>Ga0164318_10006156_pt1 | contig 11631 bp, 11 predicted proteins | sample GuaBasSedimGuay9_FD_113734 | JGI IMG/M metagenome (GOLD analysis project Ga0164318, IMG submission 113734) | Subseafloor sediment microbial communities from Guaymas Basin, Gulf of California, Mexico - Guay9, Core 4571-4, 0-3 cm | ecosystem: Environmental > Aquatic > Marine > Hydrothermal vents... | reverse complement strand
GACTAATACCGCTGCCGCTCCGCCACCCCCAATCGGAGCAAAAAAGGAGTGCTTTTCAACGGAACCAGCAACCATTTCATCTACGAGCGTTTCCATGAAAAGCTCGACATTGCCGCTGGGTGCTTCCATTTCGAACTCTGTTGGACTGAAATATTTATTGTTATTGTAAAGTCCTGCCTCGATATCCACTTCAGCGGGTATATCAAGAAAGGCTTTTACAGCAGTTGTGGCCTCGGAAAGGCTCTTGTCGGGGTTGCGGTCGAGATAGACGCAGACCAGGGTTGTCACCAAATTGATGTAAATGATATCGTTGTCCGGATCAAACGCCTCGAACTGTCCCATAATTGTATCTGCCGGTAATACCTGCTCCAGATATATCGCCAAAATACTGGCCTAAGGCAATACCACTTTCTCCAGTTATTTCACGGCTAAAATAAATAGCCACTTCCCGGGCAATATTCCTCTTTTTCCCTTTTCTCAGAATTGTGTCATGCTCACAATCAAACTCGTCACATACAATAGGCAAAAGATCTTCAGGCAATAGGTATGAATTTTTAGCTCATAGCGCGCCATTGATTTTCCAGGATATTCTTAAAACTTTTCACGATCCATCTTGTTTTTATAAATATCAGTTCCCGCATTTCCTCGATGCATCACATGATAAAAAGCACCCGGATATTCGATTCTTAAAGCCCGTGCCATCCAAACAACACCCGTTTGTCTACTTACAAAAAAAAGTTTTTCAACTTCCAGCAGGTTATTAAAAATGAATCAAGGTATTAATAATTAAGATACGACCCCTTCGTTTTTATTTCCCTTTTGGCTGCCGCTGTTCCGAGGAAAGAACCACCAGATTGGACTTGTCTTTTTTAAACTTCAGGCCTTTGTGATCTTCTCCCACTTCTTCGATAGAAAGGATAGAATATATAGACAGGTGAAGTGTTTTGACCCCTTCAAACTGGCGCTTCTGATCTTCTTCTTCCGGATTAATAACGACGGATTTGGTATCAAAAACAAAGTCGGAAATGGCTACAAAACTGAGCCCCAATGTTGAATCAGTGACTGTTTTCGCCTTTAACGTTAATACTTTTGCGTCTTTGGTGTCTCGATAGGTAACCAGGTAAAAGGTTTCTTCTTTTTTCTTTGCCATATTGCTTTTACTTCTTTCAAATTATTTTATTGATTGATTTTTTGTTTTGCTTGTTCGTAAGAAGGCCATACTTATCCTTTTTATTTTTAAAATTCAATAAATACATGGGGAGGTTGATTGATATTCGTGTAACAATTTGGTAAGCATTCACAGGGCACCACATCTGCCTTGTTGCCGAATATTTTTCGAAACATAAGATATTAATAATTTAACATAAAACAAGTAAAGGACCGCCAAATGGATGACACCCAAAAAAAGTCAGAACAAATTCAAATTAAAGCAAACGAAGAAATGTCCCAGGGACGTTACAGCAATTCTATGTTTATCGCCCATGGGCCGGAGGAATTTATTATTGATTGGCTGCTCAATTCCCCGACCGGGGCCCATTTGGTTTCGCGCATTATCGTCACTCCCGGTCATGTTAAAAGAATTATCAGCGCGTTGAGTGATAATTTAAAAAGATATGAAGAAAAATTCGGGGAGATCAAACTGGCAGAACCTTCCGATCAACAATTCCACTAATAAAAAAGAGCATTACAAAAAAATGGGCGTAAAACTTTTCGTTAAAGGATCTCTGAAAGCCCCTCTTTCATGACATTAAACTGAATACAGACTAAAATCCTTTTTTAAAAAAATCATCTTTTCCAATAATGGCATCCGGTCTTTTGGTATATTCCGTGGGGGCCGACCCTTCTTTAAAGCATTCAAAAATCGTATTCTTGGACTCGGGTATGGGGAGCAGGCCTGTTTCCGTATCTATTTTTACGAACACCACGCTATCCGGTACTTTAAACATCCTGACCGGCTGCCTCTCAAGCACCTGTTGCATAAAATCCAACCATATAGGGCTGGCTGCGCGGGAACCGGTTTCCCTTTTTCCCAAAGATTGTTCATGGTCAAATCCAACCCACACGCCAGTGATATACTTAGGGGTATAGCCGACAAACCAGGCATCATTCATGTTATTTGTGGTTCCGGTTTTTCCGGCCACGGGCCGTTTCAGTGCCTTGATCCGCCAGCCGGTACCATATTTTACCACCTCGCCCATCAAGTGGGTAATAATATAGGCCGTGCTGTCCGCAATCACCTGCTTTGATTTTAAATTATACGCCATGAGTACATTTCCGTCCCGATCCACCACTTTTTTGATAAAACACGGCGCAATCAGCTTTCCCTGATTTGCAAAAACAGAATATGCGTTCACCAGTTCCAGCAGGGAAAGACCAGAAGAGCCTAAAGAAAGGGAAAGATCCCTGTCCAGCTTTGCGGTGATGCCCATATTTCTCGTATATTTGATGGTATAATCAATCCCTATATCCCGCAAAATTTTGATGGTAATCACATTTCGCGACTTGATCAGGCCTTCCCTGAACAAGGTAAATCCATGAAATTCTTTATCATAATTTTTTGGCTTCCAGGTGAAATCATGTTCCACGTCTTCAAAAATAATGGGAGAATCCACGATCACCGAAGCCGGTGTAAAATTTTTATCCAGTGCGGCTGCATAGATGATGGGTTTAAACGCGGAGCCAGGCTGGCGACGGGATTGAATGGCCCGGTTAAACTGGCTGTTTTCAAAATCCAGTCCACCGACCATGACCTTCACTTCTCCGGTTTCAGCTTCTATGGAAAGCAGTGCGGATTCAACTTTTGGAATTTGTTCTAACGCAAAATCCCAGGTCTGATGGCCCTTTTCTTTTTTAATCACCCGGACATAAATGACATCGCCAACACCCAGAACTTCGCTGGGATTTCTGACGGTTGTTTCAAAAAAATCCACTGCCGGATCCGGTTTTCGTGCCCATTTCATGTCCTTGAGCGCAATCAGCCCTCGTTGATTTCCCACCCTGACGGTCACGAGATCGGCATGATCATTTACCTGAATCACCACGCCTTTGGTCATCATCTCTTTCTGTAAAGGCCTTTTTCTTAACTGTTCTTCAAGAGACTGAGAGAAATCTTCAATCTGCCCCGGCTGCAGGTGATCCAGGGGACCCCGATAACCCTGACGCTTGTCCAAATCAACCAGGCCTTTTTGAATGGCTGCCCGGGCCATTTTCTGCATATCTATATTTACACAGGTATAGACCTCAAGGCCTTCATTATAGACCTTTTCCCGACCAAACATATCTACCAGTTCCTTACGAATGTGCTCCGTGTAACAAGGCACATTCTCCCGGAACCAGTTCTTTCGGGGACGGATATCCAGTGTTGAGCTAATGGCTACCGTGGCATCCTGGTCGGCAATATATCCTTCCGCAGCCATCCGCCGCAGCACATAAATCTGCCTTTTTTTGGCCCGCTCAGGATATCTGAACGGAGAATACCGACTAGGCGCCTGGGGAAGCCCGGCAAGCATCGCGCATTCCGCCAGACTCATGGCTTTTGCAGGTTTTCCGTAATAATTCTGTGCAGCTGCCTCAACACCGTATGCACCGTTGCCCAGATAAATCTGATTTAAATAAAGAAAAAGAATCTGGTCTTTTGTAAATTTTTTATCAATGCGATAGGCTAAAATAGCCTCTTTTATTTTTCTCTGGTAACTTCTTTCAGGTGTGAGCAGGAAAGACTTGGTCACCTGCTGAGTAATGGTACTGCCGCCCTGCACGATTGCCCCGGCTTTCAGGTTTTTTAAAAACGCCCGAAAAATACTGTGCAGATCAATCCCCTTGTGTTGATAAAACCGGGCGTCTTCGGCTGAGACAAACGCCTGAATCAAATAATCCGGCATTTGGGAAAGTTCAATAACAATACGCTGCTGTTTATAAAATTCTGCGATTTTACGATTGTCGTCCGAGTAAACGGACGTAATAATCGGTGGCCGGTATTCATTTAAAGAAGAAATATTCGGCAGATCCTTAGCAAAATAAAAATAAATTCCCGAAACGCCGGCAATGCCGATAAAAATTCCTAAACCGGTCAGGAAAAACAGCCATTTAATCAATTTTAATAAAAATTTCATATTCCGTATACAGTAAAAGCCAGTTATTTATTGTGAAATCCTTTTTATTATCAGAGAATTTGCCAATAAGCAAATAACGTGAAAACAAAAAGGATGTGCCGCATACCCATTTCACATATCACCTATCCCGGTTATAATTCTTTTAAATAATTAATAAATTATTTTTTTCGGGCCGTAGTGATGTCTCTCAATAAAAAGCTTTTTACCTTTTCTTCTTTTTTATGTTATAAAAATCACTTAATTTATATTTTTTAACTCGATACAATCGAACAAATAACCTAAAAAAAACAATTCTTCAAAATAAGAATAAAAAGGATGCCCTGTGGCCCTTCCACGGGAAAAATAAACACTAAAAATAAAGGACTGGGGAAATGAATAAAATCATATCTATTATACTAAATTTATTAATGATCGGATGTTTTGTGTCTGTTGGTTTTGCCGAAAATAAATCGGCCGACCTACCCAAAGTCCGTCTGGAAACAAGCCTTGGAAATATTATTATTGCGCTAAATCCATCGGCTGCGCCCAAAACCACTGAAAATTTTCTTTCCTATGTGAATGAGGGGTTTTACAACAGCACTATTTTTCATCGGGTGATTAAAGGATTTATGATCCAGGGCGGCGGATTCACAAAAGAAATGAAGAAGAAACCCACCCAATCAACTATTTCCAATGAAGCGGATAACGGACTTCAAAACCGGCGGGGCACCATTGCCATGGCCCGAACCAATAATCCCCATTCCGCTTCTTCCCAGTTTTTTATAAACACCGCAAACAACGCTTCTCTGGATTTTACCGCCAAAACCAGTCGGGGATGGGGATATTGCGTATTTGGCAAAGTAGTTGACGGTATGGACGTGGTGAATACCATTGAAAACCAGCCCACCACCGTTAAAAATCCCTACCGGGATGTGCCGGTGACACCAATTATCATTAAAAATGCCGTGTTCATAAACAAGCTGGACACAATGGCAGCACCTGTTGTTAAAAAAATAGAATCAAAACCATAAATTTTTTATTTGAGACGGTATTAATGGAAAAACAAATAGTTGAATATCCCTGCCAATGGTCTTACCGAATTATTGGCACAGAAAAAAAATTAATCCAAAGCGCTGTTATAAATTATATGAAAGAGACCGCTTTTAAACTATCGCCATCCAATGCGAGCCGTTCGGGAAAATATATTTCCTTAAACCTTGAAACGGTTGTTTTAAATCAAGATGTCCGAAATAGAATATATTTTGATTTAAAAAACATGTCCTGTGTTAAAATGGTGTTATAGTTTCAAAATATCGACTCACGGAAAACTTTTACTTTTAAACGATATTTGGCTTTAACAATCGTTTCAGCCAGCACAATGTCATTCCGGCATGCTTCCCCGATAAAAACATTCGAGGACAAGCTTAGCCGGAATCTATGTTCGGAATAGCACATAATTGGATTCCCGATAGAAACATTCGGGAATGACGAATCTGCTTTGGGTAATCCAAATTCACATTGGACGAACCCGCCTATCGCAACGGAAGGTTTATTCCGAGCTTCTGAGAGACTTGATCAAGTGTTCCTGTTTCCACTGATTTCACAATGAACTCATCTCCTATCAGGTCTTTTATGTACAGTTTGTTGTAAATAAAAAGAAACAGTAGCCCGCTTAAACCCAACGTAATTATGGTGAGCAAGAAAATGATGATTGCCCATTTCCAATCCCTTCGAAAAAGAGGCGGAAAAAATGCAAAAAATAAGACTGTCCATGAGAGGCCGACGGGCGCCTCCTTGATGTCCCCGGTATAGGGGTTTTCAAGCACAAGTTTCGTATAAGCCATTTTCTTCTTTCTCCCTCGTTGCCCAGCTTTTGGTTATGTTTGACGATAAGGCTGGGGATCCATATCGCCTACCGGCGCGCGTCCGACGAGTATACGCGCTTGTTCAACTATTCATACGGAGCTTTCAACAAATTAAAGACGCAATGCCCTGAGAAGGATAGGTTTAAAATAAATAATGGCGCGTTTTGTTTGCGTTGCCATAATATCACCTCTTATTGTAAGTATAACCATATAACGTTAAAAAAGCTTACTGTCAAGATTGGATTTGGGAACAAATACCTGATTATATGAATAAACTCGAAATATTATACAAAGATGAAAACTTTGTGGCAATTAACAAACCATCCGGTTTACTGGTGCATCGCAGCCCCATCGCCAAAAAAGAAAAAAAATTCGCCCTTCAAATGGTCCGCAACCAGATCGGTCAACGGGTATACCCGGTTCATCGCCTAGACCGACCCACATCCGGCGTGTTATTATTTGCCCTTACGCCAAAAATTGCAAAAAAAACCGCGCTATTATTTCAAACCCATCAGATCCGAAAAAAATACCTGGCTGTGGTCAGAGGATACATCCCTAAACAGGGAACCATCAACCATCCGGTAAAAGAAGTGAAAGACCGGTATATCCGGCGCCAAACAAAACAAGAAAATAAAACATATCCTGCGGTCACGGATTTTAAACGACTGGCAACAATTGAACTGCCGTTTGCCATAGATAAATACCCCACCAGTCGTTATTCCCTGGCAGAACTCATACCGAAAACCGGGCGGCGCCATCAGTTGCGGCGGCACATGAAACATCTGTCCCACCCCATTATCGGCGATACGCGTTATGGAAAGGATATTCATAATAAATTTTTTTTTAATCAATTCCATTGCAAACGATTACTTCTGGCAGCCATTGAAATAATGTTCATCCATCCAATGACCGGCACCGATATTTATATCACTGCTGCCCTTGATGGAGAGTTTTCCTCAATTATACAACAATTTAACTGGAACAAAATATGACTTTTGATAATCATTCCTCCGAAATACAGATGCCAAACCCCGATTATCTGATAAAACTGGCGCATACCAAAATGCCGTATGGAAAATATGCCGGTGTTCGTCTGGTGGATCTTCCGGAACCCTATGTGGTCTGGTTTTCACAAAAAGGATTTCCAGAAGGGACGTTGGGAGAAATGCTTAAAAATATTTATGAAATAAAGGTCAATGGCCTGGAATATCTGTTTAAGCCGTTAATCGGGGATCATAGACGTTAGAATGATTGTAAGCAGTTCAACGGTTGGAAATGCGTCAGCAGTTGTACCCCCGTGAACGGGTACAACTGCTTTATCCGGATTTTTCCCCCTCTTCTTCAGATATTTTACCTTCTTTTTTTTTATTATATATCAATCGGTGTACGCCAACCATCCGATACAAAAAACCCGCCATCAAAACCATGCTGATTAAAATAATTAAATTGGATGCAAAAAATATCATCATAAAATAAAAAGGGTTATTTAATTGATAGGATTTAATTAAAATCTGGATTCCGAATACTAAAAAAAAACCGCATACAAAGACAAGAATAGTTTGCCAAATCCACCATAAATAATTAAAATAAATTTCTTTTAACGTCACTTTCATTGATTGAAACCACAAGGGCAATTACACCCTTTTTTATAAACATTTTTGTATTGATATTTTGTTGATAACCGAATAGTTTTAAACAATTTTAAAAACACCGTTCATAAGTCAGCAGTTTTAAATTCACAATGCAATATATTTTCATCACCTTTTTAACTTAATATCTTTTTTATAATTAATTAGTTAAAAAGTTATTAGCGTTATGAACATTCTTTAATATTAATATAATCTTTTTAAATAAAGTATTAAAGGAAATTAAATGAAGTTAACAATCCAAAAAAACGAAATTACAGATGTTTTATCCCGCATACAGGGAATTGTGGGTAGAAAAACCAGTCTGGCAATTACTGAAAATGTTTTAATTAAGGCAAGTGAAGATGAAATTATTCTATCTGTAACAGATCTTGAAACCGGATTTGAAGGAAATTATCCGGCGGTTGTGGAGGCACCGGGTGTGATAGCCGTCAATGCCAGAAAATTTTATGATATTGTTAAAATGTTTCCAACGGATTACATCAATATAGAAGAGCTGGATAACCGATGGATAGAAATATCTTCAGAAAATGTGGAATACCATCTGGTGGGTATGAATCCAGATGATTTCCCTGATATTCCTAAAGTTGAAGATATTAATTTTTTTACGATTAATTCAGAATTTTTTAAAAAAATGATAGAAAAATCAATTATTATCAGCGTGGCTGGTGATGAAAAAAGAGAACACATGATCGGTGTTAATTTAGAAAGAATATCGGAAAACAAAGAACAGATTATCCGGATGGTTTCAACAGACATCAAAAGATTATCGATGGTGGATTATTTATGTGATGACACGTCTAATTTTAATAAAGGGGATAATATTATTATTCCTAAAAAAGGATTGGCTGAGGTTCATAAATTTTTGGAAACGGAAGGATCTGTTGATCTTGGCGTCAAAGCCAATCATTTTATTGTAAAAAAAGACAATGAAACGATTATTATTAACTTACTGGAAGGAGAATTTCCCCAGTATCATGATTTATTGACTATCGATGATAGTTTTGACGTGGTATTTGATAAAAATCTGCTTTTAATGATGCTGAAAAGAATGGCGATTATAACGTCTGAAGAATATAGAGGGGTCGTTTTTCATTTGGAAAACAACGAGTTGACGATTCGTGCGACCAATCCTAATATCGGAGAATCTAAAGAAAAAATAAATATTTTATTTGAACGGGAAGTGGTGGAAGCAGCGTTTAATCCAAGATATTTTATTGAAGCCTTAAATTATATTGAAACGGAAAAAGTATTTTTAAATATTAAAAATGGAGAGAGCCCCTGTATTGTTCGCAGCGGAAAAGATGCTGTTTATCTGAATATAATTATGCCCATGAAAATATAAGAGAAAAAAAATGACTCAAAAAACACAAACGTATGATGAAAATAATATTAATGTTTTAAAAGGGTTAGAAGCTGTTCGGAAAAGACCGTCCATGTATATTGGAAATGTGGATGTGGCTGGACTGCATCACCTGGTTTATGAAATAGTGGACAACAGTATTGATGAAGCAATGGCCGGATATTGCGATACCATTAATGTGGTGATTCATACGGATAAAAGTGTCAGCGTAATAGATAATGGCCGGGGAATTCCTGTTGGCATGCATAAAACGGAAAATATACCGGCTCTTGAAGTGGTACTGACAAAACTCCATGCCGGTGGTAAATTTGATCATAATTCCTACAAGGTATCCGGTGGTCTTCATGGCGTGGGTGTTTCTGTTGTGAATGCATTGTCTATATTACTGGAAGTTGAAGTTTATCTAAATGGAAGTATTTATTACCAATCTTATTCAAAAGGAATAAAGACATGTGAATTAAAAGTCATCGGTGAAACCCAAAAAAAGGGAACTAAAATTCGGTTTATTCCGGATATAGAGATAATGACAACCGATGAATTTTCGTATGATGTTTTGTCCAAACGGCTCAGGGAATTGGCATTTTTAAATAAAGGACTGACAATTACCGTTGAAGATGAACGTTCCGACCAGGAAGAAAATTTTTGTTATGAAGGCGGATTGTCATCTTTTGTTGAATATTTGAATCGCCGGTACACCGCCATGCATCAACCGATTTTAGTAGAAGGGGAGAAAAATGATATTCAGGTGGAAGTTGCTATTCAGTATAATGATACCTTTAATGAAAAAATGTTTTCATTTGCCAATAATATTAACACTGTAGAAGGTGGATTTCATCTTAGTGGTTTCAAAGCCGGTCTGACCCGGTGTTTAAATGCCTATGCCACCAATGCGGATTTGTTAAAAAACGTCAAAACAAAAATCAGCGGAGACGATGTAAGAGAAGGCCTGACGGCAATTATCAGTGTTCGGATAAAATCACCGCAATTTGAAGGCCAAACCAAAACAAAGCTCGGAAACAGTGAAGTAAAAGGGATTGTAGAATCTTTATTAAATGAAAAACTATCGATATTTTTAGAAGAAAATCCGGCCATTGGGAAAAAAATAATTGCAAAGTCCGTAGATGCAGCAAGGGCACGCGATGCAGCTAAACGGGCCAGGGATCTGGCACGAAACAAAGGGTCTTTGATGGATTCCACCCTGCCCGGAAAATTGGCGGATTGTCAGGTGTCTGATCCGGAACAAAGGGAATTATTCCTGGTGGAGGGAGATTCCGCTGGCGGTTCTGCTAAATCAGGAAGGGATCGCCGGACCCAGGCTATTTTACCCTTAAAAGGAAAAATATTAAACGTTGAAAAAGCACGTTTTAATAAACTGCTTCAAAGCGAAGAAATAAAAAACATGATTACCGTGTTAGGGACCGGGATCGGCCGAGAAGAATATGATATTGAAAAAATTAAATATCATAAAGTTATCATTATGACGGATGCGGATGTGGATGGATCTCATATACGGACACTGCTGCTGACCTTTTTTTACCGACAACTTCCGGAAATCATTAATAGAGGCTATCTTTATATTGCCCAGCCGCCGTTATTTAAGGTGGGAAAAGGAAAAAATCAAAAATATTTAAAAGATGAAAAAGAATACTCTGACTATATTTTAAAAAGAACCTGTGATTTAAAATTTGTAAAAACAGATTTAAACGACAATGAATTATCCGGACATGAACTGTATTTGTTTATAACCAATCTGGCGGAATACTATTCAACTTTAAATCAGTTGAATAAACAGGGCCTTTATCCGGACTTGGTGGAATTGTTAATTAATAACGGGGTGACCAGTAAAATATTTCTCCAGGATGAAAAAAAAATAGAGTCCCTTCAGGCCACTTTAAAGGAAAACGGGTATGAAGCCGAATCTGTTACGTGGAATGAAGATCGTAATGTTTTTGAAATAACGGTGGTTTCCACAGAAGTGGATATTTTAAATGATATTTTTCAAGGATCAGACGGAAAAAACAAGAAATCCATAAAAATAGGCAGGGGGCTGCTTCATTCATCCAATTTTCAGAAAGCATTGGTTTTAAATGATAAAATGATCAAATATAATCACCCGCCGTTTTATGTATATAATAAAACAAAAGATGCTGAACCGGTCGTCATTGATAATAAAGAAGAACTGATTCATTATTTGATTGAAGAAGGAAAAAAAGGCATTGCCATTCAGCGTTATAAAGGCCTTGGAGAGATGAATCCGAATCAGTTGTGGGAAACCACCATGGATCCGGAAAGCCGCACCCTGCTTCAGGTTAAAGTGGAAAATGTGGTGGATACGGATGATATTTTTACAGTTTTGATGGGAGATGAAGTCGAACCCAGAAGAAATTTTATCCAGACCAATGCTCTCGAAGTATCTGCTCTCGATATCTGATGGCGTCGAAAAAACAACAAATTCTGTGTTGCACTGCTTTCTTCGTCTCTATTCTTGCGCTGGGGGAGTAGCAACAAGCTACGCCTCATTCATCAGAATTTGTGCGCCTGGCCAAAGATATAAGATTGGTGAAGTTTTTTTGCCATCATAATATGATTTTTTTTAAGCAATATAATCCCGCCTCAGGCGGGATTTTTTGTTGCTGATTTTATTTTAAATTTATAAATAATAAACT
>Ga0164318_10006155_pt1 | contig 11631 bp, 6 predicted proteins | sample GuaBasSedimGuay9_FD_113734 | JGI IMG/M metagenome (GOLD analysis project Ga0164318, IMG submission 113734) | Subseafloor sediment microbial communities from Guaymas Basin, Gulf of California, Mexico - Guay9, Core 4571-4, 0-3 cm | ecosystem: Environmental > Aquatic > Marine > Hydrothermal vents >... | reverse complement strand
TTTATCTTTTTTAAATATTCGCTCTAACTTTGAGATATATGATTTATCTAAAATAGATTTATCTCCATTTGAAAGTGGAATATATGAGTGCTTTTTATATAGATTTATCATATCAAAGATATTGAACTCATCTACTCCAATTGTAACAGTTACATCCCCTGTATCTAAAAAGTCAATTTTATCTTTAAAAGCTACATTTAAAGTTGGTTTTGAGGTATTATATTTATAAGCTTTTAGTTTATCGCTTCCAAATATTTCACATCTTGAAATTATATTGTGTAGATGTTCAAGTATATATTTTTGAGCGATCTCCTCTTCTATTATAAAAAGTCCATCTTCTTCACTAAAAGAGGAGGTTTTAACAGCTCTTTTTATAGCAGTTAGATTTTTAAATACCATTGCATACACTTCAAAAACTTCAGTAAAATCACACTCATAAATAGAAATTGATTTTTCTAACTCATTTAAAAGAACAATTTTAGTGATATTAAAATCATTGAAAAACTGTGGGCTTAGTTTACCTACTGTTGCAGATGTTCTTAAAATAAGTTCATTTTCATTTGTAATCTTTTCAAATATTACAGCAGAATTTACAACCTTTTTTTCCTCTTTTTGTTCAACTATAAAGTCTTGATATATTATATTGATATTTTCAAAATGTGTTACAAGTATAGTTAAAATCTCTTCGAGTTTATCTTCTTCTATTGTTGTATCAAAATTTTTAAGTTGATTAAAATTTTCACCTATACTATTTATTTGTTTTATTATTCCATCTACAAGCACATAACTTTGTGTTAAAAATCTAAACTCATCACAATTATCAATATTACAAAATAAAATTAGCTTATCTTTTTGATTCTCATTTGTAACTACTTTTAAATCTACTTGATATATACCTGTTTCAAATTTTATATTATTATTTTTCTTATCAAAAAGTTTATCACTATTTCTTAATAATTCTACTAATTTTGGATATTTGTCTAAATAAATATGTGAACTATCATCTTCCCAAGATATTTGAAAAAATGTATCTTGTAAACACTGATCTAGAAACTGCAAGATTTCTCTATCTAATCCATTGTAAACTCTATAATCTATACTATTAATTGGTTTTAATTTATTGTCACAAACTTCTATAAAACTACCAGTTTCATCAAAATTTAAAACATATTTAAAACTACTCTTCTCTTTTGCTCGTGTCAGAAAGCTTTTTTCTTGTTTGAAAATATCTAACATCTATTGCCTTTTATATATATTTATTCTTTTTATAATTAAATTTTAAATTTATTTACTGCTTCATCACTATTTAAAAGCTCCATATCTTCAGCATAAAAGTTCTTATCATTTGAGATAATTAAGTCACATTTTGTATTTTTTGCTAAAACATATTGAAGCGTATCTTCTAAATCCTTGAATTTTTTATTTTCTCTCATAAGTTGGCAAGTTTGAGAAACTTCTGTATTTGAAAAATCTATTATTTTACATATTTTATTTATATTCTCTACACTATCTAGGGCTATTTGTCTACCTTGTTTTAACAACACATAATATATAGTAGTGATTAAATCACAACTTGTATACAACTTTATACCACGACCAATAAGACTAGGGATTAATATATAGCAACTTTCATAAGATACTCTTGATTTATCATTTACATCTATAAAAATATTTGCATCTATAAATACAGACTTAGTCTCCATACTTTTCACCTTTATCTCCCATACTTGCTTTTATACTTTGTATAGTCATACCTTCAAACAAACCGTCTGTACTCCCAGCAAAGTTATAAAATGCTTCAAGTTTTTCCTCTATAGATATCTCTTCATACTCTTTTTCTATCAACTCTTGAACTACCAAGGTCATAGACTTACCATTTCGATTAGCTAACTCTTTAAGATGTTGAGCTACCTCTTTTTTAAAAACAAAATTCTTTCTTACATCGTTTGCACTCACAGTAATCCTTTCTTATACATAAACTTATTATGTATTTTATCATACATAAGTTTAAAGTGCAAAATCCCTATACATCTTCTATTTATTTACCCACATAGCCATCATACTACTTAACTTTTCTAAATCTATAGGTTTAGTAAGATAATCATCTGCACCACTTTTAAGTGCGGCTTCTCTATCTTTTTGCATCGCTTTTGCTGTTACTGCTATAATAGGAAGATGTTTTAGTTTATCATCTGCTCGTATAGCTTCCATAGCTTCATATCCATTCATAATAGGCATCATAATATCCATCAAAACTATATCTATATTTGGATTTTCTCTTAATAACTCCAATGCTTCTTTTCCATTCTTTGCATGAGATATATCCATATCATACTCTTGAAGTGCAGAACTTAAAACAAATATATTTTTTATATCATCATCAACTATTAAAACACTTTTACCTTTTAAAGTATCTGTATCATACGAAGAATAATCAACATCTTCTACCTCTTCAATATGATGTTTAAATCTTTCATTTACTGTTTGGTGTGGTGTAGTTAAAAATCTATCAACCTCATCTTTAAGTCTCTCATGTGAATTTGGATTTTTTATAATTATCTCATCGCTTATATCATTTAAAAAATTTGCTTCATCTATAGTTAAATCTCTACCTGTATATATGAGAATAGATGTATCTTTTTCATATTCTGTAATATATTCACACACTTCAACACCACTACCATCACTTAGCCCTAAATCTATAATTGCTATATCATAATAATGTTCAGCACATAACTCTTTTGCTTCTTTTACACTAATTGCAGTATCTACTTCATATTTATTTTCTTCAGTAATATAATCTTTGATAGCTTTTAGATGCAATTGATCATCTTCAACTATTAAAATTGATTTTGCATCTGCATTTAGCTCAACTATATTTGAGATTGCATTACTTATTTGTTCACCTGATACTGGTTTTTGTAAATATCCATCTATTTTTAAATCATCTAATTTTTGATCTGCTTTATCTTGTCCAGATATAACTTGAATATGTATATCTTTTGTAAGTGAGTTTGATTTTAACTCTCGTATTACATCTACACCACTCATATCTGGCAATCCTATATCTATAATTGCACCATCTATTTTATGTTTACTTGCAATAGCTAAACCATCTTTTCCATCATAAGCTACAAATACTTTTGCTCCATGCTCTTCTATAGTTTCTTTTAAAACATTTGCAAATTCTCTATCATCTTCTACAATTAAAAACTGTTCATATTTTTTACTTACTATATCTTTTTTATTCAATATAGTATCATGACTTCTTATCTCTTTAATATCATTTACTTTAGGTGCTGTTTCATCATGCATATCATCTAAACTAGGCAACAATATACTAAAAATAGCACCTTCTCCCTCTACTGATTCTAGTTCTATCTTTCCACCCATAAGATGTGACAACTCTTTAGATATAGAAAGTCCAAGCCCAGTACCACCAAACTGTCTACTTGTACTTCCATCTGCTTGTGTAAATGCTTTAAATATAAGTTCTTGTTTCTCTTTTGGTATACCCATACCTGTATCTTTTACAGAAACTTTAATAGGTAATTTAGCGTTATCTATTCTATCTAGTTGTAGAGTTACACTTCCCTCTTTTGTGAATTTTAAAGCATTTGAGACAAGATTTCTTACTACTTGTCCCAATCTATCTTTATCATTGTAAAAAGAACCTTTTATATTATCAACAACTTTAAACTCTAAATTTCTATCCTTTGCTGTATGTGAAAAGACTTCATCGTAATGTTTTAGTAAATTATCTGTATCTATCTTATCAACTATTAATTCCATCTTTCCAGATTCTATTTTACTTAAATCAAGTATATCATTTATAAGCCTAAGTAGTTCATTTCCAGATTCATTTATAACATTTGCTTTTTGTATATCTGCATCATTTAAATTTTCTTTACTGTTTTTTGATAATAATGAAGATAATAATATAACAGAATTTAGTGGTGTCCTAAGCTCATGTGACATATTTGCTAGAAATTCACTTTTGTATTGATTTGATGCTTCTAAATCATCTGCTTTTTTATCTATCTCTGATTTTGCTTTTTCTATCTCTTGATTTTTTACTTTTAAATTATCAGATTGTTTTTCCAGTTGTAATTGTTGCTCTTCCATCTGTTCATTTGATGTTCTTAATTCTTCACTTTGTGCTTGCATCTCTTCTGACTTCACTTGTAACTCTTCAAAAGCACTTTGTGACTCTTCTAATAGAGTTTTTATCTGTACATTTTGACTTGTAGTATGGAGTGCTGTTGAAAATATATTTGCTGTTTTTAAAAGATACTCTTTATCTAGCTTACTAAATCCATCAAAACTCATAATCTCAGTAACTCCAAACAATTCACCCTCGTGGATAAGTGGAAATGCAAATACCTCTTTTGCTTTACCTACTGTTGTACCACTTTGCACTTTAAAATCATCATCTTTGATATTTTTTAATAATATTGGCTCTTTCTCTAAAGCAACTTGACCAATAACACCTTCACCCACTTTAAATTTATTTGATAAACTATCTCTTGAAGTAAATGCAAAAGATGATATAAGGTTTAGTTCATTTTTATCTTTACTAAAAGTATATATTACACCACTACTTGCTTTTACATATCTAGAACACATAGAGATGGCTTTTTTAGATAACTCTACAGTATCATCTATACCAGTTAATTTATCACTAAATTCACCAAGCCCTTCACTAAACCATATCTCTTCTTTATTTTTAATAGAATTTGTACTTAACATCTCTGTCATAGTTATAAGTGCATTTCCTAACTCGTCATCTTTACCTTTTGACTTAATAGAACTACTAAAATCTTCAGCTGTAATAGCATTTGCTTGATTTAAAATAGTTTTTAAATATTTAATCATCTGCAAAATAGCATGACCTATTCTATCATCTGTCCCTTTTGATTTATATGTCAAATCTATATTTCCATTTGCAATAGACTCTGCTAGATTAGCAATATCTTCATAATAAGTAATCGTCTCCAATAAAGCGATACCAATTTCATCATCACTACTTTTAGGAATAACTTTTACATCATAATTACCCTGTGATAATTTTCTTGAAATTAGAGTAATCTCTTTTAATCTTTTTGTCATATCCTTAATAGCAAGTCCTAACTTATCATTTTTACTTAAAAGCTCTATATCTTTTGTAAAGTCACCATTTGATACTAGATTTGCTTGATTTATAGTAGTTTCAATAGCATCTACCAAAATATTAGTTGATTTTACTATCTGCCCTATCTCATCTTGTGAATCATACTCTATATCCTCTTTTCTAATCTCACCTTGTGATAAAGCATTTAATTGTTTTGTAACTTTAGATAAAGGTGTTACTATCTTATCAATATAAAATCTAATAATAAAAAAACTACCAATAAATACAGACAATAAAATTAATCCAAATATCATCTTAAAATATTGTAGTTTACTTAATGCAACTTTACTATCAATTGCAGATATCACATACCAATAATTCTTTGTTGCTCTGCTTTTAAGTGAATGAACTTTATGAAATGAATATATTTTATCATTGTGTGTGAAAGCACCACTTTTTTGACCTTTTAATTTTTCTTGAATATTAAAATGTTCTTTATTGAAATTTGAGCCATGTCCTAGTTGTGTATTCCATCGTTTTGTTTTATCTTTATGATATAGATAATCCCCATTGTTATCTACAAGAAAGTATGAAACACCCTCTTTTTCATGTTCTTTTGTAATCTTTTCTAGTATATCTAAAACAACATCAGCATAGATATTTACTACAAATACTCCTATAAGCTCACCATTTCCATCTATCATAGGTGTTGAGTATCTTACCACTGGTATATATGGCGTTTCTATCTGTCCATTTTCAACATTTAAGTTCATCTGAGAAACATAAAATTTCCCTTTTGGTAGTTTTTTAGGAAGTTCTACATATCTTTTACCTTTTTTATTTTGCAAGGTACTATATTGTTGTGCGAAAGATTTATGTTTATTTCTATCATATCGTACAGATATTATCTCATCACCATTTAAGTCCATAATCCTAGCTTTAAAATAGTTCTCTTTTTTCTCCATAAAATCTATCAAAGCAACTGTAAATATCTGCTTCCACTCTTTTGTTTTTCTTTTCTCATTCATCTTATCCCATATCATAAATCTTTTAAGTGCATGATACTCTGTAGCATATAGTACATCTTTTGGCACTGTTGTAAGTATTCCTTCGATTTCTAAATTTACAGATATTGTTCTTTGTTTACTTAATTCATAAGCTGATTGAATATATGCCTTTGAACTTGTAGAATAACCATACCAACCAACCAAACTAATAGCTATAGTAATAACTGAGATAAATATATAAAATATTTTATTTTTTAATGATAGATTAAAATTCATTATTTTTTCCCCTCTAACTGATAAATCAGTGATAACTTTCTTAAATTCCAATTCATAAGCTGATCCACCTCTACTGATATTTTTGAGTTGTATTTAGCAGCAGCTGGAGTGATACTATCATTTAGTCCTATATAAGCTTTTATAGTTTGCAGTTCAGATATAATCATACCTGTAATAGTAAATACATCAGATGATGTAATTTTCTTTTTTCTAAACTTGCTATAATCAACAAAATCCAAACCTGATTTAATCTGAAGTTGTCTTATTATTGATAACATTTTCATACCAACTTCAAAAGTATCTTTTGGTGTTGCTTTTATATCTTTTGAAGCTGGTATTGTTTTGTCATCTATATTTAGATGTTGCAATATAACTGTTAAATCATCATAAATTCTCATATTTTCACCAAATACATAAGATGGAGTAAACCCAACTTTATTTAGTTGGTCTAAAGAATCAGATACATGAGTTAAGGCATTAAATACATCTAAAGGTGTTTTTCCTTTGTATAATTCTATTTTTTGTTTTGATTTTTTTATATCAAGCATATGATGAAAAAGATTTAATTCAGTTAAAATTCTTCTTGTCATTCCATAAACTAAATTTGGATTTAAGTTCAATACAGGTGTCATATTAATTGGCTCAATAGTAGGTAAACCATTTTCATTCCTAAGTATATTTATCTTTACCATTATCTCATAAGTTTTTTGCCAAGAATTTCTAGGCTTTAGTTTTGTTTTTATCTTATGCTCTTCATCTTTCATAGCATCGTGGTTATGAATCGTTCCAAAATGTTGATGAAGATTGTGTACTTGCTGTTGTATTAATCTTACTTGTGTATATACTTCATTTGATGTTATTATTTTTTTAGCAAATAGCGTTGTGCTAAAAAGCAAAACTATAATTATTAGTCTTTTCATTATTTTTGTCCTTTTATTTTATACAAACTTTATTTCGTCCAGATTCTTTAGCTTCATAAAGTCCCTCATCTGCTCGTATTAAAACAGCATCTATTGTATCATTTTCTTTAAATTGTGTTATACCAATAGAACAAGTTTTTTGCCCTATCGTTTTAAATTTTACATTTTCTATTAAAATTCGTAATTTTTCCACGACATCATAAGCATCATTTATCTTTGTCTTTGGTAACAATAGTGTAAATTCTTCTCCACCCCATCTTGCAAATATATCTGTATTTCTAACTGCTTCTTCAATTGTTTTAGCAAAGGTGATAAGGGTACTATCACCAACTATATGACCATGATTATCATTTACTAGCTTAAAAAAATCTATATCAAAAATAGCAAAACAAACATCATCATCATATCTTTTAAATAGATTATAGTGTTCGGTCATATAATCATTGAATTTACTTCTATTGTATATATTTGTTAAAGCATCATAAGTAGCTTTGTTTTCAAACTGCTTAGATTTTGATGTCAGATTTGTAATATCACTTAATGTTACAACAAACTTATCAGATAAATTCATCTGAGTTACATCTATTTTAAATACTTTTGGTTCAAATACTCCTGTATCCATAAGCATTATATTGTATTCTTTATCAGATTCTTCCTCTGATAAAACACCACACCAAGATTTATTATTATTTAAGATATTTAATGCAAAATAATTCTCATACTCCATAAATAACTCAGCAATAGAACTATGAAGTTTATTAAATTCTTTTATATCTAAAACTTGAAAAAAATCTAAAAAACTTTGATTTGCTCTAACTATTCCATTATCATCTTGTATAAAAATTATACTTTTTTGAGAATTTAATATAACTTGATTTATAAAAATCTCTTCTTCTAAGTCTTTATGTGCTTGGACTAATTTTAATTGAACTTTTATTCTAGTAAAAAGCTCAAACTCATCATAAGGTTTAGAAAGATAATCTACTCCATATTTAAATGCATCTTGGATAGTTTCATCATCTTTTTTTGCTGTTAAAAATATAATAGGTATGTTTTTTGTTTTTTTGTTTGCTTTTATAAGATTTGCTGTTTCAAAACCATTTATATCAGGCATCATAACATCAAGCAAAATCAAATCTATATTTGTTTTAAGGAGTATCTCTAAAGCTTCATAACCACTACAAGCCAATGTGATATTATACCTATCTTCGTAATCTTCAAAAAGTGACTCTAAAACTAAAAGATTTGATGAAATATCATCTACGCATAAAATATTGTACATCTTTTACCACCTCGATTAGTAATTTATATGCTTATATTTTATCATTATTTCTATAAATTTGTTATTAACTTATCATTACAATATAAGTATAAGATATAATATATTTTTATAATAAACTTCCAAATTGACAATTATTAGTTAATATTTAAGATGTGTAGTGATATAATAATATTATAAATACATCAAGGATTAATTTGAAGAAAAGTATACTGTTTATTGTTATATTTTTAAGTATTGCATCATCTCTACAGTTATTAAATTATAAATATTATATAGATAAAAAAGAACAATATATAAAAAGTAGAGTCAATTTAATGCAAGAGCATTATGATGTAACATATCAAACATTTAAAACAAATTCAATACATTTTTACAACTCTATAATAAATAATTCAAAGTTAATTAGCATATTAAATGATGCAAATAATCAAGATTTATCTATAAGAAATAAAGCTCGTACAAAGTTAGCTAAAATATTTAAAAGTAAATATCAATTAGTAGACAATCTAGGTATAGATTTAATACACTTTCACCTAAAAAATAATGAAAGTTTTTTTAGAAGGGAAAATCCAGAAAAATATGGAGATGATTTAACATCTGTAAGATATAGTGTAGCTCAAGTTAATAAAACTAAAAAACCAATAGAAGGTTTAGAGATTGGTAAACATAGCCATGCTTTTAGATTTGTATATCCTTTATTTGATGAGAATAAACAACATATTGGTAGTTTGGAAGGTTCTGTTACTGCTGATTCATTTATAAAATTTATGGAACATGCACTAAGAATACATACACATTTTATAATCAACAAAAATAAACTAGATTTAAATAATCATAAGTTATTAGAAAAATACACTTATGCAAATGGATTTGAAAATTATTTAAGATTAAAAAATACAATCAAAACAACCATCAAACATTCAAAAGAAGAAAAAGATCAAATTAAAAAGAAGTTAAAAAATATAGATACAACAGTAACAAAATCATTTTCTATAACTGTTGACAAAAATGATAAAGAAGAGATAATTATATTTATCCCAATTCAAAATATTAAAAAAGAGAAAACTATTGCATATTTTATAGTATTTGATGAAAACAATGATTTAGAATTGATATTAAATGACTATACTCAACAAAAATCAATAGCTTTATTTATATCATTATTAGTAGCATTTCTAATTTTTAGATTGCTAGCCTCAAAGCAAAATTTAGAAATAAGAGTAAATAAAAAAACAAAAGAGTTGAAAGATTTAAATGAAAATCTTTTAACTACTGTAGAAAGCAAAACCAAAGAACTACAAGATAGTTTAAATATCATAAGTAAATATGTAATTTATTCTAAAACTGATTTAAATGGTATTATCACAGAAGTAAGTGATGCTTTTTGTGAAGTAACAAAATATTCCAAAGATGAATTAATAGGCAAAACCCACAGTATGCTTAAACATCCAGATATACCATCTAAAATATACAAAGAGTTATGGAGTACTATTGTAAGTGGTAAAATTTGGACTGGAGATATTTTAAATAAAAATAAAGATGGAGAAAATTATTGGATTTCTACAGCTATCTCAAAAAAATACGATAATAAAGGCGTAGCACAAGGATATATTGCGATAAGACACAATATCACATCTAAAAAACAATTTGAAGAACAACATGAAAGCCTAATGAGAGCAGAGAAACTGGCTTCTATGGGAGAAATGATAGGGAATATTGCACATCAATGGAGACAACCTTTATCTGTAATATCAACTGCATCTACAGGTATAAAAATGCAAAAAACATTTGGAACTTTGAGTGACAATCAACTGTTAAAAGATTGTGATCTTATCAATACAAATGCTCAATATCTTTCAGCAACAATAGATGATTTTAGAAACTTTATAAAAGGTGATAGAACTAAAAAAGTATTTAACTTAAAGGATAGCATACATAGTCTTATTCATATAATTGATAGTACAATTAAAAATAATCATATAAATCTAATATTAGATTTAAAAGAAGATATAACAATAGATGGATATTCAAATGAACTAACACAATGTTTAATCAATATTTTCAATAATGCAAAAGATATATTAAAAGAAAAAAATATAGATAACAGGTTAGTATTTATATCAACTTCTATAGAAAATAATAAAGCAATAATTAAAATAAAAGACAACGCAGGTGGTATACCAAATAAAATAATAAATCATATTTTTGAACCATATTTTACAACAAAACATAAAGCACAAGGTACAGGACTTGGACTACACATGACTTATAATCTAATTGTAGATGGAATGAAAGGTACTATTGAAGCTACCAATAAAACATATACTTATAAAAGCGAAGAGTATATGGGAGCAGAATTTATTATAACTTTAAATAAATAATAATATTATAACTATTAAAAATATATATTTTATTAGTTTCATAAGTAAGTATTAAGTTGCAATTAATATAAATTAAATTATTTTATGTTAAGATTCGCTCCAAATATAAAATCCGAAGGCAATATATGAAAAATTTAGTTATCGTAGAGTCACCTGCAAAAGCCAGAACTATATCAAAATTTTTAGGCTCAGACTATACTGTTATGGCTTCTATGGGGCATGTAAGAGACTTACCAAAATCAAAACTTGGATTTGATCCAGAAAATAATTTTGAACCACAATATATGGTAAGTAGAGATAAAACTAAAGTTATTGCCGATTTAAAAAAACATATAAATAAAGATACAGTTATCTACCTAGCAGCCGATGAGGATAGGGAGGGAGAAGCTATAGCTTGGCATCTTATCCCAGCTCTTAAAATACAAAAAAATCCTTTAAAAAGGATAGTTTTTCACGAGATTACTAAAACTGCGATTATGAATGCATTAGAAAATCCAAGAGAAGTAGATCAACATCTAGTAGATGCTCAACAAGCAAGAAGAATATTAGATAGAGCAGTTGGATATAAACTATCTCCACTTATTTGGAAAAAAGTTAGATATGGTTTAAGTGCGGGTAGAGTTCAATCAGTTGCTGTTAGAATAATTGTAGATAA
>Ga0164318_10006154_pt1 | contig 11632 bp, 11 predicted proteins | sample GuaBasSedimGuay9_FD_113734 | JGI IMG/M metagenome (GOLD analysis project Ga0164318, IMG submission 113734) | Subseafloor sediment microbial communities from Guaymas Basin, Gulf of California, Mexico - Guay9, Core 4571-4, 0-3 cm | ecosystem: Environmental > Aquatic > Marine > Hydrothermal vents... | reverse complement strand
TAAGCCCTTACAATAGAGGCAGTGCCTTCTGGTCTCAAAGTCACTAATTCTCCTCCTTTAGTACGAAAGGTATACATTTGCTTTTTGACTACATCAGTGGCCATTCCTACTCCTCTTGAAAATAACTCCGCTTGCTCAAGAATCGGAGTGGTAATCTCTCCAAATCCATAAAAATCAGCAATATTCTTTGCTGTTTTATAAATTTCATGGAAATACTTCTGATCCTCGGGCAAAATATCATGCATTCCTGTAAGAGATTGAAATTTAGGTGTCTTTTTGCGAGGCATAATAAATTTAGTAAACTGGTGCCTCAATTTTGGCACTTAAATAAAGAGGCCATGCTCGCAGATAAACCCGCCCTATGATATTTTCTTTCGGAAGAGGCCCAAACTTTCTGGAATCATAAGAGCGAGTGCGATTATCTCCTAACACAAAATACTGATCTTTCTCAAGAGAAATCTTAAGATTTCCCGGTGTTTTAATATCCTCAGGAAGATAACTCTTTTCATTCAAGACTATCGCTCCTTGTTCTGTATAAATCTTCACTACCCCGTCCTTTATCTCCACTGTTTCTCCCGGTAGACCTATAATTCTTTTAATATAACAAGAAGAAGGATCAACAGGAGATCTAAATACTATTATTTCTCCTCGAGAAGGATCTCTGAATCTATAAGAGAGTTCATCTATAATTAAATAATCTCCGCTATGAAAATTAGGCTCCATAGATTGGCCTTTTACTACAAAGGGCTGAAAAAGAAAATATCTAATTGGAATTACTATCGCCAAAGCAATAATGAATATTTTAATTATCTCAAATATAAAAGATAGATTTCTCCTCATAAGTTTTTTAACAAACATTCAGATATACAGATATTATAAATTATAACAATTTTTTGAGCTCATACAAGAGCTCTGGTATAATAAAAAAATGTTTGTAATTGTTGGTTTGGGCAATCCTGAAAAAAAATTCAAGAACACCCCCCATAACTTAGGCAAAGAGGTATTGAATTTTCTCCAAGGAACCTGGAAGGAAAGATACAGTTTCTCTAATTGGAGAACAACAAGAAAAGTCAAAGCGCAAATCAGCACAGGTAGAATTAATAGAAAAAAAGTAGCATTAGCAAAACCTCTTGTTTTTATGAATCTTTCCGGAGAATCTGTTGCTCTTTTGCTTTCTTATTTTAAAATCAAAGCTCAAGACCTAGTTGTTGTGCATGATGACATCGATTTACCTTTAGGTCAAATAAAAATAGTTAAGAATCGTGGCGCAGCAGGACATAAAGGAGTTCTTTCTATATTTAAAGCAATAGGGTCAAAAAACTTCACCAGAGTAAGAATCGGAATCAGCCCCAAAACCAAACCAAAGAATCCAGAAATTTTCGTTCTAAAGCGGTTTGGAAAAGCTCAACAAAAATACATTAAAGAAATAATTGCGCGTTGTGGCAAAGCAATAGAGACAATTGTTAAAGAAGGTCCCCAAAAGGCAATGAATGATTTTAATAAAAAATCGAGATAAAACTTATCTCGATTTAGAAAGAGCGCGCCATATATAAAAAGTTCTTTGAATTGCTGTAAAGACACCCAATATTCCGAAGATAAGCATTGCCCAACCAAGAAAAGAGAATCTTGCCAGTCCTATTCCTACCTCTCCAGGAAAAACTATATTTAGAAAAGTCAGTATAATTAAAATAGACAGCCGATAAGCTCTCCCTAGTATGCCTCGGTATTCTCTTGATAGACCAAGAGCCTGAGCCTGGACACCGAAATAAGAGGTAAGTAAAACCCCACTTACTGCCAAGAATCCTACTATTTCATATTTTGCCCAGCCCCCTAAAACGATTCCTCCAATAAGCAATGTATCAGCGTATCTATCGAAAGCATGATCGAGAAAATCTCCTTTCTTGCTGGCAATTTTCATTTCTCTGGCAAGAGGGCCATCCAGCGCATCAAGCAAAGAACTTACCAGAAGAAACAAGAAAGCAAACCCCAGCCACGGATACAGTTCTTTTCCAGAAAACCAAAAAAAGAAAGCGGCAATCCCTGCAAAGAGTAATGAGCAGATAGTAAGAAAATCTGGTCCTATCCCAACAACCAGAAATATTCGAACTACTTTTCTAAGAATTCGATCTCCTTTTTTTCTTAGAGCATAAATATCCATCAGTTCACCTCCTTTTTTGAATTTTTAAAAAACCATTTTGTCCTTCAGGCTATCTGTAAGCGGTTATAATTCACTGAGCATTAGCTCAGGAACTATAACACTTTAAGCTACTCATTAAGCTAAGGAGGGATCGCTTAATTTTCGCACTTACAGACAGCCTGAAAAACAAAATAGCTTGATGTTAAGCTACTGAACTATATTATACTAAATTAAATGAATTTGTCAATAAATTTCAAACCTTACCCTATCAAAACTATCTCTATAAGAGAAGAAGAATATCCTTCTTCTCTCAAGAATATCCAAGATCCTCCAAAGGTTATCTACATAAGAGGAACATTGCCTACCAAAAGCGAAATTTGTTTTGCAATAGTAGGGACAAGGAAATGTTCTCCTTATGGAAAACAAATAGCTTCAGAGATAGCCCAAGATTTAGCAGAAGCAGGGCTTACCATTGTCTCTGGATTAGCTCCAGGCATCGATACTTCTGTCCATAAAGCTGTAGTAAAAAGAAAAAGAAAGACTATTGCTGTGCTAGGAACTGGTCTTGATCCAAAAAGTATCTATCCCAAAACCAATCTCGGACTAGCTAAAGAAATTCTAGATACAGGAGGATGCCTTATCTCAGAATACAAACCAGAGATCCATGGGTCCAAATTTACTTTTCCTCAAAGAAACCGAATCATTGCAGGTCTTTCTGTTGGCGTATTGGTAGTTGAAGCACCTCTTAAAAGTGGGGCTTTAATCACCGCCAACTGGGCTTTTTTGCAAAACAAAAAGGTCTTTGCTGTTCCTTCTTCTGTCTATTCAACAAGATCTAAAGGTTGCCATTTTCTTATAAAGAAAGGAGCAAAACTAGTAGAATCTTCTGAGGATATTCTTTGCGAATTGGAGATTAAAAAAGAAAAAAGACACAAGCCAACATCAGGAATAAAAAGTAAGGAAGAAAAAATAATTCTTGATGTTTTAAATCAACCTATGCATATTGATAAAATCATAGAAAAAACCGGCCTTCCTGTGTCTTCGGTCAACAAAACTCTTGCTATTTTAGAAATAGAAGGTAAAGTAAGAAACCTAGGAGGAAACACTTATGCGCTTGGTAATCGTTGAATCTCCTACCAAATCAAGAACAATACAGAAATTTCTTGGCTCTGATTTTAGAGTCCTTGCTTGCTATGGTCATATCAGAGATCTTCCTAAGAGTAGTTTTGGAGTAGATATAGAAAACAATTTCCAACCCAGATACGTTATCCCAAAAAAATCAAAAAAAGTTATCAAGATTCTAAAGGAAGCAGTAAAACAATCTGATTTAACAATTCTAGCTACAGACCAAGATCGGGAAGGAGAAGCCATTGCCTGGCACTTATCTCAAGTTCTGGATTTAAATGGCAAACCTTATCAGAGAATTGTTTTTGATGAAATCACAAAATCAGCCATTGAGAAAGCCCTAAAAAATCCGAGAAAGATTGATATGAACTTAGTCAACGCTCAACGAGCACGAAGGATCCTAGATAGAATTGTAGGATACAAACTCTCTCCTTTTTTATGGAAAAAAGTAATAAGAGGGCTTTCTGCAGGAAGAGTTCAATCAGTAGCTGTCAGACTGGTAGTAGAAAGAGAAAGGGAAATTGAAAGTTTCGTTCCCCAGGAATACTGGCAAATCATTGCTTTATTTGAGAAGTCAAAAAAACAATTTGAAGCACTCTTGATTAAAAAGGATGGCAAGACAATTCCTAAATTAGGAATAAAAACACAAGAAGAAGCAAAACAAATTATAAAAGAGTTACAGAAAGAAAAATTCAAAATAATAAAAATTGAAAAGAAAGAACTGAAAAGAAATCCTCCGCCTCCATTCACCACCAGCACTCTTCAACAAGAAGCATGGCAGAGACTAAAATTTCCTGCTAAATTCACAATGAAAATAGCTCAAGATTTATATGAAAAGGGTTTTATTACCTATCATCGCACTGATTCTCTAAATCTTTCTACCCTATCATTGAATGCTGCCAAAATTGTCATAAATGAGAAGTTTGGAAAAGATTATTGGAAAGGTTTTAGACGATATAAAGCCAAAGGAAGAACCCAAGAAGCTCATGAAGCAATAAGACCTACATATCCAGATAAAGAACCAGAAAAATTAAAAATAAAAGCCAAGCTTGATACTCCTCATTTTCGCTTATACGATCTTGTGTGGCGAAGATTTATTGCTTCTCAAATGGTCCCCGCAGTATTTGACTCAGAGACAATTGACATCAAAGCCAAAAATTATATCTTCAGAAGTTCAGGTCAAACTCTTAAGTTTGAGGGATATCTAAAAATCTGGGCTCAAAAATTTAAAGAAACACAACTGCCACTATTGAAGAAAGGTGAGATTTTAGAAGCCAAAAAGCTTAAAGCAAATCAACACTTTACTCAACCGCCCGGACGATTTAGCGAAGCAACATTAATTAAAGAATTAGAAAAAAATGGCATTGGTCGTCCCTCAACCTATGCACCGATTCTCTCAACTATTCAAGAAAGAAACTATGTACAAAAAAATAAAGAAAAGAAATTCCAACCAACAGAAATAGGAATTATAGTAAATGATCTTTTGGTGAAGCATTTTCCTGAAATAGTAGATATTAAATTCACTGCCAAAATGGAAGAGGATCTAGACCAGATAGCCCAAGGAAAGAAAGATTGGGTCAAAGTTCTCAATGATTTTTATAGACCTTTTGAAAAAAGGCTTGAGGAAAAGGAAAAGAGTGTCTCAAAAGAAATCCTAATAGAGCCTACAGAGAAGAAATGCCCAGAATGCAATGCTCCTTTGGTTATTAGAATGGGAAAATTTGGAAAATTTTATGCCTGTTCTAACTTTCCGAAGTGTAGGTATACAGCACCTCTTCCACCTCCTTCTCTGGGTATAAAATGTCCAAAATGCAAAGAAGGAGAAATTGTTAAAAGAAAAACAAAAAAAGGGAAAATATTTTATAGCTGCAGTAGGTGGCCAGAGTGCGATTTTGCTTTGTGGAACAAACCTACAGGAGAAATCTGTCCAAAATGCGGATCAGTTATGGTAGAGACAAAAAAGGGAGAAGTAAAGTGTTCCAATCAGAAATGCGGATATTTAGAAAAGAAAATAAATTGACAAAAGAACTTCTTTTGGTAATCATTATAAATGAGCCGGGGTGCCGGAACTGGAAGACGGGGTGGACTCAAAATCCACTGAGGCTAAAACCTCGTGAGGGTTCAAGTCCCTCCCCCGGCACACGCGAAGATCTCAACAATCTAAAAATCTAATTTTCCAACCAACAACAAACTAACTTTTTTTAATTTTCCTTGAGAAGTAAATAGTCAGTAAAGCAGAAAAAATACCTACTAGAAAGCCTGCTGCAATATCAGCAGGCCAGTGAATTCCGCAGAATATCCTTGCTATAGAGATCAAAAAGGCAGAAATAAAGAACAAGATACCAAGATCTTTATTATAAAAATAAACCACTCCTGCAATCCCAAAAAAGAAAGCAGCATGGCCGGATGGAAAAGAACCAGTTTTGAAATAAGGAATAAGTAATTTTACATGATTTTCTACAAAAGGACGAGGCCTGTTCCAAAGAAACCGAATAAAGGCAGTGATAACCCTGGCACCAATACCACCCCAAAAAGCCCAAAATACCATAGAATAGTATTTTTTGAAATTCCATATCAAAAAAGCAATAAGGCAAAAAGCGACTATATAAGGAAAATACTCAGCAAAAAATATTCCCAGAGTGTCAAGCCACGCATTTCTTAACGCAAATCCGTTAATTTTTTGAAACAAAAAAGCATCCATTTTGATTTACTTAATTATATTAAATAAACTTTTCTTTGATATCGCTCCTTCTCTTATAATTTTTATTTCTTTCCCAGTCAAATCAACAACAGTTGAAGGTTTCTTTATTTTCAGATCGCCGGCATCCACTACAATATCAGGTTTGGTTTTTTGGTTTTCAAATTGATCAAGTATCTCTTTAATTTTTACTGGCTCAGGCCCGCCTGATAAATTCGCTGAAGTCCCTATAAGAGGTATATTCAAGATATCAAGCAGAAGATTAATTAATTTATAGTCAGGTATTCTTAATCCTATTGTTTTTTTTCCAGCAAAGAGAGCGCTGGGTAACAAAGAGGTTTCCTTTCGAGTCAGGACAGCGGTAACTTTACCTGGCCATATTTTTTTTAGAATCTTTGTTTGTCTCTTGTTAATTAAAGCAACACGTTTTGCCATTTTGAAATCTTTCACAAAAACAGGAAGCGGTTTATTGCTCTGTCTCTTTTTTATCTTGATTATCTTTGCTATAGCCTTTTGATTTGTAGCATCAGCTGTTAATCCATATACCGTATCTGTGGGAACAACAGCAACCTTTCCCTTCTTTATCTCCTCTCCCAGATAATGAGCCATTTTCTGTAAGTTTTTGGGAGATAATTTTAAAACTCGCATATTTCAGTATACCATACTGGCTATCATTTCTTGAACTTCATTACTTTAAATTCGACATCGTTCTTTCCTCTTGCTTTCGTTGAATAATATTGGACAAGATCTTGAGCACATTTCAATATTTCTGAAGCAATCTTTCCTTTGTCATAATTTCTCAATAAAGCAGTAGGACCTGGATAATTTTCCATTTCAACCAAGATGTCTCTTTTCTGAGCTAATCTTTTTATTGCTTTATTTTCTTTTTCATCTCTGCCCACAACGATCAGTATCTTTTCCTTCCAGAAGTGGCGACCATATCTAAGCAAATAAATATCAGAGTCGCTGGGTCTTGAGCATCTTTTAAATAATTCTTTTAATCTTTTTCCGAATTCTAAATCGGTTAATAAACACCCACCAGCAGGAGCAGGATATTCTTTAATCTTGAACTTTTTTGCCAATTCTATTTGTCTTTTTCGCGACCTTCCAAAAATATCTAGAAGTTTTTCTCTTTTTACAAGCCCTCTTTGCTCAGGAATTGTTTGGGCAAGCAGTTTTGCAGAAAGGGGACGAAGAAGATAACCTGACAAAGACGATTCTCTCTCCAAAAGCAAAAGAGCTTTTTTGTTTTGGGACATTGGCCTTTCTCCAAGAACCTCTCCCGTAGCCACAAAGTCAAAACCTTCTTTCTTCATAATTCTTTTGGCGTATTTGAGCATTAAAAGATGGCAATCAATACAAGGATTCATTGATTGACCATATCCATATTTTGGAGATTGCACAACTTTTAGATGCTCTTTTGAAAAATCAACTACCTTCAATTTAATTCCCAATTCTCGTGCCGCTTTTTTTGCCTGCGAAGCATCAAAAAAATAACTCTTAAAAGTCAGTCCTTTGACTTCTACTCCTTGCTCTGCTAGAATTTTTGCTGCCAAAATAGAATCCAAGCCTCCAGAAAAAAGCAACAGTGCTCTGGGCTTTCTAAGAGATTTCTCTAATAAATTATCAAGTTCTTTTAAATTTTTAATGGAAAAATCTATATTCTTATCACCTTCGGACGTGCTATTCTTTTTCTTTTCTCTGTTAATATGCACAGTTATTATTCTTTTAAATACTTTTTTTATACAAAAAAGAGTCTCTTGATTGTCATCCACAAAGAATATCTTTTTTTTCTTAAAAAAATTTTTTAAGATATTTCCCACCTCTTCTCTTTTTTGTTGGTCGTTTGTGATAAATATTTTCTCAAAAAAATTGAAAATACCAGCATTTTTTATTTTATGCATTTGAAAATCTTTATTGCCAAAAGAAACAAGAAATAGATGTGCCCTCTCTGACCATTTCTTCAAAAAAGGATAGGTATCAGGATAAAGAAATTTCTTTCCTTCTTTGAACGCTTCTTTCAGAATTACTCTTATCTCTTTCTCAGATAATGAGAAATATTTCTTGACCAAATAAATAAAGCGCTTTAGGCTTAGGGCTCCTTGAACCTTTGATTCTCTATAAAGCTTCTGAAACCTTTTTCTTTCTATTTCTTTCTGTACAAATGCATTTTCAAGAGAAGAGAACACTTTCTTGGTAGAGATCAAGGTATCGTCCAGATCAAAAATTAAAACAATTCTTCTTTTATCTAATTTCTGTTTCATAAATAACTTCTTTTAGTAATTTTTCTTTACCAATATTTAAAATAGGAACTATCATCCAGAGAGTCAACACGGCTATTATAATAGAAATTATATACACCAAACCCTCTCTCAAGAATAATCCTAATAATAGGCTTACTACTGTTCCTAGACTTCCTATTCCCAAGAAAAACCCCCCAATAATCTCAAAATTTCTCTCAGAACCTACATCGCCTATAAGAGATATAGAAGCCGGAAGAACGAATGGAGTTCCAATAGATAAAAGAATAATCCCTAGCAAGATAGGAAAAAAGGAATTACCAAAATAAAGAGAAAGCATTCCTGAAATAAGAAAGAGATACCCTAAGATTATTATATTTTTTCTTCCTATAACATCAGAAAGTAGCCCCGCTGGAAAAGCAAGCAAAAAGGAAAAAATATAAAAAGGGGAAGTAATTATTCCTATCCAATGAGGGTCTAAAATAGATCTTATTTGAAAAGGTATTGTTCCTAATATAAGACCTAAGATAAAGCCCGAACAAAAATAAAACAAAGACAACCTTGGTAAAATTTTTGCTTTTCTTATTTTATTTAAAAAATCAATTAGCCGGAAATTAAAATATAACGCTTGTCTTTCTGGTTCTTTAAGCACAAGAAGCATCAAAAATCCCAAAAAAGGAAATACCGCATATAGAAATATCGATAATCCAAAAGAGAAACGAGAAAGAAGAAAAGAAAAAAACACTATTCCCAAAAAACTACCTAATCTTTGCAAGGAAACAAAAAAACCTGAATTTTTTCCGTAATTTTTTTTATTTGATTTTCTAATTAAAAATGCTCTTTGTGCTGTCCATAAAAAAGCCGCTGAGACTCCTAAAAGAGCAGAAAAAGCATATAGAATCCAATAATGATAAGACAAGAGAGAAAAGACAAAAAAAGTATAAGTCAAAGAAGAGAAAGCCATGAGCTTTTTTAGAGAAAATTTTAGAGAAAGAAAAATAGCAAGGAATGAAAAAAGAAAAAGGAAGATATAAATTACCAAGAGAGAATAAAACCCTATATTTTTGAAACCTTTTTCAGAAAAGAACGTCGTGATGTACTGCTGAACACCATTATACCCAAAGAAAATCAAAAAAAACGAGAAAGCAAGTATTTTAATATCCTTTGAAATGTTTCCTTGCATAATCTTTTCATTTTATACCATTTTTTATTTTTTTATAAAAACACACATAGCCTCTTATAAAAAAACAGGATTTAAAAGAACAAATCCTGCTAAAATAAAAAAGAAGAAAAAGAAGAGAAATTATTCTGGCTGGTCTTGGAATACTTTTAGGCCTGGTATTCCTTCAATAGACGGTCTAGTTTCTCTAGTGCTTCTTGATTCTTTAGTATCCTGAATATCCGTGAAAAATCAAATTTTTTCTTTACCGGTGGTTCTGCAATCACTACATCGCTTATTTTTCCTTTTGAATAGAGTGTCACAGATGGCGAGCCAAAAAGATTTCTTGTCAACTCAGGATACTCATCTTGCCAGATGATAATAGCATCTCGTAGCGCTCTGGAAAGATGATCGGGACTGGTTACTATTATCACCGAATCGATGGAATTTTCATATAAAATCTTTCCAACATTCTGAAGATTCTCTCTTGTATTTTTTGACCTTGTCTCCAAGACTAAACGCCTGCAAATGATCTCTTTGATTGTCGAGGGAAAATATCCTTGAAATATAGGGAATACCGTGAAATCATAAAGTTCTTCTATTTTTTCATAAAGCAAATCTCTCATCACCTCTGCTTCTTTTTTTTCTTCTTTTTCTGTTCCACCAGTAATTATTAAGAGCTCTGCCTGATTCTCAAGAAAGATCTTCAGCCCAGTAACTAATCTTCCTGGTTTATCTGGCGGTATACCCCAGACAACTTCCTCAAAGTTCTCCTGATTAGGAGAGTATCCCAAGACCACAACAGCTCTCTTCAATTCCTAATTTTTTAAATGAGCAACCTCCTTCTTCTTTCTGTTGCTCTAAGGAAATGCCCTCAGAGCAACAATATTATAAAATAAAAAATGGAGAAAGTCAAGAATCTTTCTCCATAATACTGCGGGGGTCAAGAACAAAAAGACCTATAGGATCTATGCTAATTTTTCTTTTTCTTCCGAAATTATCTGTTACTCTAAAGATTGCTTCGAAAAATTCTACTTTACTCCAGACAGCATCAAACAACCAGATCATTGAATCAACTGATCCTTCTATTTCGGTATTCATTTCAGGTATTCTCTCTACTAAATAAAGCATTGCATTGAGGGCAAAAGTTGACAACCAATGACTTCCTCCTACAACTGCAACTTTCTTACTTGTGACCGGATTAGGCAAAAAAGCAAGGATTCCGTAATCAACAACCCATTCTACCCCTGTTGCTTCTGGCACAAAGATTTTGCTAAGATATTTTTTCTTCTTTAAAGAAGATAGCTCTTTCGCCTTACCATCTTTGCCTTTTGTAATCCAAGGAGAATCAAGATCAACTATCTTAAGAATCCAATGAGGTCTGTCAAGAGAAACTCTAAAATCTTCAACTTTTTGTTGCCAATATCTCTTCTTCTCAGACCAAAGAATATCTACAACTATAGGAACTCTTGCATTCTTGACTATCTCTTCAAGAGTTACTTCATTGATCCTCTCTAAAGAGAAATCATGCATTAAGAGCCTTGCTAGGGGATTTGCAATACTTAACCCAGAAATATAAGACACTTCTGGCATGATTTTCTTTATCATCTCCGGAGAAGCTCTGTAAGGTATATCATATTCTTCTATTTCTACAGGATTGATTCCTCTTGCCCTATGAAGATAACATAATCCATTTTTATTCAGCAGAGTTCTATCACTCTCTCTAATAATCCTTCTGTCGTTCTTTCTTTTTGTCCCTCCAATTACTCCTACTCCTTTCTTGACTTCTTTCAAAATAGCATTTGCCATCCTTGTCGCTTTTTCTTTCTTTCCTAACTCCTTCATTAATTTTTCAGAGAACATATTTAAATAATAAAACAAAAAACCTAACTTGTCAAGGAAGCAGGGGTATTATATATACAGGATAGAATTGAAATCAAAATGTTTTCTATGTTGATGAGGGCTTTGATTTTTTTACATTTTTAAATTTACTAAAGAAAGTGATATTATCTTTGATATTTTTTAGGACGATGGAATGAGGGCCGATATTGCAATTCGAACCAATCAAAACTCCCGGCATCAGTGAAACATTAACTCCGATCTTTGTATCTTCTCCTATCACCACTCCAAATTTCTTGAGCCCGGTAGAGATTTTTTTGCCTTTCACCACTGATTTTATTTCTTCTCTATCAAGCCGAATATTTGCTGTAACTGTTCCTGCACCAACCCGACAACCTTTTCCAAACACTGAATCACCAAAATAACCTGAATGG
>Ga0164318_10006153_pt1 | contig 11636 bp, 10 predicted proteins | sample GuaBasSedimGuay9_FD_113734 | JGI IMG/M metagenome (GOLD analysis project Ga0164318, IMG submission 113734) | Subseafloor sediment microbial communities from Guaymas Basin, Gulf of California, Mexico - Guay9, Core 4571-4, 0-3 cm | ecosystem: Environmental > Aquatic > Marine > Hydrothermal vents... | reverse complement strand
GCCGCATGGGACCGGAAATCGAGCTCCTCGCCCCTGAAGGCGACCCGGCCCTCGATGGGAAGGTCAAGCCACCCCAGGATATTCAGCAGCGTGCTCTTGCCAGAACCGATCGGCCCGGTGATGGCGACCGCCTCACCCTCGTCCAGGGTCAACTCGCAACCCTGCAGGACCTCCACCAGCCCCCCGTGGCGGGGAAAACTCTTGGCGAGATTCACGGCGGTCAAAAGCGTGGTCATGATTCCACTTTCCGGCCTCCCGGCCCCGAATCAGGTATAGCGGATGATCTCCATGGGCTTGAGATTGGACGCCTCCCAGCTGGGCCACACCCCGGCCAGCAGCGAGATCCCCAGACCGACCCCGGCGATGACGAGGAAGTCGCCCCACTGCAGCAGCACCGGGACCTTGTCCACGAAGTAGACGTCACCCGGCAGGGAGAACCCGAAAGTGTGCAGGGCCCAGATGCCGGCCAGCCCCAGGGCCGACCCGCAGGCCACCCCGATGGAGCCCAGCCAGAAACCGTCGAGCAGGAAGATTCCCATGATCCTGCGGCGGGGCGCGCCCATGGCCAGGAGAATCCCGATCTCCCGACGCCGCTCGCCCACCATCATGGTCAGGATGCCGATGATATTGAAGCCGGCGATCAGCACGATCATCCCCAGCAGCAGGAACATGATGACCTTTTCCAGCTTGATCCAGTGGAACAGGTTCTGGTTCAGGGTCATCCAGGCGGTGGCGTGGAAGTGCGGCCCCAGGACCGTTTCCAGGCTGTCGGCCACCGTGTCGGCCCGCATGGGATCCGACACACCCGCGCCGATGAGCGTGGCGCCTCCCGGCGGATAGCGGAAGAAATCCTGGGCATCCCGCAGGTCCAGATAGACGAACCGGCTGTCGAATTCGTACATCCCCGTCTCGAAGTAGCCGGTGACCACGAACTTGCGGCTGACGGCCTGGATGTCATCCACGTCCAGCTCGCCGTTGACGGAGGTGAGGATGACCGTGTCGCCGATCTGCGTGAAGAGGTTGTTGGCCAGTTCGCTGCCGATGATCACGTGCGGGGTCTCGCCCCCGCCCAGGCCCGCCAACAGCACCGGATCCGGCTTGATGTGACGGCCCAGGGGCTGCACCCCGTCCACGAGATAGGGCTCGATGCCCCACGCGATCCCCGCCTGTGGTCGCGGCGGACCCAGGCTGCGGGAAGCCGTTACCAGGATCTCCTGCCTGATGTAGGGCGCCACCCCCGTGACTCCCTCCACCTGCCCGATCCTGTCCATGGTGCCTCCCAGGTCCGAGAACCCCTCCGGGGCGCTGGTGATCACCGTGATCATGGGCATGTTCTCGATGAAGGAGCGGCGCATCTCGGTATGGAAACCGTTCATGATGGCCAGGGTGATGTTCAGCACCATAACGCCGATGGCGATGCCGATCACGGCGGTCATGCTGCCCCGGCTCAGAAAACGGCTGTGGCGCCGGCTGCGCAGATACCTGCCCGCGATGTAGGCGGAAAACTCCATGTCAGGCTCCGGCCCCGGCCGGATCCTCGGGCCGCATGTGGGGAAAGAGCAGCACGTCGCGGATGTTCACCGTATCGACCAGCAGCATCACCAGCCGGTCCACCCCCATGCCCATGCCGCCGGTGGGGGGCATGCCGTGCTCCATGGCCTGCAGGAAGTCCTCGTCCAACTGCTGGGCCTCGTCATCACCCGCATCGAGCAGGGCCTTCTGGTCCAGGAACCTGCGCCTCTGCTCGCGCGGATCGTTCAGCTCGCTGAAGCTGTTGGCCAGCTCGAACCCGGCCACGAAGAGCTCGAACCGCTCCACCAGGCCCTCGTGCTCGCGGTGGGCCTTGGCCAGGGGGGACAGCTCGCGCGGATGGTCCATGACGAACGTCGGCTGGATGAGGTCCGGTTCGATGAGCAGGCTGAACAGCTCGTCCAGGATCTTGTCCCGCCCCATGCCGGGCTTGAGCTCGGCACCCTTGTCCCGGGCCAGGGCGGCCAGCTCGTCCGTGGGCAGGGCCATGAGGTCCGTGCCCGTGGCCTCCGCCAGGGCCCCCATGAAGGTGATACGGCGGAAGGGACCGGAAAAGTCCAGCTCGTGCTCGCCGTAGGTCAGTTTGCCGTCGTGACCGAACTTTTCCGCCAAGGTGCGCACCAGGCCCTCGGTCAGGTCCATCATGTCGTGGTAGTCCCAGTACGCCGCATAGCACTCCAGCATGGTGAACTCGGGGTTGTGTGTCCGATCCATGCCCTCGTTGCGGAAGTCCTTGGCGACCTCGTAGACCCTCTCCAGCCCGCCGACGATCAATCTCTTGAGGTACAGCTCGTCGGCGATGCGCAGGTACAGGGTCATGTCCAGGGCGTTGTGATGGGTCGTGAAGGGGCGCGCCGTGGCCCCCCCGTACAGGGGCTGCAGGACGGGCGTCTCCACCTCCAGGAAACCACGACCATCGAAGTAGCCGCGGATCTCGCGCAGGATGGCGCTGCGACGCTTGAAACGCTCGCGGCTCTCCAGGTTCATGGCCAGATCCAGGTAGCGCCTGCGGCTCTTGTTCTCCAGGCTCAGGTCGTGATACTTCTCCGGCAGGGGCCGGATGGCCTTGGCCAGGAAGGTGAAGTCCTCCACCTTGATGGTCAGCTCGCCCGTGCGGGTGCGGAACAGGGTGCCTTCGACCCCGATCCAGTCGCCGATGTCGATGAGCTTCCGGATGCGGCGGAAACGCTCCTCCCCCAGGTCGTCCTTGCGAAAATAGGCCTGGACCGTGCCCAGCTCGTCCTGGATGGGCACGAACAGGGTCTTGCCCATGCCCCGCTTGGCCATGATACGACCGGGGTAACGCACCTTCGACTCGGCGGCGGTCAGCTGCTCCTCCTGGGCGCGCAGCTCACCGCTGGTGTGGGTGCGGTCATAGGCATAGGGGTAGAGGTCCACCTCGCTGCCCAGCTGCTTCATCTTTTCCAGCCGGGCGGCGATCAGGGGATGGAGATCCACGGACTCATTGCCGGTGTGCCGGTCGTCTCTGGGCTTCTGCGGCGAGTTGTTCAAGGTAGCATCTCCGGGTTGAAGTCAGTTTCAGGAATCGGCCTGTTGCTTGGTCCGGGCGCCCGACCAGCGCAGGTACGCGTCGATGAAACCGTCCAGGTCGCCGTCCAGCACGGCCGTGGCGTTGCCGGTCTCGTGATCGGTGCGGTGATCCTTCACCTTGGTATAGGGCTGCAGAACGTAGGACCGGATCTGGCTGCCCCAGGCGTTCTCCATCTTCTCGGCCTCGATGGCGTCGCGCTCTTTCTGGCGCTCCAGCAGGATGAGCTGGTAGAGCTTGGCCCGCAGCATGGTCATGGCGCTCTCGCGGTTGCGGTGCTGGCTGCGTTCGCTCTGGCAGGACACCACCGTGCCGGTGGGCTCGTGGGTGATCCTGACCGCGCTGTCGGTCTTGTTGACGTGCTGCCCTCCGGCGCCCTGGGCCCGGAAGGTGTCGATGCGCAGGTCGGCCGGATTGATCTCCACCTCCACGTCGTCGTCCACCAGCGGGTACACGAACACCGAGGCGATGCTGGTGTGGCGCCGCTTCTGGGCGTCGAAGGGGGAAATCCTCACCAGGCGGTGCACCCCCGACTCGCTCTTGAGATAACCGTAGGCGAAGGGGTGGTCGATCTCCAGGACGGCCGTCTTGATGCCCGCCTCGTCGCCCGGCTGCAGTTCGAGGGTCTTGAACTTCATGCCGTGCCGCTCGAAGTAACGGGTGTACATGCGCATGAGCATCTGAGCCCAGTCGGCGCTCTCGGTACCGCCGGCCCCGGGGTGGATCTCGAGCACGGCCCCGCGCCCGTCATCCTCGTCGCTGAGCAGGAACTGGAAATCGAGCTGGGCCACGGCCGCCTCCAGGGCCTTCAGACCCTCCTGGACCTCGGCTGCGGAGTCTGCATCGTTCTCGGCCGCCGCCAGCTCCGCCAGCACTTCCAGTTCCTCGGCCATGGCCTCGGCGGCCTCCAGGGGCTCGGTCCACTGCTTCAGGGCGCGGACCTGCCTCACAACCTTGCCCGCCTCCTCCTGATCATTCCAGAATTCGGGCGACGACTGCTTGGCCTCGCATTCGGCGAGTTTCTTCACCAGACCGGGGTAGTCAAAGACCCTCCTTCAAAGAGGCGATGGTCTGCTGGGCGGCATGGATCTTTTCCAGGGCTTCCTTCACGGTATGCCTGCTTTCTGTCATTGGTCAGGAGCGGAATTCCCGGGTCCGGTCAGACCCAGGCGGGCGATGATATCATCCGCCGCACGCTCGAGGACCGGCGGCCCTTCTTCATTGACTACGATAAGGTCGGCATGTTCCCACTGCCGGGCAAGATCCTGCTGGGACCGGACCCGGGCCAGGGCCGCGTCATGGTCCAGCCCGTTGCGTTCCTGCAGCCTGCGCACCCGGATCTCCGGGGGCGCGGTGACCGTCACGACCAGGTCGGGGGCGAATGTGACCGGCAACAGAAAATACACGGCCGCCTCCAGGACGGCAAGAGGATGTCCCCCTTCGGCCGCCGATTCCGCCAGCCGGTCATCGATCCGGGCTGCGAGAACCGGATGGGTCACGCGGTTCAGGACGGCCATCGCTGCGGCATCCCGGAACACCAGTTCGCCGAGCCGACGCCGGTCGATCCGGCCTCCGTCCAGGATGCCCGGACCGAGAGCCTCCGTCAGCTCCGCACGCACCCGCGGGTCTTCCAGGACCCGGTGTCCCAACCGGTCGGCGTCGACGACCAGCGCGCCGCGTGCTTCGAGCATTCCCGCCAGCAGGGACTTCCCCCCGCCGACCGGGCCCGTCAAAACCACCGTCTTCATCCGTGGGCCTCCGCCCAGTTCCGGCCCTGATGCATGTCCACCACCAGGGGCACCGAGAGTTCGAGCGCGCCCTCCATGCCCTCCCTGACCAGTTCCTGCAACGCCTCGAGATCCTCCTGCGCCACCTCCAGCACCAGCTCGTCATGGACCTGCAGCAGCATCATGGCCTCCAGGCCGGAGCCGGCCAGGGCCTCGTGGATGCGAAGCATGGCCAGTTTGATCAGGTCCGCTGCGGTGCCCTGGATGGGCGTGTTGACCGCCACCCGCTCCTGGAAGGCCCGCACCCGGTTGTTCTGCGAGGTGATGTCCGGCAACAGGCGCTTGCGGCCCAGGAGGGTTTCCACCCAGCCCCTCTCACGCGCCTGTTCCCGCGTATTTTCGATGAAGGTCTTCACGCCGGGATAGGTGGCGAAGTAGCTCTCGATGAAATCGCTCGCCTCGGCCACCTTGACGCCGATCTGCCGGGCCAGGGCACGCGCGCCCATGCCGTAGATCACCCCGAAGTTGATGGCCTTGGCACGGCTGCGCATCTCGGCGGTGACGTCCTGCTCCTCGATGCCGGCAATGAGCGCGGCTGTACGCCGGTGGATATCCGCACCGTCCAGGAAAGCCCGGGTCAGGTTCTCGTCCCGGGAAAGGTGCGCCATGAGCCGCAACTCGACCTGGGAATAGTCCGCGGACAGGAAGATGTTCTCCGGTCGGCGCGGGATGAAGGCCTGCCGGATGCGGCGGCCCAGTTCGGTCCGGATGGGGATGTTCTGCAGGTTGGGGTCGGAGCTGGACAGCCGCCCGGTGGCGGCCACGGCCTGGTTGTACGAGGTGTGGATCAGACCCGTCTCGGGGTTGGCCAGCTGGGGCAGGGTCTCCACGTAGGTGTTCTGCAGCTTGGCCACCTGCCGGTACTCCAGGATCAGGCCCGGCAGGGGATGCTCGGCGGCCAGGGCCTCCAGCACTCCCACGTCGGTGCTCCAGCCGCTGGCCGTCTTCTTGACGGGCTTCAGTTTGAGGCGTTCGAAGAGGACGGCCGACAGCTGCTTGGGGCTCTGGATGTTGAATTCGCCCCCGGCCAGCTCGTGAATGCGCCGGGTAAGATCGTCCAGCACATGCGTGAACTCCTCCCGCAGGTCGGCCAGGAATTCGCGGTCGAGCATGATGCCGTGGCGTTCCATGGCCAGCAGCACGTCCATGACGGGCATCTCCAGGGTGTAGAAGAGCTCCTCCATACCCGCCTCCTGCAGGGCGGGCGCCAGCACCTGGTAGAGGCGCAGGGTGTAATCGGCGTCCTCGGCGGCGTACAGGGCCAGCCGGTCCGGATCCACCGCGAGGATGTCACGGGTCCGATCCCCGGCCGCAAAGAGTTCCTTGTAGGGCATCATGCGGTGGTCCAGGTATTCCAGCACCAGGTCGTCCAGGCCGTGGCTGCGCCGGCCCGGATCCAGGACGTACGAAGCCAGCATGGTGTCGAACCGCGGCCCGGCCAGATCGATCCCGTGGCGGTTCAATATCCACAGGTCGAACTTGAGGTTCTGGCCCACCTTGAGGTTCTCCCCCGCCACCAGGGGTGCGAGGACATCCCTGACCTCGGCCAACCGGTCGCTCACCTTGCCCACGGGGAAAAGGGTGTCGGCCCGGGCCTCGCTCGTGGTCTGTTCGCGCCAGCGGACCGGGATGTAGGCCGGCGGGGCGGGATCCCCGCCGGGCAATGCTCCGGCCAGGCTTATCCCCACCAGGGCGGCCGTGTCCCGGCGCAACCCGTCGGTCTCCGTGTCGACGGCCAGGGCCGCTTCGGGATCCAGGGCGGCGAACCACTCCCGGATCGCCGTGGAGTCGTCCAGGCGCACGTACCCGCGTTCTTTCATCCTGGCGCTCCAGCCGTCCTCATCCCCCGTACCCGATCCGTTTTCGGCTGCACCTTCACTCGGATCGTCGGAGCCGTCAGGGGCGCGGTTCTCCGCTTCCCGACCCGACGGGACGCCGGTTCCCGCCAGGCGGGCCGCGGCGCTGCGTACCTGCCTCAACCCCAGTTCACCCAGCATATCCTGGAAACCGGCGGCGGCCGGCAGCACGGTACGCAGATCCTCCAGCGCGAAGGGAAGTTCCAGGTCACGGCGGATGATGAAGAGCTGACGGGACAGGAAAACCTGCTCCCGGTTCTCGCCCAGGATCCGTTTGAGCCGCGGGGTGAGACTCGAGGACTCCAGCCCGTCGTAGAGGTTTTCCAGGGAACCGAACTGCAGGATCAGCTTCAGGGCCGTCTTGTCCCCCACCCCCGGCGCGCCGGGAATGTTGTCGGCGGCATCGCCGGCCAACGCGAACACATCGATCAGCCCGGACGGTTCGAGGCCGTACTTGCGCCTAACATCCTCGAGGGTCACCGGCGAGATCTCCTCTCCCCGGCGGCCGGGCTTGAGCAGGCCCACGTTGCCGTCCACCAGTTGCAGGAAATCCTTGTCGCCCGAGTAGAGCCAGACCTTCCGCCCCTCGCTGCCGACCCGGTCGGCCATGGTGCCCATGACGTCGTCCGCCTCTACGTCCTCGGCCTCGAGAATCGGCAGGCCCCAGGCCTCCAGCAGTTCCCGCAGGCGGGGCAGCTGTTCCTTGATCTCCTCGGGCATGGGCTTGCGGTTGGCCTTGTACTGGGGGTACAGCCGGTGCCGGAAGTTCTTGCCCGGCAGATCGAACACCACGGCGAAGTACTGCGGATCGTATTCCTCGATGAGACGCACCAGGGCGTTGAGGAAGCCGAAGGCGATGGAGGTGTACTCCCCCGAAGGAGCGGTCAAGGGTCGCCGGGCGAACGCGTAATGGGAACGGTAGACCAGGGCGGAACCGTCGACGAGGATCAGGGACACGGAACAACCTCTTTGCAGGGCAACGGGCCCTACCCGCTGCCGCTCAGGGCCGGGCGGAGTACAGGCCGTGCCGCTTGATGTAGGCGGCGACCGGGCCAGGGACCAGATCGGTCACGTCGGCCTCGGCGGACAGCCTAGCACGAACCGAACGGGATGACACGGGCTCATGGAATCCGGTCACCACCGTCACCGACCGCGGTGCCAATCCGACGGTCCGCAGCCGGTCGAAGATATCCTCCTGCGCCGGACCGTCGTCGACAGCTTCACCGCGCGGGAACACGATCAGGTCGACCAGGGCCAGGACCCTGCCCACCTCGTGCCACCGGTGCAGATCCGGGATGTTGTCCAGGCCCACGACCAGCGACAGCCGGGCATCGGGAAATTCCCCGGCCAGGGCCTCCAGGGTATCGACGGTACGGGAAGGTCCCGGGCGTCCCAGCTCGCGGGCATCGATCCTGACGCGGGGCCGGCGGCCGAAGACGAGTTCCAGCATGGCCAGGCGATGCTCGCCCGCGGCGGAATGTCCCTGCTTGAAAGGGGAACGGGCAGCCGGCAACATGATGATCTCATCGGCGAGGTCCCGTTCCAGCAGCATGTCGACCATGGCCGCATGACCCCGGTGCACCGGATCGAACGAGCCGCCGAACACCGCCAGCTTCATGATCCGGTGGAATCGGCAGGCGCGCTCGAGGGCCCCAGTTCACGCCGGGCCTGGTCCGCGTAGTCGCTCTCGGGGTAGCGCTGCACCAGTTGTTGCAGGAACCCGCGGCCCTCCTCCTCCTTCTCCAGCCGGAAGGCGGCCCGGGCCCTTTCCCACAGGACCTTGTCCAGCAGGGAACTGTCCTGCTCGCTCTCCAGGATGTTGTCCAGGGTCGCGGCCACCGCCGTGTAACGACCCAGCTGGCGGTACACGTTGATCTCCCTGAGCCGCTTGGTCACGATCAGGTCCGATATCTCCACCATGGCCTGCTCGACCTGGGGCCGGAAACGGGAATCGGGATAGGTGCGCAGGAAATCCCGAAAATGCGCACGGGCCTCGTAGGCCCCGGATATGTCCCGCTCGATCCGACCCACCTGCTTGAGATACGCCATGCCCTCCTGATAAAGGGCCTCTTCCACCCGGGGACTGGTGGGGTAATCCTTGCGCAGGATCTGGAATTCCACCGCGGCCAGGGGATACTCCTTCATCTTCATGTAGGTCACCGCCTTGCGGAACTGGGCTTCGGCGGCGAGGCTGTCGGTGGGATTGCGGCGCACGAAGGATTCGAACGACGACACGGCTTCGAGATTCTTGCCCTTCTCGGCGAAGAACACGCCGCGCTCGTAGCTGCCGGGAGGATAGGGATTCCCGGTTCCACAGCCGGACATCACTGCCAACCCGGCAACCAGTCCCGTCAACAACCACAGGGAAAGCAGGCGGATCAGGCGCTTCTGCATATGCTAAGCCTCCACGGGCGTTCAATCGGAAGTGTTGGCGAAATAGACCGCGACCAATCCCGCCAGGGTGCCCAGAACGATGATTTCCTCCAGGCGATCATGCCAGCTGCCGTTGACGGGCTCGGCGGTGGTGAAATCGTAGAGCGGTGAATCGACCTGCGCGAACTCATCGGCGCTGAAGCGATCGTTGGCACGCAGCTGCAGCTGGTCGTCCAGCAACACCCTGCCGCTGGGAACCTCGGTGATGGTGCACAGGACCGTGACCTCCAACTCGCGGGCGATCCAGCTGCGCCAGATGCCCAGGGTCCGCCCCACGCGGGGATAGTCCAACTGGATGCCCACCACCCGAAACTGCCAGAGGGCATCGACGACCGGCGCGGCCAGGGAATCGGCTCCCGCCAGGAACAGCTCACGTCCCTCGTCCGTCAGAACGGAATGCAGTGCGGCCTGGAAAAGTTCCGTCCCCGGATCCTGGTCCAGCGGTTGCAGCAGGATGCGGCGCTGCTGCGGCCCCAGCACCGAGGCGCAACGGGCTGCCAGATCCTCCATCAGGCTCCTGGTCAGCCAGAGGTTCGACGGCACGGTGTCGGCGGCTGCCGTCTGCGGTTCGGACGCCAGCACGGAACCGGGATCGTGCGAAACCGAAGCCAGCACAGCACACGCGATCAGGGCCGTCATCAGGACACGGGATTTCATGGCAAAGAACGACCTTTCCTCAGAGACGACGGGCTTGAGCCGATGCCGAAGTCGGCCTGGCCCAGACATCGGCGGCCGTGACGGCGGTGAACCGGGCCTGCACATAGGAACCGGGCCGGACATTGCCCGCAGGCATCAGCACGACCCCGTCCACATCATAACCAAAATGATAGCTTCGTCCCACGGCCAGCGGCAGGGCGTCACGATGACCGTCGGCTACCGGCACATCCTGCACCGTCCCAGCGCCCTCGCCCAGGGAGACCAGCACGGCCTCCAGCCCGTCGTCCGCCAGGTCCTGCGGGCTGGTCACCACCCTGTCGATCAGGACCTCGAAGCTCTTGCCGAGGCGCCGCTCCTGCCGTCCCAGGGAGATGTCCTCCTGCAGCCCCTGGATCACCGCTTCCCGGTCCAGGATGACTTCGGCGGGAACCCGGTCGGGCATATCCCAGGAATCCGTACCGGGCTCAGGAGAATAACGGTAGGTTCCCAGGTGGTCAAATTCCACCTCGGCCAGGAAATCCGCCAGCAGGGCCACGTCCTCCTCCTCTTCCCCGGGAAATCCCAGCAGGGCGGTGGAACGCAGGACCAGGTCGGGCCGATGAGCGCGCAACCGGCGGAAGAAATCGGGAGACGAGCGCTCGCCCCCGGGCCTGCGCATGGCCTTGAGCAGCCGCGGGGAGGCGTGCTGCACCGGCAGGTCGAGATAGGGCACGACCTTCGGCACGTCCAGCAGACGCATCAGGTCGTCGGCCGTCACCACCCCGGGGTAGAGGTAGAACAGGCGGATGCGGCGCAGCCCGGCGACCCTGTCCAGGGCGGCCACCAGATCCAGCAGCCCTTCCCCCGTATCCCGGCCGTAATCGCTGGTGTTCTGGGACACCAGTTGCACCTCGGTGACCCCCCGCTCGACCAGGCCCGATACCTCGGCCCCGATCTCGGCCACCGAGCGGCTTTTCTGACGACCCCGAATCAGAGGAATGCGGCAGAACGAACAGGAGAAATTGCATCCCTCCCCGATCTTGACGAAGGCCACGTGCCCGGGCGTGAGCAGGGGCCGGTCCTCCAGGCCCGTGTAGGGCGCGGACATGGGGTCGGTGACGATGGGCGCAGCCCGGGGAAAGGCGTCACCGTCCTCCGGATCCCTCGGGCCTGGGGTCTGTCCCAGACACGCCGCGACCACCTCGTCGAACATGCCCACCCCGGCCACCACATCGACGCCGGGAAATCGTTCCCTGATCATGTCGCCGTGTTCCTGGGACCAGCAGCCGCAGACCGCGAGGATCCGACCGTCTTTGGCCTCGACCAGTTCGCGCACAGCATCCAGGCTGTCGCTCCGCGCCGCCTCGATGAAGCCGCAGGTGTTCAGCACCCAGATGTCGGCTCCGCCGGGGTCAGCGCAGAACTCGACTCCCCGTCCGGCGAAACGCCCCAGCAGGGCTTCGGAGTCCACCAGGTTCTTGTCGCAACCCAGGGTCGTACACCACACCTTGGGCATCAGGCCTGTCCCTCGTCCTCGAGATCCAGATCCTCGGCCTTGACGAGAACATCGCGGGCCTTGCTGCCGGTGAACGGCCCCACCACCCCGGCCTCTTCCAGCATGTCCATCAGTCGGCCGGCCCGGGTGTAGCCGATGCGCAGCCGGCGCTGCAACAGGGACGTGGACCCGCTCTGGTGCAGGACGACCACCCTCTTGGCCGCCTCGAAAAGGTCGTCCTCGCCCGTCACCATGCCCCCGCCGGCCGGGTTCTGCTGCAGGCTGATGTCCTCGGTCAGGTTGCCGTAATGGCGCCAGTGGGCGGCGATGGCCTCGCACTCGTCCACGTC
>Ga0164318_10006152_pt1 | contig 11636 bp, 11 predicted proteins | sample GuaBasSedimGuay9_FD_113734 | JGI IMG/M metagenome (GOLD analysis project Ga0164318, IMG submission 113734) | Subseafloor sediment microbial communities from Guaymas Basin, Gulf of California, Mexico - Guay9, Core 4571-4, 0-3 cm | ecosystem: Environmental > Aquatic > Marine > Hydrothermal vents... | reverse complement strand
TGGCGGTAACTCCCAGCACATAGACAAGGTCGCCGGGTACCTTAGGATCCATGGACACACATTTAGAAACATCATCAATGACGGATGTCCCTGAGAACTGAACCGTTGCAAGCGCTGAGACTTTAACCCGCTCGCCAAACTCACCCACAAGATGTCCATCCACATACATGCTGTCCTTGCCGGATAAAAGAGGGATCTCGTATTTTTCACAAGCCTCTTTCAGCGCCCTGCAAGCCCGAACAAGCTGGGCTGCCTTAAACGTTCCATCCGGGTTTTTCTTTGGATCAAACCCGATATTAGGCCAGCAAAAATTATCAAGACCGCCGATATGATCAAAATTTCCACCCACAGCCATCAGCCGTCGAACCGCTTCGTCAATGGTACATGTCATCATGTGATAGGCATCTATCTTTGAATACCAGGGCAAAAGGCTTTGTGAGAAAGCAAGACCCTTTTGAGATGTAAGAACCGGTCGTGTCACAGAGGCATCAGACGGGATATTATGCTTAACACCCACCATGGGTTTTATCACGGAACCGCCCTGAACTTCGTGATCATACTGTCTTAAAATCCACTCTTTGGAAGCAATATTCGGCCGCTCAAGCAATTTGAGCAGTAATGTATTAAAATCAGACGGAGAACTGATCACAGGTTCCGTCAAACCGCGGGTTTCAGGTGAAAGCCAAATGGCATCAAATTCCCAAGAGGGAAATCCCTTGTCTAAAAGATCCATATCTACATAGGCACAGGTTTCATCCTTATATTTGATATGTAGCTTGCCTGTATCCGTATATTCCCCGATCACAGTGCTTTCAACTTCATGCTCTGCTGAAAGTTCCATAAACCGGTCCAGATTTTCAGGTTTCACAGCTATGGTCATACGTTCCTGGGACTCTGATATCCAGATCTCCCACATATCAAGCCCTTCATATTTTAACGGTACTTTATCAAGCCAGACCACACATCCGTTGGAAATCATGGCAGATTCACCAATGGATGAGGATAAGCCACCACCGCCATTATCAGTGATAAACGGGATCAACCCTTCATCACGACAGATCAGCAAAAAATCATGCATTTTTTTCTGGGTATAGGGATCACCGATCTGAACATGCCCTGCGGGCGTATTTTCCGAATAACTTTCCGAAGAAGCGGTCACGCCATGAATGCCGTCTTTTCCAACCCGTCCGCCACTCATGATAATCAGCTCGCCGGGGGATGTTTTCTTTTCATGACTGGGTTTACCGGCAACCTCATTCGGCATAATCCCCAGGGCTGTTACAAATACAAGACTTTTGCCCATAAACCCCGGATTAAATAATGTCTGACCAAAGGTGGTGGGAACACCACTTTTATTTCCCCCGTCCTTAACGCCTTCAATAACGCCGTCAAGAAGACGTCTGGGATGAAGCGGCGGTTTTAACGGTCCCTTATAATTTATATCGCCCACACAATACCCGAAACTGCCCATGAACAGCTTTGAGCCAAGTCCTGTTCCCATGGGATCACGATAAACGCCGACAATCCCTGTTATGGCACCACCATATGCTTCCATATTAGAGGGTGAGTTATGGGTTTCACCGGTGACCACATAATTGTTTTCATCATCAAACCTGCCAACACCTGCATTGTCCCATAATACAGATACCACCCACTCTTTTTTCTCTTTAAGTTTTAAGGTTGGCTCCTGAATATAGGTTTTAAACAGGCTGTTTTCAATGACTTCTTCATTATTGGCGGCATCTTTGTAATTAAAAATCCCCTGGAAGGTATTATGATTACAATGATCACTTCTAGCCTGGGAAATATATTCCAATTCCAAATCCGTTGGTTCTAAAAGACCTACCTTTTTTCTGGATTCCATGACGGCAGGCTCCAGAAAATACTCTCGAATCACAGGAATATCCCGTGGGTTCAATGCCAGATTTCTTTCATCTGATATTTTTGAGAGCTGATCATCCGACTCAATACTGATGACTTCAAAACAGGGGGTATGGTCCAGGATAACCTTAGCGGGTTTAACATCTGCTCCGATTTCTTTATCCCATTTTTCAATGGAGAAAACTTTGAACTGTTGAATAATACTGTTTGATAAGAGCTCGGAAGCCAGTTTTTCCACATCTTGACGAACAAGCTCTTCTCCTCTCAGGCAATATCGTTTTGAGGTATATATGCCCTCATCAACTCCAAAATTTTTCCCTAAATGGTCTTTAACGGCTTCCATTGCCGTTGCACCGGGGTTATCTTTCACCCCCGGTCTGTATCCAACCCAGATGCACCAGTGAAAATCAATGTCAAGTGGTTTTAAGCTTGAAACCTGGGTCACAGGATTGGTGAGAATCTCATCTTTAATTTTTTCAAGCTGATGTGAATCCAGATCTGATTCAATGGTCACGATATTGATGCATCGCGCTTCTTGAATATTAATTCCAAAATAAGAATCCGCCTTTTTTTTAAGAGAAGATGCTTCAGCATCCCTCAGCTCTTTTTTAAGAGCAATCTCAATACATGAAATCATTTTATCTGCTCCATATTATTTGGCACCATTAATGAACAGTCGCACAATATCATTATAAAAAACAAAGACCATTAACGCTACAAGCATTGCTGCGCCAAATTGAACCAGTTTCTCACGTAATTTGTCACCCACCGCTTTTCCTGTAATGGCTTCAATACCAAAAAATAACAAATGACCGCCATCTAACACCGGAATGGGGAAAAGATTGATAATACCAAGATTGACAGACAGCAGAGCAATAAACCATGCAAAACTCATAACACCTGCTTTTGCCTGCTCACCTGCCATTTGAGCAATCATCAAAGGTCCACCCAGATTGTTTGCCGAGATACTTCCATTGATCATTTTCCCAACAGACAGAATGGTTAACTTCACAAGTCCGTAAGTATCCTTAATGGACTGCCAGAAGGCAGCAAACGGGTTAAGGCTCTTGTGAAAGGACTCTCCGCTACCCACAATACCAATGATATATTTTTCAATTTCTTCACCAAACAAATTTTTGCCTGGTCTTAAAACCGGCGTAAGAACAATGCCGACAAATCTTGTGCCACGCTCTACAATAATATCTAATTGTTCACCCTTACTCTTACCAATAATCCGGGAAATATCTTCAAATGATTCAACCTTGTTCTGATTGATTTCTTTGATCACATCCCCTGGCTTTATGCCGGACGTTAAAGCAGGTGTATTTTCCATGACTTTGCCCACAACCGGTTTGGCCAGATAAATTCCTGAAAACTGGTAAAGGGCATAAAAAATAAAAATGGCAAGAAAAAAATTAAAAAATGGACCGGCTGCAACAACAATGCTTTTTTGCAACAAGGATTTGTGGGTAAAAGAAGACTGGATATCTTCTGGATCAATCGTCGTTCCGGGTTCCTCTCCTACCATTTTTACATAACCGCCCAGGGGTATGGCAGACAGGCAGTACTGGGTCCGGCCCACTCTTTTTTTTAAGATTTTTGGTCCAAACCCCAGGGAGAATACTTCGACTCCCACACCACAAATCCTGGCCGCAATAAAGTGTCCAAATTCATGGATAAAAACAAGAATTCCGATTACAATTATGAATGCTACAGCAGAATACCCCATAAAACCTCACTTTTACATCTTTTTTATATTTGGGATTGTACTTTTTCGCGTGCCCAACAATCTGCTTCAATAATACCTGAAAGATCGGGATTGTCAATCTGTGTATGAAGTTCCATTGTTCTGGAAATTAATTTAAAAATGTCTAAAAAATCGATACGCTTTTCTAAAAAGGCACTCACCGCCACCTCATTGGCAGCATTCATAACAGCCGGCAGTGTCCCTTTTTGTTTACAGGCTTCAAATGCAAATTCAAGTGAAGGAAACTTTTGAGTATCCGGCTTTTCAAATGTCAGTGCACCAAGGCTCACAAAATCAGGAAAATCCATTTGCAGATCAATGCGGTCAGGCTCTGATAAGGCATAAGAAATAGCCCCTTTCATATCCGGTGGTCCCATTTGTGCCATAATACTGCCATCTTTATACCCCACCATGGAATGGACGATACTCTGGGGATGAACAAGTACCTCAATTTCTTCATGGGTGATATTAAACAGATGAACAGCTTCAATGATCTCAAGACCTTTATTCATCAACGTAGCGGAATCTATGGTAATTTTGTGTCCCATATTCCAGGTGGGATGATTGAGTGCATCTTTTAATGTAATGCTTTTAAATTCATCGAATGGTTTTTCTCTAAATGGCCCACCTGAAGCCGTCAAAAATATTTTTGTTACATCTTTTTTCAGGTTCCCCTTAAGACATTGGTATATAGCACTGTGTTCACTGTCCACAGGCAGAATGGACACACCATTTTCCTTTGCTTTGGCCATGACAATTTCACCGGCCATGACCAGGGTCTCCTTGTTGGCAAGGGCTATCTGTTTTTTTGCCTCAATGGCGCAAAGAGCCGGTTTAAGACCTGCTGCACCCACCATGGCCAGAAGAATAGTGTCGCAAGTCCCATATGATGCGGCTTCACAATACCCTGCTTCCCCAAATAAAATTTCAGGCCGATGATTTCCCTTTAAAACCCGGGACAGTTCCAGTGCTTTTTCTTCATCAAGCACGGCAACCAGTTCGGGTTTAAATTCATCAATCTGCTGAGAAAAAAAATCTATATTATTGGCGGCTGTCAGTGCCTTTACACAAAAGCGATCCGGATGCATCCGGACTATATCCAACGCACTGGTTCCAATGGAGCCGGTTGACCCTAAAATGGACAAATATTTCATAAAACACTTACCAGGTAGACATATAAAACCGGAATGGCTAAAAGCAATCCGTCGATTCGATCCAGCATCCCACCGTGCCCCGGGAGAATTCGACCGGAATCTTTTATGTTGGATGCACGTTTCATGGCTGACTCAAACAGATCACCTATCTGCCCTGCAATGGCAAGCATGAACGACGCCGGTATGGTAAGAAATGCCAAAGACAGGTTATTAAAAAAAATCTGACAAAAAATAAATCCGACCACCATGGAAGCAGCCACACCGCCCAACGATCCTTCAATCGTTTTATTGGGACTGATGTTAGGAGAAAGTCTCCTTTTCCCAAAAAATGTACCCGTGTAAAATGCACCGGTATCATTTGCAAAGATAACAATTAAGAGCCATATAATCCAAAATGTTCCACCATCAAGTTCTTTAATAAAAACCAGAAGGGACAAAGAGACCGGGATATAAACAATGCCCAATACCTGCTTTGCGACTGTATCGAATATGGTATGATTGCTGGCAAATCGTGACAATACAAAAACCGATAAGGCCATCAGATTTATGGCAAGGATTAAAAACTCAACCTCCCACGATCCCAGACAGGCACTGATAATCAGCGTCATAGATACGGCATACGAGATAATCTTGATGGTTTCGGACGTGGGTCCTTCATCATTATTAAAAATAATTCTTAAGTATTCCCGAATAGCGAGTATGGCAACAACCGAAACCAGTACGGCGAACATTAATATGCTGCCCTTTATAAGAATCCATAAAATTATGGGGCCAAGTATAAGGGCGGTTATCCATCGTTTGATGTGTTGCATGCCACTTTACCGAACCGTCGGTCCCTTTTTTGAAAATTTTTCAAGATGTTGATAAATTCTTTTTTAGAAAAATCCGGCCACAATGTATCAGAGATAAAAATTTCAGAATAGGCTGCCTGCCACAATAAAAAATTACTCAACCTGTACTCCCCGCTTGTGCGAATAATCAAATCCGGATCAGGTATGGCACTTGTATAGAGATGATCGCAGATAAGGTCCTGTGTGATATCCTTAGGACTTAAAGTTTTTGACTCTATTTTTAAAGCAATCTTTCTTACAGCAGCTGTAATCTCCTCTCTTGAACCATAACTCAACGCCAGATTTAAAACCATTTTACTATTATTTTGGGTCAGATCCAATGTGGCGTCCACTTCTTTTTGAACATCTAAAGGAAGCCTGTGCTTTTGACCGATGACATTAAGACGAATATTATTTTTGGACAGTTCTTCTCTTTGGGATACAATGAATTTTTTTAAAAGCATCATCAGCGCTTTTACTTCGTGTTGTGGCCTTTCCCAGTTTTCTGTGGAAAATGCATATAAGGTAAGTGTCCCTATCCCAAATTCCCGGCAGGCCGTCACAATGGAGCGGACGGTTCGCGAACCCTGCTCATGTCCTTTGACACGGTTCATCATTTTTTTTTTTGCCCATCGGCCATTGCCATCCATAATAATGGCAACATGGGCTGGAAGTGTTTCAGGATTGAGGCTTACATCTTGTGATAAGTTAGACTTCAAGAATTTCCTTTTCTTTTTCTACAAAAATTGCGTCTAACCGCTTAATATAAACATCTGTGTTTTCCTGCACCTGCTTTTGCGCCTTAAAGCTGTCATCCTCTGAAATGTCACCTTCCTTTTGCAGTTCTTTTAACATTTCATTGGAATCTCTCCGGATATTGCGAATAGCCACTTTATAATCTTCACAGGTTTTAGACACACTCTTGACAATTTCTTTTCGTCTCTCTTCTGTCAAAGGCGGTATTGATATTCTGATTAACTTACCATCATTAGAGGGCGTCAGGCCAAGATTTGCTTTCAAAATAGCCTTTTCAACTTCATTAATGACACTGACATCCCATGGTTTTATGGTAATAAGACGACTTTCCGGAATGGATACCGTTGCCATTTGCGGCAAAGGGGTCTGGGTGCCATAGTAATCGACCCTGACACCGTCAAGCAAAGCCCCGGATGCTCTGCCGGTACGAACTTTTGACAATTCTTTTTCAAAAGAGCCTTCTGATTTACCCATTCTTTCTTTGGTTTCCTGGAGCACTTCTTTTATCATAACAATCCGTCCTCAATATGAGTTGTTTATTTGTTATAAATCCGAGTACCTATCTGCTCACCCATTACAGCCTTATAAATATTATCTTTTTTATGAAGATCAAACACCTGTACCGGCAGATCATGTTCCATTGCAAGAGAGATAGCGGTCATGTCCATTACATGAAGTTGTTTTTCAATGACCCGCATATAAGATAATTCATCAAACATAACGGCATCACTGTGAACTACCGGATCTTTATCATAGACGCCATCCACCTGAGTAGCTTTAAAAAGAATCTGTGCGCGGATTTCATGGGCCCGTAACACTGATGCCGTATCCGTTGTAAAATAGGGATTTCCCGTGCCGGCGGCAAAAATAACCACCCGGCCTTTTTCAAGATGCCGGATGGCCTTTCTGCGGATAAAGGGTTCTGCAATCCTGGTCATTGGAATCGCGGACTGTACCCTTGTGGGGATATCAAGTTTTTCAATGGCATCACAAAGCGCCAGACTGTTTATAACCGTCGCCAGCATTCCCATATTGTCTGCAGAAGTTCTGTCCATACCGGCAGAGCTTCCTGCAACACCCCTGAATATATTTCCGCCACCGACAACAACGGAAATCTGTACATTAAGGCGGGAAACCTTTGCTATTTCTCCTGCCACATAATGAATCATTTCAGGGGTGATACCAAAGCCCTGATTTCCCATCAGGGCTTCACCGCTCAGCTTAATTAAAACCCGTTCAAACTCCGGCTCTTTATTCAAGATTCTATTCTCCTATCTGGAAACGTGCAAATCTTTTTATCTGAATATTTTCACCCAGCTTACCAATGGTCTCTTTGAGTACGTCTGTAATAGTTTTCTGTGGATCTTTCACATACTGCTGACTCATCAGGCAGACGTCTTTGTAAAATTTTTCCACTTTACCTTCAACAATTTTATCAATTATATTTTCAGGTTTGCCCTGCTCAAGCATTTGTGCCCGAAAAATCTCTTTTTCCTTTTCAACCACTGCCTGATCAACATCTTCAGGATTCAAACCGGCAGGATTTGTTGCAGCAACATGCATGGCAATATTTTTGGCAAATTGTTGAAAATCGTCTGTTTTAGCGACAAAGTCAGACTCACAGTTTACTTCAAGAAGAACACCTAATTTTGCTCCCGTGTGAATATAGGAATAGATGATACCTTCAGAAGTTGAACGCCCGGCTCTTTTTGCGGCTTTGGCCAAACCTTTTTTTCTCAAAAAATCAATTGCTTTTTCCATATCACCTTCTGCCTCGGCAAGGACTCTTTTACAATCCATTATACCTGAGCCGGTTGCTTCTCGAAGCTCTTTTACCATTGCTGCGGATATTTCCACCATTTTTACTTACTCCTTATATTTACTCAGTCACTTCTTCTTTTGTTTCTTCAACGGGTGTAGTTGAACTTTCAACTGGTGTGGTTTTTCTTTTAATCTTTTCAACGACAGGGCCATCTGTTCCGTCAGACACGACTTCTATCGCTACTATTTTTTCATCGGAAAAACCTGCTTTCTCTTCTGTCTCGCTTTTATCGGTTTCTGCTTTTTGTTTTTCATCATAAAGTGCCTTTCCCTCGATACCGGCATCGGCAATGCGGGAAGCAAAAAGGCGAATGGCACGAATGGCATCATCATTTCCAGGAATCACGTAATCAATATCATCGGGGTCACAATTTGTATCAACAACAGCAACTATTGGTATTCCAAGCCTTTTACCCTCTTTTACAGCAATAGACTCATTTTTGGGATCAATAACAAAAATTGCACCAGGCAATTTTTTCATGTGACTGATGCCGCCAATAGCAAACTCCAGTTTGGCTTTTTCTTTGAGCATTTTGCCCTGTTCTTTTTTCGGATAATTTTCAAGGGTACCGTCATTTTCAATTGAACTTAAAAAATGAAACCGGGTGATATTTTTCTTAATGGTCTGAAAGTTGGTCAACATACCGCCAAGCCACCGATTTTGAACATAAAAACTTTCGGCACGATTCGCTTCTTCATAGATTGCCTCGGATGCCTGTTTTTTTGTCCCGACAAAAAGGATATCCTGCCCATTGGCAGCCACATCCTTTATAAAATCATGGGCTGTCTTAAAAAGTTTTACCGTCTGCTGCAGATCAATGATGTAAATTCCATTCCTTGCGCCAAAGATATACTTTTTCATCTTTGGGTTCCAGCGTTTTGTCTGATGTCCGAAATGAACACCTGCCTCTAAAAGTTCTCTAATTGTAATGTAAGCCATTTGTTCTCCAAATTAATTAATGGTTTTTTCCACCATTCAGATCATCCTTGAGAGTCGACTTCTTTTAAAAAGCACCTGATTTTCAAGTCCCTGAATGTGAGTTTTTACTATTCAACAAAAAATCCTGCTTTATGTATCAAAAAACCAAAATTTAATCAATTGATTTTTTAATTAAAAACACCCTGTTGTGCCCTGCCATATCTTTTATGAATTCAATGGATTGATACCGGGGATATTGTTTTGAGATATTTTGAACACCTTCTTTCTGGTCAAAACCCATTTCAAGCAGAAGTATGCCGCCTGGGACAAGGTAACGATGCGCATCATTTAGAATGGTTTTAAAACAGGAGAGTCCGTCCCTGCCGCCATCCAGGGCAAGCAAGGGTTCGAACTGCCTTATTTCGGGTTGCAGGGTTTGAATATCCTTTGTAGGGATATAAGGTGGATTTGAAATGATCAGGTCAAATAGTTTATTTTCGTTTAATGATGAAAACCAGTCTCCGGCAAAAAAAGAAATCCTGTCATTCATCATTTGAGGAATAATTTTATCTGCATTTTTTTTTGCCATCAAAATGGCTTTTTCAGAAATATCGCATGCAAAATAAAGATGATGCGGGACAGCTTTTACCAGAGAAACAATGATTGCTCCGGAACCCGTTCCCAGCTCAAGAATCCTCATGGGTTTTAAATTATCTTGACCGGCATTTAATATGCCTAACGCTTTTTCAACAATGGTTTCCGTATCGGGCCGGGGAATCAAAACCTCTTTTGCTACTTTAAAATCAGATTCAAAAAACCCTTTCTCACCTGTGATATAGGCCACGGGCTCATTTAGTATTCTTCTTTTGATGAAAGACTTAAACCTTGATAACTCATCTTTCTGTAAGGGCCGGTCATGTTGTAGATAGAGATCAAGCCGCTTTATTCCGAGACAATGGGCAAGCAGCATTTCAGCTGTTAATCTGGGACTGTCAATGGGATGATCTTTAAAATAGGATTCTGTCCAGGAAAGAATCTTAATGATGGTCCAGTTATTTGAATTATTTTTTGGTGATTTATTTTTTAACGATTTTTCAGGCAATTTCTTTTAATGCCTGAGTCTGGTTGTATACTTTAAGCTCATCAATAATTTCCTGAATATTGCCTTCCATAATACTGTCCAGTTTATAAAGCGTAAGACCAATTCTATGATCTGTCATTCGCCCTTGCGGAAAATTGTATGTTCGAATCCTGCCGCTCCTGTCCCCTGTGCCCACCTGGCCTTTTCGATCAGCTGCTCTTTTGCCTTCTTCTTCTCTCACCCTGGCGTCGAGGATACGGGATTTGAGAACACCCATGGCTTTGGCCTTGTTTTTGTGCTGGGATTTCTCATCCTGGCATGTGGCTGTAACGCCGGTTGGAACATGGGTAATCCTTACGGCTGAATCTGTTGTATTTACGGATTGTCCACCAGGCCCCGAAGACCTGAACACATCAACTTTAAGATCTGCGGGATTGATATCAATATCAATATCTTCAGCCTCGGGAAGAACAGCTACGGTGACAGCAGAGGTATGAACCCTTCCCTGGGCTTCTGTTTCAGGTACCCGCTGGACACGATGCGTACCGCTTTCATACTTAAAGCTGCTGAAAGCACCCTTCCCCCGCACCAGGGATACAACTTCTTTAAATCCACCTGAACTGGAATCATTTTTCTCAACAATCTCCATGGCCCAGTTTTTGGATTCAACATACCTTGAGTACATTCTGAACAGGTCCCCTGCAAAAATACCCGCCTCGTCCCCGCCGGTTCCCGCCCGGATCTCAAGGAGAACATTTTTCTCATCCCTGGGATCTTTCGGCATCAAAAGGAGATTAAGCTGAGATTTCAAACTTTCAATTTTTGACTCAAGATCCGGTATCTCTTCTTTGGCCATGGCCTGTATTTCAGGATCATTGTCCTTTAAAAGATCTTTTGCCTCTTTGAATTCCTCTGAAGCCCCTTCATATTCCCTGAACACTGGAACAATTTTATTGAGCTCCCCGTGTTCGATCAAATATTCCCGGTATTTTTTCTGGTCACTGATGACAGCCGGATCGCTCAAAAGCTGTTCAAGCTTGACAAATCTTTCTTCAATGCCTTTTAATTTTTCTATCATGATTTAAAAACTCAAAAGGGGTTCTTTTATTAAGACCCCTTTTTTTGATAACAAATTATAAAATGTACTAAACAAGTTTTGTGACGTCAAATCCTGCATATTTTTTCTTAAAGCGATCGATTCGTCCGGCAGAGTCAACCAGCTTTTGTTTTCCGGTGAAGAAAGGATGACACTTGGAACAAATTTCCACCTTGATATTCTCTCTTGTGGACCCGACTTCAAATGTTGCACCGCAAGCACACGAGGCGGTAGATCTTGTGTATTTTGGATGTATCTTTTTTCTCATTTGTCTTAAAACTCCTTACCATGCCCTTTTTAAGGCAGTTATTAAATTTCCAACTTATGAATTCATCAATTTAAGGAACTCTG
>Ga0164318_10006151_pt1 | contig 11637 bp, 9 predicted proteins | sample GuaBasSedimGuay9_FD_113734 | JGI IMG/M metagenome (GOLD analysis project Ga0164318, IMG submission 113734) | Subseafloor sediment microbial communities from Guaymas Basin, Gulf of California, Mexico - Guay9, Core 4571-4, 0-3 cm | ecosystem: Environmental > Aquatic > Marine > Hydrothermal vents >... | reverse complement strand
GGCATCTCTTGAAAGAATAGACCCGGCCGGACCCAACGATTCAACAAACTGGCAGCCATCGGAAGACTATGCCAATCCAACCGCGGATGCCGGTGGAGACGCAGTGTGCTGGGGAACACCGGGCGCGGAAAACAGTATTTCCCGGTAAGAGTTACCGGAGAAGGGTTATCCTGGCAGAGGCCGTGCCGCCTGCTGTCTTGAGATACAAAAAGTAGATACCAACAGGCAGGGAGCGGGGAAGAACTGCAGTCACCGTTCCCTGTTTTTTTTCAGGTAATTCGATGTGCATAATCACCCTCCCTGAAAAGTCGTAGAGAAAAGCTTCAGCCGTGGAAGAAAACACGGTATAACTGAAGCTGAAAGAACCGCTGCAGGGGTTTGCAGAAACAATCTGCAGGTCCACCGGTTTCTTAACAGCAGGCCACCCGGGATTTATCTCTCCAGGAGTACCGGGATACACGGAAACTTCCCAGTTCCAGGGTAGCTGGAAATTGGCCCAGGGAGACTTCAGACAGAAAATGCCCGTTGCCGCCACCGGCCAGGAATCATTCCACCCGAGAGAAAAGACAGTATCTCCCAGCTGCGAATACAGAGTAAGAGAATCCAGGTCGGAATTCAGGTTGAAACAAAGAGGAATTGTTTTGCAGAATTCGTAGTTGCCGGGGTTTACAGATGCCAGCAGCAGTTCTCCCGGCGTAAGAACAACATCTTCCGGTACTACTGAGACATTTCTGTCTGTATCCGTGAAGTACCACCCGGACATATCCACAGTGTATTCGGAAAAGTTGAAAAGTTCTATCCAGTCGTCGCCGGTCCCGGTAGATATTTCACAGGGGATAACAGCACTGTAATCTTCCTGAAGAGAGTCTCCCTCCGGAACGGCCCATGAGTAAATTGAGTTCCACGAAGGGTCTTTAAGAGTTAAGGTGGTTGCTCCGGGGTATGGATTTCCAGCACCGCCAAACACAGCGGAACCTTCGAAGACAGTTTCAGCATTGGCAAAAGAGTTGGTAAGGTAGAAAGTTTCTCCCGGGGCCACAAGTGTGGATTCAGGAATAAAAATATTCCCTTCCGGCAGACCGAGAGAAAACCTGCACAGGGAGATATCCTGTGTTTCCGCAGAGGAGTTCGTAACCGGCAGCACCCACAGATTTTCTCCGCACCAGACAGGGGGACCCGGGGTGAGTTTCTCCGGAAAGAGTTCAGCCAGGGCGATTCTGGCAGATGGAGAGGGAAGAGGAATATCCTGGAAAGATCTCATGCCCCATGAAGGATAGAACATCAGCAGGCCATCCTGGGGGCCAAACACACCAAAAACAACGTGTGTACTGTATGCTCCGGAAGGAATGTCAAAAGTGGCCGTCCACGGTTCCCCGGGGGCAGCCTGGTGCAAAATGTGATACTGCTCGGGATTATTGCCTGAGGATTCCAGACAAAGAACACCCTGAACAGGTTCTTCTGATAAACTTACCGATACTTCAACGGAACTCTGCATGTTCAAACACGATGAAATGGAAAAGTCAAGTATTTCCGGAACTTCATCGTAAAGGTACAGGTTGCCGAGAAAATCTGCTCTGGCCTGAATGTCCTGTTTAAGCACAAGACACACGGAGTCAAACTGAGCGGTAGTGTATTCATAGTAGGGATCGGAGGCGAGTTCATCTCGCAGTAGAAACCTCAGGGAATCAACGACTCCACAAAGATCGTTAGTGAAGATATCAGCAGTCTCACCGAGTATTTCGTTGAAGGTCTGTCTGTTTTCAGGAACAGAAAGAATAGCTCTCGACGGTCCGAAGATGCTAATGAGAATGCGATTTGAGTTATGTGTCCACAAAGAATCATAAGTGCCCTCCCAGGAATTACCGAATGAGGCGTCTCTGTCCCACGGATAGTAGTGCCAGGTCCCCCCGCTTTTGTGGAGGTAGTAGTTGCTTGATACGGCATCCTGATCTTCAATTGCAATTTTAACGGCAAAGGCGGCGAGGATTTCATTTGTCTCCAGCGGAGAGATATCACCACGGAAACATTCCTCTATCAGCTGTACCAGCTGGCTGCCGTAGGGGCTGCTGTCTACTTTTGGTTCATACCCTGCTGTTTCCATTGTATTCGAGTATTGATGTGACAGTCTGCCTGCGATGTTTACACTTTTAAACAGAGGGCCGAATTGCAATCCATTTCTTTCATAAAACAACCGGTCAATTGCCTCTACCCGCTCATAAACTCCCTTGTTTTCGCCATTTATAGACAGGGTACAGAACTCGGTTTGCGGCGCTGGATATCCCAGTTTTCTTGTAAGATAGAGTCCCAGGGAGTTTCTCATCAAAGAAGCATCGCGGAATTGAGCATTCAGCAGAATGTGTTTACCAAAGCGGAACAGCCGAGAATTATCTACTCTGATGTGCCAGCTTCTTTTGTCGCACCACAGGCTTGATCCCCCGCGGAAAGCCAGTGTACAGCTACCGGAGATGCTTTCAAATTCAACAACTGCAGGTATCTCCCGATCTGAAAAAGGGTCACTGTAGAGTTCTTCAAGAAGATCCGGATCAACAGATACTTCAAAAACAGGAAGAGAGCAGAAAACCAGCAATAACAACAGAAATGACATTCTTTCTCCTGGAAGAAAATCAGTTTCCAGAACAGGCTTCTAGAACTCACTGTCTTCCATTGAACTCACCAGGCTAACTCTGTCCAGACCAGCGGTTTTCTCCATTGCCGATACCAGACTTGATGCGGTAACACCGTGTTTCAGTGTAATATCATAGGATAGAGTAAGATACCTGCCGTTGTCCGACGGCTCGATATGTATCAGTGCCGATCTTGAGGTTTTTTCGTTGATAAGTTTTGCGTAGACAGCTTCATCTCCGGAGTTGCGGTCGAAACGGAACCGGATCACATACTCACTTCTCATGTATGCCCCGTAGTTCGTTTTGTAAAGAAACACGGCAACCAGACTGATGAATACAGTTGAAATGGCAGAGAGCAGGTAGTTGCCGGTTCCAGAGGCTATGCCTTCCGTGAGGGCAAAGAAAACGAAGGCAGTGTCACGGGTATCTTTGATTACTGTTCTGAACCTGACGATGGTCAGAGCCCCCACAAGGGCGAAAGCTCTTGCCAGGTTACTGCCTATTACCATCATAACAGCACTTACAGTAATGCACATCAGAACCAGTGTAACAACGAAGTTCTGAGAGTAGGTAAGACCGCGGTGGGTCGCCCTGTAGACAATTCCAATTATCAGCCCGGAGGCCAGGGCCAAAAACAGATTAATTACGAGATCACCAGGGCTGTAACCCAGGGTTTCACTGGTAGTGTTAAACCATGCAGTCATCGCAGACAAGCGATTCTCCTCTCTATCAGGCGGTTAAGCCGTGTTCCATTGTCGCTCAGATAAACAGCCTCAACAGCTCTCTGAAACTTTGAGAAGGAAATTCTAGTGAGTTCCATTTCCCGTACAAGCCTCTGAAACCAGAAAGGTATCCTGTATCTGAACTTTATCTCTACAATACCACCACCTCGAAGAAGAGGTACAGGTATTCCCAGGGGCAGACCTTTCCATGATGTACGCCATGCTATGGAAGACGTATCAATTGTTGCCCGAAAATCCGGATTGGTATGATCTTCCCAGGCGGCTCTGTTGTAGTCGGTGATAACACTTGGGAAGAGCCTGTATCTGAAAGACTGGGCTATAAACCTCTCTGCAACACCGTTGTCCAGAGACGTCCGGTACAGAAGGTCGCGCAGCCATCCGGCTCCCCCGCCAAGGCCCTGACTGAATTCCTCTGCAGGCAGCCTGACTCTGTGTTTGATAACAAGGCTTCCGTCTCTGCCTTTAAGCTCGAGGTAAAGGGGAGAAGTAAATCCTGATTGAACATGAGAATAGGCTCGCAGGCGGTATTTGAATCTCTTTTCCAGGCCGTTTCTTTTCTCGTGAAACCACCTCATGTCGGGAGAATCAAAGTAAACGCTTCTTATGGGATAGTCTCCGGTTTCTCCACAGTGTTTATCTCTTGAAAGGTGGTTATCAAGCACCTTTGTAATCCTTGCAAGCCTTTCTCCTTCAAGAAAGTACTTGAACTCATATCTGTAAAAATGGAGGTTCTCGGCAATTTGTTCCATCAGAACCTGAGACCTACTTCGGCAATGTAATCAGTGTAGTTATTGGTGACAGGAAAACCATCAACCCTGTTCATTATTCCGCCGAATCGGAACCGAATGTTGTCTGAGGGATAAACGGTTCCGATCACAGAAATCCTGCGATGATCGTAGTCATTATCAGTATCGGAATTCAGATAATCGTATCCCAGAGTGATAGAAATAGTTTTTATTCCCCCCACTCTCCAGGGGTGATAAAAAGCGGTGAATTTTCCCCAGTAGCCGACAAAAACAGGAGCCTCGTCGCCGGCAATAACCTCAGCCTGCTGCCAGTTGTCGCCTGTACTAACTTCGCCAGCTGCTGAAAAGCCGTACCAGTTGCTTATTTTGCAGTTCAGGGAAACATCAGCAGAAATGGCATTCTGTCGGCTGCTTACAGAGTATCCCGAGGGATCTTCCGGGTTGCTGGTCCCCTGGCGATGTGATACTGCAGATCCACCCAGAACGAGATCAATGGAGGGAACCCCAATTTCTCCTCGCATGGTATAGAGGAGCTCATCATCGGTTTTCTCTGCCCCGCGCTCATCACCGTTGAAAACACCGGCAGTACCTCTCAGCTCCATACCATGAAATTCAGGAAGAGCTACACACAAATCAATACCAATATCTCTACCGGAGAAGGTGAGGTCTTCACGAAGATTGTAAACAAGAGGCCTGTCAAACATGTTGAGATTCCAGTAACTCTGTTCACCGGCCAGAAGAGTTGCAGATTTGAACTGACCGGCCTGTAGTTCAGCCCACCTGGAAGGAGACCAGTTAATTGCTGCGTTTTTCAAAAACAGTTCATCAGGGCGCGCCTCTATCTTTATCTCGGCTTTCAGCGTTTCAACGATCCGGGCATTGAGTTCAAAACCTGATCTGCGAACGGTGAATCCCCTGGAGGGTACAGCATTGTAGGAGCCCCACTCTGAGAATCCGCCATCAAAATATCCGCTGATCCTGAATCCTTCAGAATGGTTGTTTTCCACATCTATGTCTGCAGAAGCAGCTCCGACTGCGAGTAACAAAACAAGTAGAACTTTGCTTATCATGATTAACTCCCTATTTCAAGACGGTAAAGCGGGTTGATGCTGCACCGGCTGAAGACCTTAGATACAGAATATACACACCGCTGGGTAATGTGCTGCTGAAGTCTGCTGTAACATCTCCCTGAAATTCCTCCGGCAGATCAATCCGCGCAACGATTCTTCCGGTCAGGTCAAACAGCATTGCTTCAACTGGAGAGGCTGAAGTCTGATAGTGAAAGATAAATGAACCATCGCACGGGTTTTGCGATACAAGGCTCACTGTGGTGTAGTTAACCGCACTATTCCAACCGGGATTTGCCTCTCCTGGAGTTCCCGGGAGAGAAGCCGCAGCCCAGTTTGAAGAGGAGGACGCGTACAGCCATGGTGCCTTGAGGTACATGATTCCGGTTTCTTCCATGGGCCACCGTTCATCCCACCCTATGCTGAAAACAGGATCTCCGTATCTGGTGAACAGAGAGAGGAAATCTTTTTCCGAATCAATTCCGAATGTCAGCGGAGCAGCCGGACGGGGAAGGTGTGAGAAAGAACCAGGTTCCTCTGCAGCCAGAAGCAGACTGTGATGAGGAACAGTTGTTCCATCCGGTATTACAGAAACATTGTTGTTCGAATCTGTAAAGTACCATTGTGAAACATCAATATTGTTTTGGGAGCGGTTGTAGATCTCTACCCAGTCACTGCCGCCCCCTGCTCTTATTTCTGATGGGATAAAAGCCTCCAGGTCTGAAGGGAGCGAGTCTCCGCCTCCAATCTGCCATGAGAAAAGACTGTTCCAGGAAGGATCGTAAAGAGTTAGTTCAGTGCCTGCGGGGAACCCTGTTCCAGCATCTCCAAAGATTGAAACATCTCCGTAAAGACTCGATGCATCATCTCTGGAATTTGAAAGCAGAAATGTTTCACCGGGGGCAACCAGAGTTGACCCGGGAAGGAATACATTTCCGTCAGGGTCGCCGAGAGAGAACCTGCACAAAGAGAGGTCCTGCGGCTGGGAACCTGTGTTAACAACAGGAAGAACCCACAGGTTGTTTCCACACCAGACAGGGGGTTGAATGGAAAACAGGGAAGGAGAAAGATCGGCCAGAGACACCCTTGCAGAAGGGCATGGATCCAGCCGAACCGGACAACCTCTCATACCCCAGGACGGGTAAAAAACAGGCAGAAAATCCGCCGTTTCGTATGGGCCATAAGCAGTGTGAACGCAGTATGTACCAGATGGAACCGGTATGCTGATGCTCCACTCATCTTCCCTGTCGTGTTCCATGTAGAACCACTGTTCCTTCTGGCCGTCAAACGATACAAGGCATACCAGCCCGGAAGGGTCTCCACCACTGAGTTCCACCTCTATGTCAATATCTGACTGCATATCCAGGCAGGAGGAAATACTTATTTCTCCGATCGCGGATATTTCACTGGGAATTGAAAGATCTTCGAGAAATTCGGATCTCAGTTCCATATCGGATACGATGGTGCTGCAGATAGAATCAAACTGCGAAACCGAGTACTGATAAAAGGGATCTTCGGCGAGATCGTTTCGAATAAGAAGACGAATGGAATCAACTATTTCAGGAAGATCTTCCCCCATTATTTCGGCAGACTCTTCCAGAAGGTCGTTGAACATCTCAATATTCCCCGGCTCGAGGAGAATTGCCCTTGAAGCTCCGAAGTATCCTATATCGGCTAAGTGCGCGTCTCTGACCCAACTGCTGTGATATTCACCCTGCCAGGTGTTGCCAAAGGTCGCATCTCTGTCCCACGGGTAGTAGTGCCAGATGTTGTCGGAACGATGGAGGTAAAAATTCTTGATAATACCGTCGTTGTCGCAGATTGCAACATGCACAGCAAAAGCTGCCAGAACTTCGTCTACAGCAAGGGAAGAAACATCACCCCGGAAACAGCTTTCAATCAGTTCCAGAAGCTGTGCTTTATAGGGAGAACTGTCTACTTTCGGCTCGTATCCAGCCATCCCGGTGGTGTCTGCAAAGTGTTGGGAAAGGCGTCCCGTCGTGTCTACATTCTTGAACAGAGGACCGAATGAAACCCCGTTTCGCTCATAGAAAAGGCGGTCGATGCGCTCCACATGCTCGTAAACACCGTAGTTAGCATTGTTTATTGACAGAGTTACAAATTCCGTTTTCGGCGCGGGAAAACCCATTTCCCTTGTAATGTAGAGCCCAAGAGTGTTTCGCATAAGCGAAGCATCGCGGAATTGAGCATTCAGCAGTATGTGATCTCCACCGGGGAAAAGATCTGCATCCAGTGTAGTTATTCGCCAGCTTTTCTTCGCACACCCCAGGCTTGTAGCGCCCCTGAAGGCGAGGGTACATTCTCCGGTTACACCGTCAAGAGAAACGGTGGCAGGAACCTCAAGATCAGCCGCAGGATCGGCTAAGAGCTGTTCCAGATAATACGGCTCAACCGTAACCTCGTAGTGAGGCAGGGAACTCATAATACAAAAAAGTGCAAACACTAGCATAGTTTTATATATACTACTTTCGGTGTGTGCTATCCCGGGAGGATGTTTTGCTTTCAGTTCTGATTGTTCTACTGTCAACAACAAGCTTTGTTCCCATTGATTGCTTTGCGGATCTTGATGCTGTGGCCGGACCTACCGATTTCGGTTTTCTTCTGATAATGTCAGAAGACTCGGTGGCCAACAAGGAAATGGCTCTGGAAATAACCCATTCACTTGAGATGCTTGGCGCTGAAGACAGCAGCATATATTTGTATTTTGTGTCGGTTAACGCTTCCGGCTATTCAGAGATAGCAAGCCTTGCCGGAGGGTTCGGCGGTTTTCCCTCCGTGGTGAGCCTGGTGGGGCACTGCGGATTTCTGGAACTTGATCCGGAATTCCTCGACTCGGAAATAGAAGATGCATGGCTCAGATGGGGAAGCGGGCATACCCAGGGTGTGTGCAACTATTGCACCAGATGTAATCCCTGAAAGGATCGTCAGAATAGAAAGGGCGGCATATAGCCGCCCCTCAGGTTTACAATTCGGCTACAGGATCTTCCGGAAGCTTGTTGTCTTTTCTCCAAGAGGCTACTACAGGGCGGACATCAGTTACAAAGGCGTCCCTCAGTATTCTGTTCGCCGCAGTCGGGTCGGGCCTGGACTGAGCTGTTTTTAATTCATCGAGATTAACAAGACTTGCCCTGGCTAGAGCATGCTCGGTGTTCTCAATGGCGGAGAGTACATTTTCCGCAGGCGAGCCAACCCGCGTGTCAACTCTGAGTTCTATGCTGCTCTCCTCCGGGTTGTACAGTCCTGCCTCTTCAGCCAGACGGAGGTTAAGGAAAAGTCGGAACAGAGCACCAGCATCAAGAGAACCTGCGGGCATTGCCCCCATTCCCAGTTTGTTGTCTGACAATACAAGCCTTCCCAGCATTTTCTGATGCAGCAGGGAAATAGTTACAGATTCAAGGCTTTCGCCGGGAAGAAGAGAGGCAGTGTCCAGCAGAACTTTACAGGAAGGATCGGTTTCCCGGCACAGCCAGCTTGCAGTTCCCCAGTCTGGAACAGAGGTAGCACAGAAAGATGGATTATATGGCTTGAATCCGAGAAGTATATTCTCACTCTTCCGGATATTCATCCCAATCTGTCTCAGTCCTTTCAGGATTCCAAAAAGCATATCCACAGTGTTTTTCTCTCCGGGAGAATCTATTCCATCGGGAATCCACAGCCCAAGCTGTCTGCACTTTATTTCCCTCATTTGCTCCATGGCAGCTTTTATCTGGTTGATTGAAGCAACACGGATCTCCGGATAGGGGGAAGTCAGCGTGCCGTACATGAGCCGGTGATTAAGCACACCGCGTTTTCTTGGAATGTAAAGATCGGCCATTACAGTAACAGGAGTAAGGTTGTTTTTCTTAAGTAATTCAGAAACAGCGGTGGCTTCCTCCTTTGTTCTGAAGTCGGAAGGGTGATGGAGAATTACATCGCTGCATTTTCCGGTAAGTGCGGAAATTTTCCCCAGAAGATCAAGCTTGTCCGAAATAGAGCCTGGATCACTGTCTGTTTTGTAAACGGCAAATGTGCTTCCTGCCCGGGAAACGGATTGTGTAGAGATGAGCAACTTGAGTTTTGAAAGCTGCTCTTTTACTGTTTTCACTTTATCACCAACCCCTCAGAATAAATATGTAAGATCAAACAAATACGCAGACCTATAATCTTAACATAATTCAGCTCTGAGTCCAGTAGGGATTTCCGAACAGAAGAGAATCGTTTTTTCCTTTTTCCACAATTGCGAATGCATTACCCAGATTTTCAGCTACATCCGAGGGAATTATCGCTCGTGCAGACGTTTTTCCCGCAAGAAGATCGGCGGAGAGACCATGGAGGTAAGCAGCCAGAGTCAACGCTTCCATCCCTGGGCTGCCCTGGGCCATAAGACCGGCAACAATACCTGAAAGAACATCGCCAGAGCCGCCGGTGGCAAGGCCGTGGTTGCCTGTTGGAATAGTAGTTCTGTGTCCTTCAGGGGAAAATACCAGTGTGGGTCTCCCTTTCAGGAGAACAGAGCAGTGCAGCGCTATGGCTGTTTTCTCTGCCGCAGCATACCGGGCGTTCAGGTGGTCTCCGCAGCCGGTCAGCCTTTTGAGTTCTCCCGGATGCGGAGTCATAACAACTTCACCGGGGTAAGACTTAAGCATCTCTGCAATGGTGGAGTCAATCACATTCAGAGCGTCGGCATCGAGAACTACAGGAATCTTCCAGGTTCCCAGAACATGTCTAAGTATTCTCTCAGTGCTTCCGTTCATTCCCATCCCGGGGCCGATCACGGCCACAGAGTAGTTGTTGGGATCCGGCAGGGAGGTTACATCACCGGGAAGAAAGTAGGAGCACAGGGTTTCAGGTATTCTTCCGGCAATTGCCGGAGACGCCGGCAGTGGTACACACATCTCAACAAGACCGCATCCGGATCTTAACGCCCCCATTGCCGCCATCTGCGGAGCACCGGGCATTCTTTCTGAACCGGCTAGAATCAATACCCGGCCAAAGGTTCCCTTGTGGCTGTCTACAGGTCTTTCCGGCAGTAAAGAATGAGCATAGTGTCTTGTCATTACTCTGCGAACATCGTTTCTGGGAACATGTATTCCTATGTCTTTCAAGAGAAGAGAACCACAGTGACCGCACCCCGGAGGAAGAAGAAGCCCGAGTTTGGGTGCGGCGAAAGTAACGGTAACACTGGCCTGTATTGCAGAGCGGTCGCATTGCCCGGTTAGACCATCTACACCGGTGGGCATGTCTACAGCCACAACAGGAGCATTTAGTCCCGTACACTCCACGGCCAGATCGAGCGTTCCCCCTCTTAGATTTCCGGCAAAACCAACACCGAGAAGAGCATCAACTGCAACAGATGCAGTCACCTGAGGTTCGTAAGAAATAATTCCTCCGGCAAAAAGAAACCTGTCCATGTTTGTGCGGCAGCCTTCGGTAATTTTACTTGAGGAACTGAAAGAGGGGCGCACTATTACATTGTAACCTTTTTGGAGAAGAAACCGGGCAGCAGTGAAACCGTCTCCTCCATTGTTCCCCGGACCGGTATAAACAACCACAGTGCCCTCTGTCGGTGAAACCATTGAACTCACAGTTTCTGCAACAGATCGCCCGGCTCTCTCCATAAGAACCAGCGCCGGGGTACCGGAACTGATTGCCTTTCTGTCTAGTTCCGTAATTTCAGAGGGTGTCTGCCAGAAAGCCATGCTATTCCCTTTCTGTTAAAAGAGCAAATGTAAAGGATGTGTTCTCTCCCCATGCAGCAGAGATATGAATCTCACAGTTTCCTGCAAGAGCAAGAGCCGGTCCGGAGAGCTGGGCCTTTAATCTGCTTCCATTGATGAATATTTGAATATCGTGCCAGGAAAGAAATGGACCGAATCCGGTTCCAAGAGCCTTGGCAACCGATTCTTTCGCAGAGAACATTACGGCCAGATCGCGGTCTCCTGGATTACACACAAGCTCTTCCGGAGTAAACAGCCTATCCCTCAGTCTGCCATGATTTCTGGTAACTGATCTTATAAACCTCGATACTTCAACTGTATCCGTGCCCGTTTTCATATTCCCTCCCCCACATGAAAACAAAGATAGTTGAAAGCGATGTCGGTGTCATGCTGTTGAAACAGAGGAATCTATAGGGAAAGAGGCGAAAGACGTTCTCCGTGCCACCGGGGAAAGGTGTTGCATGAATAGTCAGATCGGGCAAGCGGATCAGAATTCAAAGCAGAAAGTGCTGCCCGGCCGACCATTACTGCATTATCCATTGTGTGCTTAATCTCCGGCATAAAAACAGACATTCCACGGCTTCTGCACTCGCGGTTGAAACTGGATCTCAACAGGGTGTTTGCAGAAACTCCACCGGCAATAAGCACAGATTTTGCTTTGAGCTTTCCGGCCTGGTAGATTGTCTTTGAAACCAGCAGGTTACATACTGTTTTTCTGAATGATGCAGAGAGGTCTTCAG
>Ga0164318_10006150_pt1 | contig 11638 bp, 3 predicted proteins | sample GuaBasSedimGuay9_FD_113734 | JGI IMG/M metagenome (GOLD analysis project Ga0164318, IMG submission 113734) | Subseafloor sediment microbial communities from Guaymas Basin, Gulf of California, Mexico - Guay9, Core 4571-4, 0-3 cm | ecosystem: Environmental > Aquatic > Marine > Hydrothermal vents >... | reverse complement strand
AACGCCTGTCAGCACCATAATTCGATGTGCTTTCCAGAAAACCATTGTTATTATACTTATTCTGTGATATACGCACCCCATCCTGATTAAAAGTTTCATCCGGACGGCCATACCGATTGTAAGTTGTATTGCCTGAGGCCACCACTTCTGTGCCAATATCTGTAGCCTCATTATCCTGACAAACAATATCCCCTTCTGATGATTTGTTTAAAGTATAACTTGTTGTACCAGTAATAAAACCAGTGTTATTTTCTCCTCCATCTTTGTTGTATTCAAAAGTTTGAGATAACATAGTTCTATTATTAGTTCCATTGTAACTGGAATCATAACATGAATAACTCGCGTCCGGCCTTGAAGCAGCATTATAGGTTGTAAAACCTGTAACCTTATACCATCCATATACCACTGTTCCATCAGACAAAGTAACCGCATCTTGTCCAGGCTCGCCAGGATTCCCTTCTAAAAAGGTCAAACTATTTGACTGCTCTAAAAAGCCGCGTTCATTATAATCATAAGAAGTTGTGGCCAAACCTTCAGCGTTAACACTATTTTGCTGCCTACCTGCTTTATCATAAAATGTTCTGCTAACTACTTGTTGCTGTCCTGAATCATCTGGTGAACCTAATGCTAAACTGGAAGATAAAAATCCTTGCGCGGAATAATCAAAAGTCTGAATTAAAATACCTTTTTCATTATACACAGCTTCCGGCCTTCCGTTAGCATTATATATAGTTTTACTTGTTGATACCCCTCCCATTCCATAGGCCGTTGTTTCACCTAAAAATCCTTCTCTGGAATATTTATATGCTGTAGTTTTCTCATCAAATTCATTATATGAATTTTTCTGCTGGCCATATCTATTAAAAGTTGTATAACCAGTAGCAGTTTGCTGATCTGCGTAATTAACTGTATAAGTCAAAAATCCAGTATTAGTTTCCCTGTTTCCTGCTAAATAACTCTGAATCGAAGACATATCTTCAGCTACACTATTATTATAAACAAAATCCTGCACTTTTGAAACACAAGAATGTGCAGCGGTAAGTCCATGATAATCAGCGACATTAGCCAAATTTCCCTCACCATAAGTCGGTATGCCTACAGAATAAGTCCCTTCAGGCCTTTGCGCGTCATTATACACTGTAAAGGTCAAACAAGTTTCATCCTCGCCAAAACTAAATGTTCGGTCAAGAAATCCTGTATTTAAATCATAAATATATTCCTGAACTTTCGCATGTCCCGAACCCGTTTCATTACAATTATATGCGAATAAAGCTTTGCCAAACTCATCATATTCTGTCTTACCAGTCATTGTCGGATCACCATTATCATCTGATGCTCCATAAGAATAACTGTTTGCCAATGCTCCGGTAAAATCATCATACTCAAAAGTCTGGACTAAAACACCTCTCTGATTATAGCTTTCCACAGGCTTACCATTTTTGCCAAACACTGTTGTGCTTAGCTTTACCTTTTTACTGCCATAATTAATACTATTCGCTAAAAAGCCTTGTTTAGAATATTTAAAAGATGTCTGTTTTTCACCAAATTCATTAAAACTTTCTTTCTGCCTGCCATAATTATCAAACAAAGTTTCGCCTGTTAATGTACCATTACGGGCAAAACTCTTAGTTTTTAAGACAAACCCATCCTGATACACATATTCCTGAGTTTTTACCCCCTGTAAATTACCATCCACGTCAGTTCCAGTATTCCAATAACATTGATAGTATTCTGTAGGTTTCGAACTATCATCAAATAATGTATAACCTGTAACAGCATAATAACCTGTGCGTTCCTCAGTCTCTCCATCTTCATTAACAACAGTCTCCACTACCAAATCCAGATTATGCATTGGAGTACCTACCTCAGGCACAACAAAAGTAAGCCCATAAGTCTTATCTAAAAATCCAGCAGAAGTGTATTCATAACTGGAAACAATAATTCCTTGCTCATTCTCTACCTTAATTGATTTTCCATACGTATTGTAAAAGGTAGTGCTAACCAATGTCTGATCTTCACCATACCCTGTGCTTGTTTGTAAAAATCCAAACTGATCATAATTAAAAGTCTGATTAAGTCCATTGTTACCATACATACCTGATGTCTGGTTATAAGATTCTGTTGGCCTTCCCTGCTTACTAAAAACTGTTTTACCCAAATAAGCACCTTTAACGCCATAGTTTTTAACTTCTTTAAGAAATCCCTGACTAGAATAAACATAGCGGCCAGTCAAGCTACTACCCTCTTCTTCTACAACTGTACTTGAAGAACCAATCTGGCCTGACGCGCCCAATGCTTCTAACTGTGTTCTTGACGCATCAGTAACTAAATCATAACCTGTTCCTGAAGAATCTAAAACATAAGCATAAGAATAATCTAAGGCCTGAATCTTGTACGCAACAATTGCTCCTTCAGTATTACCCTCTGATTCTAATGCCTGCCCCAAAACAAACAAACTGGACCCCACACTATTTAAAGCATAATTAGCCGCGATGTCTGTATTAGATGTAGGTAATTCACTTAAACCTTCCTGCTGCTGCTTAGCCTGTTCCGCATAAGTAAATATACATTTTAAAGCAAATGCTTTTGCTTTGGCCATATCTCCCTGGTCAAGAGCAAGCAATGCCTCAAAAGCTAAATTTTCTACAGACATATTACTAAAATCATACTGCCTATCCCATTCACTATCCCAGAGACTACCCAACAATGCTAAATCAGCTGCTGTTACTTCAGCATTAATTAATTCATCAGACACATTTGTATAAAAATTATAAGTTTGTGTCTGGCGGCCATATGAATCATAAAGAGCATAACCTGTGAGCAAATTATTCCTGCCAAAAGTATTTGTTTGCACAAGAAAACCTTTATCATAGACATACTCTTGAACCATTGCATTTTGAAGTCCATCATCACCATTATCATAAAGATTATGAGTCGATACTGGCTTTGAATACGCGTCAAACTCTGTATATGATGTTTGTACCATTATCGGGACATCATTGCCATTCGCATCCTGGGTATACTGAACCTCTCCTTCTGAATCTCTTTGCGGAGAAAACGATCGTGACTGCTCCATAAATCCCAATTGATTATATGCATATTCCTGCACCTTACAACCTTCCGCATTAAAAACTTTATCCGCTTTGCCGTAAGAATCATACTCTGTTGTTCCATTAAAAATCGGTGAATATTTTACTCTTTCGCTGCCAAAAGTTTTAGCAAAATCATTTAATTCTTCTTTACCAATAACGCCGGCAGTATAATCTGCCATTATTTGCGCGGCACCGCTGAACTGATTATCAAATATCGCTAAATCCTGTTCATTAATCAATCCATCGTCATTAAAATCATATTCCAATAAATACTTATCATCACCTTTTGCTGAATTATATGCGTTGCTAAATTGAAAAATTTTACCTACATTCACTTCTGTTGCTTGCCCCCATGAGTTACTTACATCCAGAAAACCATCCGTTCCATATGCAAACGTTTGCGTTAAACCTTTTAAATAAGGCTTCCATTGTTCAAATTCCGCGTCATCAAGCTGATCTGCAGTAATTCCACTATCTATAACCTGTTTTAATTCCGTAGGAATCTTTAAAGCTCCAGAACCGGTAAAATTAAAACTTGCTAAAGGCCTGCTATATTTATCAAAAATTGTAGTTCCGGTTTGCCTGCCGCCTAAGCCATAACTTTTTGTAGCAACTAAAAAACCATTTCGCGAATAACTATATCTTTGAATTAACTCCCCATCACTATTAAATGTTTTATCCTGCCTGCCATAATCATCAAACAATGTGTAACTTGTCTGCACCTGAGCACTTGTTGTATTCGCAGTCTCCTGAGGAGTGATTTGATCTAAGGCACCTAACGCTTCTAACCGAATTTTTGAAGCATCAGTAACTAAATCATAACCTGTTCCTGAAGAATCTAAAACATAAGCATAAGAATAATCTAAGGCCTGAATCTTGTACACGACAATTGCTCCTTCAGTATTACCCTCTGATTCTAATGCCTGGCCTAAAACAAACAAACTGGAACCTACATTATTTAAATAATAATTACCCGCGATGTCTGTATTAGATGTAGGTAATTCACTCAAACCTTCCTGTTGCTGCTTGGCCTGTTCCGAATAAGTAAATATACATTTTAAAGCAAATGCTTTTGCTTTGGCCATATCTCCCTGGTCAAGAGCAAGCAGTGCCTCAAAAGCTAAGCTTTCTACAGTCATATTACTAAAATCATACTGCCTATCCCATTCACTATCCCAGAGACTGCCCAATAATGCTAAATCAGCTGCAGTTACTTCTGGATTAGTAGTAGAACCAATAATCTCTGCAAAATCACCATAATTAATTGTCTTCTGAACAAATGAAGAATACAAAGTTCTCGTACCAACAACATTACCATCATCATCCTTAATATCTTCAGTATAACTATAAACATAGTCCTGCATCTTTACAGAATGCAATTCCCCGCCATCCTGGCTATAATAAGAATAAACAGAGGTTGGTTTTGAGTCACCACCAAAAACGGTATATCCTGTAGCTACAGGTAAATCAATATTCAAGCCTGAAACACCAAGTTTTTCTTTAGAAGCATCGCTCACCAGCCAATAGCCTCCATTGGTAGTACCAGGCAAATTGGGATCAAAAGCCTGCGCTCCTGAATATTCTGAAGCCTGAATTTTATAAGCACTTGCCGCTTCTGTATCCATACCACGAGATTCTAAAACATTTCCCAAAATAAAATAACATGTGCCTACATCATTTAAGGCATAATTAGCAGCAATGTTATCTGTTTGCCCGCCTTGTTCATCTAAAGCCTTTTGCTGCGCATTTGCTGTGTCAGAATAAAGTTTAATACATTTTAAAGCACAAGCGAGTGCTTTTTCAGTGTCACCTTCATCTAAAGCAATCCATGCCTGAACTGTTAAAGTTTCTGAAGACAAATCCCCAAAAGCAGCACTATAAAGCGTATCCCAATCATCATTCCATAAATCCGCGATGTTTTCCAGATCATCTAATAAAGATGCTACTATCCCGCCAACTTCATCCGCACTATTAAAATTCAACGTTTTTACAAGCAATCCATTCTTATCATACAAATACTTTTGAGTTAAACTACCACTTTGATTATAACTTTCAGTAGGTTTAGAAGCAGCGCTGTAAACTGTCCAGCCCAAAACTACATCTTCCTCTCCGCCATCACCTTTACTTATAGTCTTGTCTAAAAGCCCGTCTTCACCATAAATATATTCTTGAATTTCAATCCCCTGCGAATTATAACCTTTGTCAGCACGGCTATAACTGTCATATTCAATACTTCCTGTACATCTTCCATTATTACCATAAGAATAAGTCTTTACCATAAAACCATCAGAATCATATTTATATTTCTGCTGAATTTCCTCTTTAGCATCCGCAACATCAGTTACTACATTTCCTTCTTCATCAACGTAATCTCCATTTTCATTATGTACAATAGCATAAACCGACTTAGGGCGATTTTTATCATCATAAACAGTTTTACTTAAACGTACATAAACAAAATTACCGCCAAGAATTACTGCATTGCCTTCTTCATCACGTTTGATTCCAAGAGAATACGTTTCATCCAAAAGCCCGTTTTCCTTATATTTATACTCCTGGATTTTAACCATATTGTCGCCATCACCCTGTTGCCATACTTCAGCAGGCCTCCCTTTTGCATCAAAAAGCGTATATGTTAAAATTGTTTGCTGGCCACTAATAGGGTCAACACCTCCCAATCCTACTGTTTGCTGTAAAAAATTGTGACTATTATATTCATATACCTGAACTTTCAATCCTTCCGCATTATAAGCAGCAATCACTCGGCCATAACCATCATATTCTGTCCAACCTGTGACTACGCCATTAGCTGCAATATTAGTAACAGAAGAAACGTCTCCTGCTGCATCATAATTATAAACTTCAGTTACAACCTCTTCTCCTGTTTCATCGTTTACTCTGGAAACCACAGAATATGCCCCTTCTTCCACAGAAGTTACTTGCTGGCTGACATTATTAACTACAGTTGTTAAATGTCCACGGTCATCATAATTATAAACCTGGGTTACTGTGTTTTCCGCATTAGTAGTGTAGACAGGCCGAATACCATCGGCAGCAAAATATGTTATGCTTCCAGTACGGTCAGTAAATGATTCTAATATTCCTCCATTATATTTATAACTACCTGCATTATTCCCATCAGAATCTATAATTTCACTAGCATGGCCATCTTTATACAAAGTTACATTGCCCCACTCATCAGTAGAAGAAAGTAAAATGTCATTATCGTCATATTGATAAGTAACATTACCCTGTTTTGCAAAACTTACTATTTTCCCTAATTCATAATTTTCCGTACGGACAATTTCTCCCTGGCTGTTAACCACATTTACCGTTTTCCCATCTGCGTTATACTGGTAAGTAAATTCATTGCCAAACTCATCAATCATTTTTGCATTAGAGCCTTCAAGATTATACGTTGTTTCTAAAATTCCTTTCTCATTAATTTTTAACTTAGCTTTTACCCCGCCATCATTAAGAAGATAAATATCACCGCCTGAGGTAGTAATAATTATTGGAGGAGGTGCTATATCCTGTTCTAAATCACCAGAAGTACTCTGGTCACCAATTTTTTCATTATAAAGAGCGTCTACTACTTCGGGGCTGATTACCCCAAGCTGCCAATCTCTATGTGCGGATTGCGCATTCACATAATTAGGAATTAAAATACTGATTATTGCAAAAGATAAAACAAAAATAATACTATATGAACGTAATGTATAATTCATACTCAACTCCTCCTTTCAAAAACTAAAAATATCCAATTCATAAATTGATAAAAATATAAATAATTGCAATCTACCATATTCTTAAACATATTCGATTATTTTGTATAAAAAATAACTTTTTCATCCTCCTTTCTTCAAAATTAATATTTTGTTTCTGAATATTTTACATTATGAGTCTATAATTAATCTAAAAAAATAGCCAAACTGTTCTTAATATCCACAGCTCGGCTATTATGGCTATCTTTTACTTTCTTGCTATAATTTTTCAAGAGATTATAGCAGTAACCTTTAGTTTCGTAGCTTTCCGCCTCCTGATTTGTCAAGCATCGCTCTTGCGCTTAACTAAATACAGGCTAATACAACAAGTCTTTGGATAATAAGATATATATAAATTCAAATTAATAATTACAAATATAATAACTAATGCATAACAAAAGCTTTAATAACTTCTTTTCTTTCTATAATAAGTATAACATAAAAACAACTACGTGTCAACCGCTGTCAAGGCAAATGTCAAGGCAAAATGAAAATGTCCTACTTTGAACTGCTTTATAAAGCAAATTTGTTAATATTTTTTTAATTATTTTATAACGGATAGGTTACAAACCTGTCCCTACAGGTAAATTACAAAATAAAATTTTTTACAAAGAGGAGTAAAACCCGACTAAGATTAAAAAAGATTTTTCCCTCCAATATAAACATAGCTACAGTCAGCCCCGAAGCATCTTTCCTCTTTATCTAAACATTTTTTCATATTCCAATCAAGAATATTATGATTTCCCATTTCCTCAATAGCTTCTAATAACACTCGCACTTCCATTTCTCTAAATTTACAGTATCTTTATTCTATTTTTGTATCAGAAGACATTTTTATTCCTTCCCCTTTCAACAAAACATTAAAAAAAAAACTTACTTCTACGTTCCAATTTCCCAGGCGCTGAGATATTCTTTTTGTTCTGCGGTGAGCTTATCTATTTTTATGCCCATACATTCAAGTTTTAATTTAGCGATATAATCGTCTATTTTTTTGGGTATAGTATATACTTTATTTTCAAGTTTTTTGAAATTTTTCTTAATATACTCTGCGGAAAGCGCCTGATTAGCAAAACTTAAATCCATAACCTCAGCAGGATGTCCTTCAGCACAAGCAAGATTTACCAGCCTGCCCTGGGCAAGGAGATAAATTCTGCGTTTATTCTTTAAATTATATTGCATAACCAATGGTTTAACTTCCCTTTTACTAATAGCCATTTTCTCTAAACTTTTAACATCAATCTCTACATCAAAATGCCCTGAATTTGCCACCAGAGCTTTATCTTTCATTACTTGAAAATGCTGAGCAGCAATCACATTTATATCACCGGTAACTGTAATAAAAATATCCCCAATTTTAGCTGCATCTTTTATTGGCATTACTCTAAAACCATCCATTACTGCTTCTAATGCCTTTAAATAATCAACTTCACAAATAATTACATTTGCCCCCATACCACGAGCGCGCATAGCCGCGCCTTTGCCGCACCACCCGTAACCTACAACCACTAAATTTGTACCTGCAATTAGTTTATTTGTAGCTCTGATTATGCCGTCAAGCGTAGACTGTCCTGTGCCATAACGATTATCAAATAAATGTTTCGTATACGCGTCATTAACCGCAATTACAGGATAAAGTAAATTCCCCTGCTTTTGTAAAGCTTTTAAACGGATTACACCTGTAGTTGTTTCTTCTGTACTTGCCCATGGCAAAGCAATTTTACTGTCTAATTTTTTAAAATTTTTATGAATAGTTGACACGAGATCAGCGCCGTCATCCATAGTAATTTGGGGATTATTACTTAACAGCGCGCTAATATGCTGATAATACGTTTTAGTATTTTCCGCGTTAATCGCAAAAACTTCTATCCCATAGTCAAAAACTAAAGATGCTGCAGTGTCATCCTGAGTAGACAAGGGATTAGAAGCACAAAGTAAAACTCTTGCGCCAGCAGATTTTAAAGTAATTGCTAAAACTGCTGTTTCTGTAGTAACATGCAAGCATGCCCCAATATTAAGCCCATCTAATGGTTTTTCTTTTATAAATCTTTGTCTTACTTTTTCTAAAACAGGCATTCTTTCCATTGCCCATTCAATTCTTTTTTTGCCTGCGTTTTTTAAACTTTTATCTTTAACATCATAATCCATTTTCACTTGCTCCTATTAAATTAAACGTTTTTTTTTAATATATTTGCTTTATCTGTTTTTTCCCAAGTAAAGCCCTCTGTTTCTCTGCCAAAATGCCCATGGCATGCAGTTTTTAGATAAATAGGTTTTAATAAATCTAACTCTTTAATAATGCCTTTAGGTGTTAAAGGAAACACTTTTCTCACTAATTCACTAATTTTTGAGTCAGAAATTTCCCCTGTGCCGTATGTATCTACAAACACAGACACTGGATCCTCTACACCAATACAATAAGCAAGCTGAAGATAACATTTCTCTGCCACCCCGCTGGCAACAACATTTTTTGCAATATATCTTGCCATATAAGCTGCGGATCGATCAACTTTTGTTGGGTCTTTGCCTGAAAATGCACCGCCACCCACAGGAACAACACCGCCATAAGTATCAACAATAATTTTTCTTCCAGTCATTCCTGTATCTGATTGCGGTCCGGCAATCACAAATTTTCCGGTTGCGTTTACATAAAATTTTGTTTCTTTATCCATCCATTGTTCTAAAACAGGCTTAGCAATTAAATCAATAATCTGATTTTTGGCTTGCTCAGTAATATTAGCGCCTGAAGAATCCAGAATTGATTCATTATGCTGGCATGCAAGTACAACAGAAGTTACCATTTTAGGCCGGCCTTGTTCATATAAAAGAGTAACCTGAGCTTTACCATCAGGGCCTAAATAATTAAGAGTATTATCCTCACGCAAAGCTTTCATTCTCTGCACTAATTTATGCGCCAACATAATCGGCAAAGGCATAAGTTCAGCAGTTTCTTTACACGCATAACCAGTCATCATACCCTGATCACCCGCTCCACCACGATCAACACCCATTGCAATATCAGAAGACTGTCTGTTGATTGCGTTTACAATCGCGCAGGTATTATAACTAAACCCATACACAGGATTAATATAACCTATATTTTTAACCACTTTTTTAACTAATTGTTGAATATCTACATATGTTTTTGTTGTAATCTCCCCTCCGACAATTACCAATCCAGTTGTTACAAAAGTCTCACAAGCGACTCTTGCAAAAGAATCATTTTTTAAAATTGCATCTAAAACCGCATCTGATATCTGATCACAAAGTTTATCAGGATGCCCGCAAGCTACAGATTCAGAACTTAATAAATATTTCTCTGCCATAAAACAAAACTCCTTTCACAATAAAATTTTTTTTAATTTCATCCGTATATATTTCTCCACTTGTAAAGCCAAAGGCATTTCTAAAACTTTATGCGCTATTCTTTTTGCTTGTGCGTAAGATACAGAACGGATAACTTTCTTTATTTCCGGAATAGCCACTGCACTGGCACTAAACTCATCAAGCCCTAACCCAAGTAAAAGTATGGTAAACCTTGGTTCAGAAGTCATTTCTCCACACATTCCTACTTTTATACCTGCTTTATGGCCGGCATCAATAATAGATTTAAGAATGCGCAATATAGCAGGATGTGCGGGCTCATACAAATAAGCAATTTTCTCATTTATTCTGTCAACTGCAAGGGAATATTGAATCAAATCATTAGTTCCAATACTAAAAAAATCTACCTCTTTTGCTAAAATATCCGCGATTAATGCTGCTGAAGGAACTTCAATCATAATACCTACAGGAATATCAGGATTAAAAGGGATGTGTTCTTGTTTAAGTTCCTGTTTTACTTCTGTCAAAATTTTATTTGCCTGCCTGAGCTCTGCCAATCCGGAAATCATTGGATACATAATTTTAAGATTGCCATACACGCTGGCGCGCAAAATACCCCTTAACTGTGTTTTAAATACATCTGGCCTGGCAAGACAAAACCTAATTGCTCTCCTGCCCATTAAAGGATTTATCTCTCCATGCAAATCTAAATAAGAAACAAATTTATCACCGCCAATATCCATTGTCCGGATAACAACCGATTTTTTTTTCATATATTGAATAATTTTTCTATACGCCTGATAATGTTGTTCTTCTGTAGGCAAACCCTGCCTGGTTAAATATATATATTCTGTGCGATAAAGCCCAATACCTTCCGCTCCATGTGCTAAAATTGAAGGGATTTCCTCTGGAAACTCTATATTCGCGTAAACTTTCGTTATATGATTATCTGTTGTAACTGCAGACAAATTTTTAAGTTTTAAAAGCTCTTTCTCAAAAGATGCGAATTTTTTTTGTTCTTGCTTATACTTATCAATTAATATTTTAGACGGGTTAACTATAATTATACCTTTATTCCCGTCAAGAATAATAGTATCTCCATTCTTAACAACCTTAGTTATAGTTTTAAGCCCAACCACCGCTGGAATTTCAAGTGACCGTGCCATAATCGCAGTATGAGATGTCCTGCCCCCCATATCAGTAGCAAATCCAATTACATGACTTTTATGCATAAGCGCAGTATCCGATGGAGAAAGATTAGCGGCAATAATAATTACTTTTTCTGTTAAATAAGATAAAATTTTCTTTTGCTTGCCTAAAAGATTACGAATTACCCGTTTGCCAACATCCTGAATATCTATTAAACGTTCTTTGATATATTCATCATCTATGTTAGAAAAAATTTTATAATATTTTTTTAGTACTTCAACAAATATATATTCAACATTCAATTTTTCTTTT
>Ga0164318_10006149_pt1 | contig 11639 bp, 11 predicted proteins | sample GuaBasSedimGuay9_FD_113734 | JGI IMG/M metagenome (GOLD analysis project Ga0164318, IMG submission 113734) | Subseafloor sediment microbial communities from Guaymas Basin, Gulf of California, Mexico - Guay9, Core 4571-4, 0-3 cm | ecosystem: Environmental > Aquatic > Marine > Hydrothermal vents... | reverse complement strand
TGGGAAAGGCCATCTCCCAAATTTACTTAAACTTTTGTCATCTATTCCAACTATAAGTATATCCGGAGAAATATTTGGGTTTCTTTTCTCCAGTGTTACGCCTTCCTGTATTCTGCTTTCAGTTATCCTGTTCTTAAGTCTAAAATTCAAGTCAAGAACTTTAAGTTCAAGGTTGGAAATTATTACTGTCCCGTACATAAGAGCTGCAATTATAAAAAATATTACGAGCCCTATCATCAAACTAAAGTATTTAGGCTCAAGAATCCTGGAAAATCCTTTTCTCTTTGCCATTTTCGTCCTCCTCGGATGAAACTATTATGAAAGCAGAATTATATTAAAACGCTTTACTCCTCTTTAATTTTATTATTAACCTTTAGATAAATCATACGATTTCTGGCCATTTTTGTCCAATTACTGGAAGGTTTATCATCTTCTAATTTATTATAGTATTTCGAAGCTTTGCTGTAATCCTTTTCTACTTCATATATACGTCCCATAGCAAAGAGAGTTCTCGCATAAAGCGGAGATTCTTTATATTTAGTTATAAGTTCTTCATATATTTTTATAGCTTTTTCATTTTTATCCAGCTCTTCATAACAAGTGCCTGCATTGTATAGACTTATCTCAGCAAGGTAGCTATTTGCAAAGGATTTTGCCAGATCTATAAAATCTCCTGCAGCCTTATCCCACTTTTCTTTACTGTAATAGAAATTCCCCCGAACGAACAGAGCCCTCTGGCCGCCGTATTGGTGAGGATAAGCTCTTATAATGTTATTTAATTTTTCTATTAATTTGTCTTCCAGACTTTCTTTCTTTTTTTCATCTTTTTCCGAAAGCCACTGAAAATATAAATCCTGGCTTTCCTCTGCGAGCACTGCCGAATCTTCCGTTAACTTTTTATTTCTTTCTGTCCAGATAAAATAGGTAACTATAGCTCCTAAAACAACTATTAATACGGCCCAGATTATTATCTGACGTTTATGAATAAATCGTTCAAGTTTGTCTGCAAATCTTTCCTCATCTAATCCTCTGTGATGCATATTTGACGACATAAAAATACTCCTTACCTGTTAATTTTTAATTCTTTTATTAATCTTGATAAATATGTGCGCTGGATTCCAAGCATTTTAGCTGTCTTAGTCTGCTTCCAGTTGTTCTGTTCAAGTGTGTTTTTTATAAAACGTTTCTTAAAAAGGTTTACAGCTTCTTTTAGAGATTTGTTTAGGTATTCATTACTTTTACCGGAATAAGATTGCAGAATAAATGCAGCCGGTTTTATATAGTCATTTTCGGTAATTACAACCGCTCTTTCTATGGCATTTTCCAATTCTCTAACATTTCCAGGCCATATATAGGAAAGTAAAGCCTCTATGGCTTCTGGGGTGAAACCCTTAATTTTCTTTTTTATCTCTCTGTTAAACTTTTTTAAAAAGTGTTCTGCCAAAAGTGGAATGTCATCGCGCCTTTCGCGCAAAGGCGGAATATAAATAGGAAGCACATTTAACCTGTAAAAGAGGTCTGCCCGGAATTTACCATTTTCGATTTCTTCCTCTATATTTTTATTTGTAGCGGCGATTATTCTTACATCGACATGTATGCGTTCACTGCTCCCGATCCGCTCGAACGTTTTTTCTTGAAGAACTCTTAAAAGTTTTCCCTGGGCAGGAAAGGGTAGATCACCTATTTCGTCCAGAAAAATAGTCCCTGTATCGGCCAGCTCAAATCTTCCCCTCCTGTCACTGCTTGCATCTGTAAAAGCACCTTTAACATGCCCGAAAAGTTCACTTTCGATTAAATTTCCAGGTAGAGCCGCACAGTTAACCCGAATAAATGGATTATTTCTCCTGCTGCTGTTAAAATGTATCTGTTCTGCAAAAAGTTCTTTGCCAACGCCACTTTCACCGAGGAGAAGCACAGAAGAATCCGTATTGGCAGCGCGTCTCACAATTTCCAGTTTTTCTTTTATTATACGGCTTTCACCGATAAAAGTATGATAACCCTTATCTAAATGAATTTGATCCTGAAGATGGAATACCTCTTCTCGAACTTTCTGGTAGTATTTTGCGTTCTGTATTGCTATTGCAGCTTGATTAGAAAATATTTCAAGCCACTCAAGGTCTTCATCTGTAAAATTTTTACTGTTCTTCTTATTTATTATCTCTATAACACCCATGCACCTGTCTTTTAAACGCATGGGGACTGCCAAAATAGAAGAGGTAGGAAATCCTACTTTTTTACTTATATCGGAATAAAAACGCGGATCAGATTCAACATCGTTTACAATTAAAGATTTATTATTCGCAGCAACCCATCCCGCTATGCCCTCACCCATCTTTAAAGAATATTTTTTAACATCGGAGCCTTTAGAACCAAGAGCTATTTCAAAATACAACTTATTGTTTTCAGGATTTACCAGAATTAAAGAGGAAGCTTCCCCTGATGTAAGTTTTGTTGCAGATTCAATTATTTTCGTTAACAGAGTTTTTACATCGGTATAGTCGGAGTTAATTAAAGCATTGATCTCTATTAAAGTTTCCAGCTTTTTAGGGTCAATCTTAGACTTTATCATTACCGGGTTCGACCACCCTAATCCTTTAATTTATCCTTTAGAAATTCTGCGAGTACAACTTTTTCTTCTGTTTTATCATTATGAATATATTTAACCATTTCTTCTTTTTGCAGTTTTCTAAAGTAGTCTTTTATAGATAGAGACAGTCTCTGTCTTGAAGGATTTATTTCAGTTACCAAAGCCTTTACGGAATCACCCGCTTTATATTTCTTTACTGCGTCCTCCAGAGTTTCCGTAGTTGGGTCAAAGAGGTTCCCTTTATTTACTCTGCCTTCAATATCCCCCTGCACAGTATCAGTACAGCCGCGTTCATTGATTTCTTTAATTGTTCCTTCAATTACACTTCCCCTTGGGAATGCTTTTGCAAGAGATCTCCATGGATCCTCCGAAAGCTGTTTTAGGCCGAGTTTTATTCGCTGATTCTCTTTATCAATCCCGATAACCATTACCTCGATTTCATCGCCTACCTTTAATACTTCTTCCGGATTATTTATTTTTTTCACCCATGAAATATCATCTACATGGAGAAGTCCATCTATGCCGTCTTCCACTTCAAGAAACGCACCAAAATTAGTTAAATTCTTTATTTTACGTTTAATCCTCATTCCCACCGGAAACCTGGAATCTATATCATCCCAGGGATTCGGGTACACCTGCTTTAGGCCCAGCGACAATTTACCCTGCTGAATATCATAGGAAAGGATTTTAACTTCTACCTGGTCGCCAACTTTTAAAACCTCTTTCGGATGCCTTACTCTTTTTACCCATGAGAATTCTGAAATATGGACCAGCCCCTCTATTCCTTCCTCCAGTTCTACAAATGCACCAAAATCTGCAAGTTTTGTCACTTTGCCGGTCACTACATCATCTATATTGTATTTATTTTCAAAATGAGACCAGGGATCTTCCGTAAAATGCTTTAGGCTTAAATTAATTCTGTTCTCTTCCGGATTAATTCTTATAACCTTGAATTTCATTTTACTTCCTAATTCCACTACATCCTTCGGGGTATTTACATGTCGCCAGCTCATATCATTAATATGAAGCAGTCCGTCAAAACCTCCTAAATCTATAAAAGCCCCAAAGGAAGTAAAACTTTTCACTGTTCCCTCAACTTCATCCCCTATTTTAATTTTCTCAAAAAATTCCTTACGCTTCCTGCTATTCTCATCTTCCAGCCATTTTCGCCTGTTTAAGACTATATTTACTTTTCCGCGGCTATAAAGTGACTCTATATAAAACTTAGACTCAAGGCCGACATATTCATCGGCGTCAGTGACTCTTATGGTATCTATTTTTGAAAGAGGAACGAAACCTTGAATACCCTTATTTAGCGTAACCTGGAATCCGCCCTTTATTTTTTGGGTTATTTTTCCGGAAACCGCTCGGGGCTCTGTAAAAGCATCTTTTAAATTTTTCCAATAGAGTCTTTCATCAGCTTTCTCCTTGGAAACAATAACCTGCCCCTCTTTGCCTTCTTTGCGAATAAGTACTACATAAACAGAATCCCCGATTCTGGGTATTACTTCAAATTCCTCTCTTTTAACCTTGCCCTCCGATTTATAACCCACATCAACAAATACATTCTCATCGGTCACTGCTACGATTTTTCCTTCTATCAACTGCCCTTCCTGAATAGGCTGGAGGGAATTAATGTACTGTTCCTGCATTTTCTCTTCTGATATTTTTTCTTCTGGTGCTTTGTCTTTTGAAATTTCAGTGTTGTTAATCTTATCTTCCTGATTCATTACCCTTATTACTCTCCTGCTCTTTTACATTATCGAGGATTTTGTTTACTACTTTCTCACAAACTTGCTCGATGGTCAACCCCGATGTATCTATTGTAATTGATCCTTTGGTCTTTTTTAAGCCTCCAAATTCCTTATTTCTATCTATCGTATCTCTTTTTTCTATGGAATCTCTTATTTCCTCCAGTGACAACTTGCTCGTTCCCTGAAAGTAGCGCCTTTTAGCCCTTGTTTCGATATTTGCAATAAGAAATATTTTAATTTCCGCCTCCGGATAAACAACCGTAGCTATATCCCTTCCCTCTATTACGGCATTCCTGGTACCGACAGCTTCTCTTAATTTTCCGTTTACAATATTCCGTATTTCAGGAATACTCGAATGCACAGACACCCATTTATCTATTTTATCTGTGTGCAGCTGCTCTTCTATATCCCTGCCATCCAGAGTAATTCTGCCGTCCTTTAATTCCAAACTATATCTCCTGGCAAGTCTGGTGATTTCATTCTTATCTTTATACTTAACATTATTATCCAGTATAATTTTTGTTATTGCTCTGTAAAAATTACCTGAATTGATATTTAAAAAGCCTGTTTTTTTTGCGACACAATCAGCAACAGTGCTTTTCCCGACACCAGCCGGCCCGTCAATAGCAACTATCATAATCTAATCGCTCCTCTGTTTTGATAAGAACCATCTAATCTCTCCTGCTGTTAATTTCCGGAAATCACCTTTTCTTAATTCACCCAGCTCCACAATGCCTATTTTTATCCGTTCCAGTTCCTTCACATCAATTCCCCAAAAATCAAAAACCCTACGTATCTCTCTGTTTTTCCCCTCATTTAGTGTTAGAATCACCTCTCTCGGTGATAGCAGTTCGTAATCTTCAAGGGTATATTTTATGCTCTTAATTTCTGTTCCTTCTCTCTTATAACTTTTCAATTTTCTTCTGTCTATATCCTTTGATGTCTTAACCCGGTACATTTTTTTAACACCAAATGATGGATGCATTATGATATTGGCAAAATCACCATCGTTTGTATAGAATATAAGCCCGCTGGAATTATAATCCAGCCTTCCAACATTATACAGGTGATATTTTTTATACTCATCGGGCAGGAGGTCTCTTGCAATCTGCCTGCCCAGAGAATCCGAATTAGAGCAAATATATCCGGTGGGTTTGTTAAGGGCAAGGTATATTTTTTTTCCCAGAGGTCTTACAATTTTATCACCGACCCTGACAATATCGTTGAAGGACACTCGAATTCCCGGTCTTAATACTGTCTCTCCGTTAACGCTGACAACTCTTTCATTAATAATCTCTTCGCACTTTCTTCTTGAACCCAAACCGGCAAGGGCCAGATATTTCTGAAGCTTAACTGTTTTAATCGTCCCGGAATCTGTTTTCATCATCCTCATTTAATTTTGGCAGATCTGCAATACTTTTTAGTCTAAACATCTTTAAGAATTCCTGAGTCGTTCCATACTGAACAGGTCTTCCTGGAGCATCTTTTTTCCCTACTTCCTTTATTAGCTTTTTATCCAGTAGTAACCTGACCATTGCGTCTGGCGATACCCCTCGAATACTCTCTATTTCACTCCTCGTCACGGGCTGCGAATATGCAATTATGGATAAAGTTTCAAGAGCAGCTCTGGAAAGTTTTCCAAGGCTCTTCTTCCCGTATTTCTGTTTTAGAAAGTTCCAATAGGCCTTTTTAGGATAAAGCATGAAGCCTTCAGCTATTTCCACAAGCTCAATACCACAGGCATCATCATTATATCTGTCCTTTAAAAAAAGCAGGCATTTCTTTACAATATCCCTTGATAAACCTGTGATCCTGGATAAGGATTTTATATTAAGTGGCTCATTTTCTAAAAAAAGGACAATTTCCAATAAGGCCGTTTCTCGTTTTAATTCTAAATTGGTCAAGTTACTGTTTAAATCCAAATTGTTTAATTCCATTACAAGTCTAAAATAAATGAGTTTAAGCTTATCTGGCAATAATTCTTATGTCACCAAACAGTCGGTTTTGCTGAACACTAATCCTCTTCTGTTTAACCAGTTCAAGAACCGCAAAAAATGCACAGACTATTTCCATAATAGAGCCGTTTTTCTGTATGAGAACAGTAAACATTATTTCGCTTTGTTTGTCCAGATATTCATTTATCAGAGTTATTTTTTCATTTATAGTTACTTCTTCGAATAAATCTATAAATTTTTCTTTTGATATACTCCCGATTATAGAAGAGAATGCCTGAAACAGGTCCCATACAGTTAAATCCTCCCATATGTTCTCTTCTGCAAAGGGAAGCAGCTGCTGATTTTTCTTTCTTTCAAGAGACCATTCATACTCCTCTTCCTTTTCCAGCATAATTTCACTTAGCTTTTTATACTTCTGATATTCGATTAGTTTTTCAACAAGCTCCTTTCTCGGATCTTCAATAACATCGTTTAAATCTATATTTTCCGCAGGAAGAAGCATTCTTGATTTTATATATATTAGAGTAGCCGCCATGCTGTAGAATTCTATTATATTATCGAGATCTATTTTGGCGGCATATTCAAGATACTCAAGATACTGTTCTGTAATTTGAGCTATTGGAATATCGTAGATATTTATTTCGTTTTTCTTTATTAGAAACAAAAGTAAATCAAGAGGCCCTTCAAAACCGCTTATCTTAAAATGGTATTTATCCTTTACTGCACCTGTTTCTTCAATATTCATTAATATTCTCCGGAATATTATACAGATAAACACCCTGTAAATCCAGTTTATATAAATATTCCCACAACGGCCTCCTTGTAACAGGGTCGTACAATGTCGGGTTTAACTCGAGAAGAGGAATAAGGACAAACCTTCTTTCTTTCAACCCCTCATGCGGTATTGTAAGTTGTTCTGTCTTAATTATTTCAGAACCAAACAAAATAATGTCGATATCCAAAGTCCGGGGCCCTTTCGGTATAGATGGATTTCTTTTCCTTCCCGCTCCGCTTTCTATAAAACTTATTTCTCTAAGGAGGCTAAATGGCGAATCCTTATAATATCCAGAAGCGGCAAGATTTAGGAATTTAGACTGATGCTTATAGTACCTGGGTGCTGTCTCGTAAATTCTTGAAACATTAAAATCATTCAGAACATTCTTAAGGTGTATGCATGCATATTCAATGTACCCTAACCGGTTGCCCTTGTTTGAGCCTATGGAAAGATATACCTGGAACCTCAATGTCTAAAATAGTTCTTTCTTTTCATTTTTTTCAACAATTTTCTCTTCCGTCTTTATCTTCTTAGGAAAGAGTAATTCACGTACTTTTTTTTCTATTTCCAGAGCTATATCCGGATTATTTTCCAGATAACTTCTCGCATTCTCTCTTCCCTGCCCCATTCTTTCTTCACCGTAGGCATACCAGGTGCCGCTTTTTTCAACAATTTTATATTGCAGGGCGGCATCCAGCAGGCTTCCGCTTGCAGAGATTCCCTTTCCGAATATTATATCCATTTCCACTTTCCTGAAAGGAGGGGCTACTTTATTCTTTACAACTTTAACTCTTACCTTATTTCCAACAGGATTGTTTGTACCCTGCGCTATTGTCTCTATTTTTCTTACTTCGAGCCTTACAGAAGAATAAAATTTTAGGGCTTTCCCCCCCGTAGTGGTTTCAGGATTTCCAAACATCACTCCTATCTTCATTCTTATCTGATTAATAAATATTAAACAGGTTTTTGACTTTGATATAATTCCTGTAAGTTTTCTTAAAGCCTGGCTCATTAAACGGGCCTGCAATCCCATATGGGAATCCCCCATATCCCCCTCTATTTCCGCCCTTGGTGTCAAAGCAGCCACAGAATCGACAACAATAATATCCACCGCACCGGATCTTACAAGCGATTCTACAATTTCAAGCGCCTGTTCTCCTGTATCCGGTTGAGATACCCATAGTTCATCTACATTAACGCCAAGATTTTTAGCGTATAGAGGATCCAAAGCATGCTCTGCGTCTATAAAAGCAGCTATTCCTTTTAACTTCTGAGCTTCTGCAATTGCATGCAGTGCAAGAGTTGTTTTCCCCGATGATTCAGGACCGAATATCTCTATTACGCGTCCCCGAGGATACCCTCCGACCCCCAAAGCAGCATCAAGAAGAATGGACCCTGTTGGTATAGTTTCCACTTCTCTGTCACTTGCATCCTCTCCCAGACGCATAATTGAGCCCTTACCGTACTGCTTTTCTATCTGCAGCCTTGCTGCCTCCAAAGCCTTAAGTTTTTCGCTTATCTCGGGTGAAATTTGATTTAATTTTTTCTGTTCTTTTTTAACCATTTATACATTCCTTCTTCTATATTTTTTTTGGAAATATTTAGTTTTTATATATAAATATAAGTCACCTTTTACCGGTTTGCTTCTGTTTTTAGAATATTTTTTTTTATTTATAGCTTCTATGCCCTAATACTAAACCGATATTAATATTAACTAAAATGATTATTCCATTTAAAACATTTTTTAGCAATATAAAATATGCTAAAAAAGTGTTATTAATTCTTCTTCCCATACTTTTTGCATTATTATCCAAAACAGCTTTTGGCGAACCTTCCTCCTATGTAATTAGAAACTTTATTAGAAACAGTACAAGGGATTTTAACCCTATAATTATTTACTGAATTAACAATTATGATTTAGAAACAGCTACTGTATTTGTTTAAACACTTTCCAATTTCAATTCCGACGATAAATTATCACGTATAAAAGAAAATTCTTTTTATCCTCTAATTATTATAGACCAACTTCGGAATTTTAATGACTCTTTTGTTAAAGCAGACTTATTAAAATTTCTTCCTTTGTTGAAACATAGAAGAGAGAAATCTATTTTAATGATGGAAAGCCGCTATACATTAAGTTGATAAAAAAATAACAAAAATTTCAAGAAAGGTTTTACGTCATATTTCCAAATTGAACTAAAATAATTTACGTGAATCCAGAAGAATTGTTACCGGGCCGATATTTGTATAATTTATCTCCATAACCTCTCTGAACCTACCCGCTTCCACTTTAAGTCCACTTTCTTTAAAAGCACGAAGTGTCAGATGATAGTACTTTTTCGCATATTCAGGGTCTGCAGCCCTGCTGTAAGAAGGCCTTCTCCCCCTACGCACATCCCCTAAAAGCGTAAATTGTGAAACCAGAAGCAGCTCTCCTCCTATATCCTTTAAAGACAAATTCATTTTATTATTATAATCATTGAAGATTCTTAGGTTTATAACTTTATCCGTAATATATTTTACATCTTTTTCACTGTCATTTTCTTCCACGCCTAAATATACAAGTATCCCCTTATTTATATTCCCTACAATTTTACCAGCTGCTGCAACACTGCAGTTTATAACTCTCTGTACTACCGCCCTCATTTATATATATCCTTCTTAAATTGTTAAATTCCAAATCTTTAAGGCTCCAGCTTGTGAACCGAAATACCTCTTACCGATATTTTTTTGTAATCACTTACAATTTTACCAAGAAGCTCTATTGGGTCTCCGTTATTAAGAATTACACTAAAATCCAGACTAACAGGAACAATTCCCTTTAATTCTTTTTCTTTTTCGTATCCTACCAAGAGATCAAAATTTATGCTGTTTTTATTTATTTTTATATTGGCTATTTTCCCTTTCCATACAACAAAACATCCGTTATATAAAGGCGGATTATTTTTAACATCACTGTACTTAAAAGAATCTCTTACAGTTGAGAAATCTGGTTTTTTTATAAATGTTTTTAAAAGCAGGGCCCTTTCTTTTACATACACGGAGGCGTTCGAGAGTAATATCCTATTAATTTCCAAATTGGCCATATTATCCCTGTACTTTAGCAGGTATCTCTTTGCATTCTCAAAATGCTGTTTAATTTCCTTTTCTGTCAATTCATAAATGTCTTTTACAGTATTTTTATTTTTAGCAAGAAGATTATCATTATTTAACTCTATAGTTTCAATATCGTTTCTGCCGGACCTGCTGTGTTTATAGTATTCTTTTAAATAAAGTTGATACAAGGAATATGAACCGGCAACAGCTATTACTAGAAGACCAACTATAATTATCCATCCGTTTCTTCTTGGTAATTTAGGATAAAATCGCTTAATATTGGAGATTTCAAATATTTCTTCTTTTTCCTGTTTACTAATAATTTTTCTAGAAAATTCTATGCCCTTTTTTGCAATTCTGTTTTTTGGATTACTGTCGAGCACTCTTAGCCATATTTTCAACGCACCCTCCAGATCTCCTTTTTTAAGATGAACAGCTGCAAGACCGAGCTGTATTTGGGAATTACCGTGTTTAATCTGGTCTGCCCTTTCCAGATAAGAATATGCACCGCCAAAGTCACCGGAGTAAAGACAGGAAAATCCCAACAGGTAGTAAAATGTATAGCTTTCCCTGTATCGGAATATTTGAGGTTCAAGAATATGTATAACCTCTGTAAATTTCCGAGCTCGAAAGAGCTTATATACTCTTTTCAAACTCATAGAAGACATTCTAATAATCCTTTACCAAATTATTGAGAATACTTTTTGGATTTCTCTTTTAAGCCGTTTAATATTTCTTCTATAAATTCTACTTTATCGTTGGAAATTGTTTCGTATGATTTAAGAGCATCATCTATCTGAACCAGCAGCTTGTTAACAGTGGAAAGATCCGCCTGTGCGGATAAATACTTGTCGGAAATCCCTTCTCCGCTAACAGCCTTTTTTAGAAGGCTGTTTAAATTAGTTTTGTTTTGATTACTGCTTATATCATAACCCTTTGCATCGTATTTTCCGAGAACTATAACAATTTTTCTTGTCATATTTTTGCTAAGGTTTTCAGGATTGTAATACTGTGCAACAGCAGAATCGTTTATTGAATACGGCAGCAGACTAAAATTACGGCTAACACTCGTCTTATAAGACCATGAAGAATCATTTAACCTTTTCCAATTTGCAAAAACTATTGAATCCGGAACAGTAATTCCCTTTCCTGTTGTAATACATTCCAGTCCGAATTGATCTGCATTCCCCTGTTTCGGAGATATCCAATACTTAACCATATTTGCTCTCGTTATGGTTTGCTCTTTGAAAATCTGATTCACCCTGTCTGTTTTAAAATGTATGTAACTGTCTTCTCCAAGATACGTATCGAGTAAAAACCGCAGCCCCACAGAAAAGCTCTGTTCAGAAAGATTCTTTATATCAATTTCAATTTTAACTCCGTTTGCTAACGGCGCTTCATTGGAAGAGACAGGTGTAAATATTTCACTTATTTCAAACTGCGGTGATTTCCAGACAAATTCAGCTCCGTTA
>Ga0164318_10006146_pt1 | contig 11641 bp, 12 predicted proteins | sample GuaBasSedimGuay9_FD_113734 | JGI IMG/M metagenome (GOLD analysis project Ga0164318, IMG submission 113734) | Subseafloor sediment microbial communities from Guaymas Basin, Gulf of California, Mexico - Guay9, Core 4571-4, 0-3 cm | ecosystem: Environmental > Aquatic > Marine > Hydrothermal vents... | reverse complement strand
TCAAGGATATTATCTCGTACATAGTTATTTTGTTGGCACCGCATTTTTCCCAAATGCAGCCTCTGAGAACGTAATTTCAACTAGTTATCCTTGGTTTTTGGCCAATGACTGTAGAAGATGAGTTTGGACAAAAATCGCCCCTTGATGGCCGGTAATGAGATGACTATTCCCCCGTTAGCCACTAACTTGAGGGTAATTTGGCTCTTACGGGTCAGTCTTCGGGCTGATCAACAGGACTGAGTAATTCGGCGTCTAATTCTTCAGGGGTAAGATTTTCTTCGAGCGAACGGGGCGAGCGGAGCGTGCGATAGTAGAGATCAGCTAATAATTTTTGATATTCCTGATATTCATCCGTTTCCATAGGCACCCTCTTGAGGCCATGTCAGCCCTTGGCTAGAACCTCATTGTCATAAGGCCCTGATGGGCTGGTAATGGCTCTGCCACTGCTGGTGCTTAACTAGGTAAGCGGTTAGAAAGTGGACTCTTTTTTGATCATAACGGCCCCGTCATCCTGTTTCTGGGGATTGCGATCCCAAGTTTTCCAGGAATAACCTCCGGGTCCAACCTTAATCCGTTCGATATTACCGTCACTGCGTTGTTCCTCGGCGATAACCCCGGAGCAGCCGCCGGTGATAAACACCAGCAAGCACAGCGTGGCCCAGAATGGGTTGAGCTTGCCAAACATAATTTTACCTCCTCGATGGGAAGGGGCAAGAAATTTTTGGAAATTTGAGTTGCTAACCCGCACCCCGACCCTCACCCCTAAAAGGGGCGGGGGATTTTGGATTTATCCCTCCTATCATAGATCATCCGGCCCGACAATGCGCCCGGCTATCGCCGAGGCCGCGGTTACCGCCGGGTTGGCCAGATAGACCTTGGACTCGGGATGGCCCATGCGCCCCACAAAATTGCGGTTGGTGGTGGCAATGGCGGTCTCCCCAGCGGCCAGGACGCCCATATGGCCGCCCAGGCACGGCCCACAGGTCGGGGGGCTGATAACTGCCCCGGCCTCTAAAAAGATCTCAAACAAACCTTCCTTGAGGGCCTGGCGGTAAATCCATGGGGTGGCCGGGATAATGATCAGGCGGACGCCAGGGGCGACCCGACGGCCGTTGAGCACCTGGGCCGCCAGCCGCAAATCCTCCAACCGGCCGTTGGTGCAGGAGCCGATAACTGCTTGATCAACCGGAACCTGGCCGACCTGGGATAAAGGCCGGCTATTTTCCGGCAGATGCGGAAAGGCTACCTGCGGTTCCATAGTGCTGACATCGTACTCCCGGACAAAGGCATAGTTGGCTCCAGGATCGGTGGCGTAAAAGGTAAAGGGCCGCAGAGCCCGATGGTTGACATACTTCAGGGTAATTTCATCAGGGGCGATAATGCCGTTTTTGGCCCCGGCTTCGATGGCCATATTACACATGGTCAGGCGGTCGCTCATAGGCAGGGTGTCAATGGTGTCGCCAGTAAACTCCATAGCCCGGTACAAAGCACCGTCCACCCCGATGTCGCCGATGGTATAGAGAATCAGGTCTTTGCCCCCGACCCAGCGGGGGAGTTGGCCTGTATAAATGAACAGCATGGTCTCGGGCACCTTGAACCAACAGTCGCCGGTGATCATGGTGGCCGCCAGATCCGTGGAGCCGATGCCGGTGGCAAAAGCCCCCAGGCCGCCATAGGTACAGGTGTGGCTGTCCGCACCGATGATCAGATCTCCAGGGACGACGATACCCTTCTCAGGGAGCAGGGCATGCTCAATACCCATATCGCCGCCTTCGTAAAAATGGGCCAGATGCTGTTCCTGGGCGAACTGGCGCACAATCTGACACTGGGTGGCGGAGGCGATATCTTTGTGAGGGGCAAAGTGATCCGATACCAGCACTACCCGCTCCGGATCGAAAACTTTTAGGGCCCCGGCCTGGCGCAAGGCCTTGATGGCGATCGGGGCAGTGATATCATTACCCAGGGCAATATCTACCCTGGCCTGAATTAATTGTCCCGGTTCAACATATTCCAGATCTGCGTGAGCCGCGAGAATCTTTTCGGTAATGGTCATCGGTGGAATCATAACTAGTACTCAGCCTATCTGTATCTCTTAGAAGGTAGAGGCCAGGACCAGCGCGGTGGCTTGGTCACCGGCCTCTACCGCCAGCCTTAATTCACTAGCAGGGTTTCATCGGATTCTGGCTGTTTAGCCATATTTTTAAGATAAAACAAACGATTAAGTCCATTAATCAGCGCCCGCGCGCTGGCGGTGACAATGTCCGGGTCTACCCCGTGCCCGGTAACCGTGAAGCCATCCTCCTCCAGGCGGACGGTAATTTCGCCTAGGGCATCGGTGCCGCCGGTGATCGAATTCACCGAGAACTTCAGGAGCCGACAATGGGACTGGGCAATATTGGTGATGGCCTTGAAGGTAGCGTCGATCGGTCCATCACCAAAGGCCGAGTAACGTTTTATTTCGCCCTCCACTTCCATCTTGACGGTGGCCGAGGGTTTGGCCATCGTGCCGGTCAGCACAACCAATTCCTGGAGTCTATAGTGGTCGGGCACGGATTTGCGCAGGACCTCGATCTCCACCAGGCTTTCCAGATCTTCGTCAAATACGGTCTTTTTGCGGTCCGCCAAATCCTTAAAACGGGCAAAGACCTGCGCCAGGACAGGCTCGGAGAGGTTGTAGCCCATTTCTACCAGTTTCTCTTTGAGAGCATGGCGACCGGAAAGTTTACCCAACGGCAAGGTGCTTTTCTTAATGCCGATCGACGTGGGGGTCATGATTTCAAAGGTGCTGGCTTCCTTCAATACCGCATCCTGGTGAATGCCCGATTCATGGGCAAAGGCATTGGCCCCGACAATCGCCTTATTGGGCTGCACGATCATGCCGGTCAGTTTGCTGACCAGACGACTGGTGGGATAAATATGCTGGGTAACAATATCAGTATAGTAGTCCAGCAAGTCCTTTCGAGTCGCCAGGGCCATGACCACCTCTTCCAGAGAGGTATTGCCGGCCCGTTCGCCGATGCCGTTGATGGTACTCTCCACCTGGCGGGCGCCATTCATAATGGCGGCCAGCGAATTGGCCACCGCCAGCCCCAGATCATTATGACAGTGGACGCTGAGCACGGCCCGGTCAATGTTGGGGATCTTTTCCATCAGGTATTTGATTCTGGCCCCAAATTCATGCGGAATGGCATAACCCACGGTATCCGGAAAGTTGACCGTAGTGGCACCGGCGTCGATCACCGCCGTAAAGACCTGGGCCACGTAATCCAAATCACTGCGGGAGGCATCCATGGCGGAAAATTCCACGTTAGGAGTATAACGCTTGGCATAGCGCACCGCGGCGACCGCGGCCTCCAATACCTCTTCCCGAGTCTTGCGCATCTGGTATTTCAGATGGATATCAGAGGTAGAGATAAAGGTATGAATGCGGGGTTTTTCAGCTTCTTTAACCGCTTCCCAGGCCGCGTCCAGATCATCGACCATGGCCCGCGCCAGGCCGGCGATCTGTGGCCCTTTAACTTCCCGGGCTACCGTTCGCACTGCTTCCAGGTCGCCCCGGGAGGCAAAAGGAAAACCAGCTTCGATGACATCAACCTGGAGCAGTGCCAGTTGCCGGGCAATCTGCAATTTTTCATCAATATTGAGACTGGCGCCGGGGGATTGCTCCCCATCGCGCAGCGTCGTGTCAAAAATAATGATTTTCTCAGCCATATATGAGCTCCTTGCACCCCGCCCCGGGCCTGTTGCAGGTTTCCTGGGCCGTGGTTAGGGGGAAAAGACAACCTCCAAACCTCGGATTATAATCAGTAAGTTTCAAGGTATGCTAGCCTTAAGTTTAATTCTAGGTTTCCGAGGTCTTGACTTCCAGAGTCTCTGATTCGTCTTTTTTTTCACTGTTCCTCCTCTCCAGGAGGAGGAGGGTACAGATCGGCCCGGAGATTACATAGGTGGCCATCAGCAAAAAGCCCATTAAAAAAGGTTCGGTGGCCACTACGATAAATATCAGAATCGCCGCCACCAACACATGAAACGGTTTACGTTTAAACAGTTCAAATTTTTTAAAGCTGTAAAATTTAATATTGCTGACCATTAGAAACGAAAGGACATAAATCATGATCAGAATCGGAATATGACGGCCCGGAGCCCAGTCGCCTAAATGATGGTAAAACAGGATAGTGGTAGCCACCATGGTCGCGGCCGCGGGGATCGGCAGGCCGTTGAAATAGCGGGGGTCGATGCTGCCGATCTGGACATTGAACCGGGCCAGCCGCAAGGCCCCGCACACCACATATAAAAAGGCCGCCACCCAGCCAAAGCGTCCGTAAGGCTGCAAAGCCCAGAGATAGACCAATAGCCCCGGGGCTACGCCAAAGGCCACCAGGTCGGCGAGTGAATCGTATTGCACGCCAAAATTAGACGCGCTCATGGTCATCCGGGCGACCCGGCCATCCAGGCCGTCCAGAATCAGCGATATCAGGATGGCTAAGGCCGCGGCTTCAAAGCGCCCGTTGATCGCGGCAATGATGGCATAAAAACCGCTGAACAGGCTGGCCGTGGTCAGCAGGTTGGGGAGGATATAAATTCCCCGGAATTCTTTGCGATCCTTACTTTTCTTACGGCGCCTTTTCATGACAGCCTCCCCAAAATACTGCTTCCGGCTTTAACCCGATCACCAACCTTGACGTTGATTTTCCAATCCTCGGGTAAATACAGATCAACCCGGGATCCGAAGCAGATCATTCCCACCCGCTCGCCTTTCTCCAGACGCTCCGGCGGCTGGACGTAGGTGATAATCCGGCGGGCCAGCATACCGGCGATCTGGACCATGATCACGTTCTGCCCGGATTCGGTCTTAAGCCATAAGCTCTGTTGCTCATTGACTTCAGAAGACTCCGGGCGGTTAGCCGCGACAAAGCGGCCGGGCCGATGCACCGAGGCCTGGAGCTGACTAGTGACCGGAGCCCGATTGACATGGACATCAAACAGATTCATAAAAATACTGAGCTTTTGGGAGGGCTGGTGGAGGAATTGGTCCTCTTGCGCCTGGCCCAAAAAAATTATCCGTCCATCCGCGGGAGAGACCAGGGCCGCAGCGTCAGTGGGAACGGCGCGCTCCGGGTCTCGGAAAAAGTAGGTAAAAAAGCCCATCAGCGCCAACCCCAGCATTGTTAGCAAATGACCGCTGCTCCACAGGCCTAGCAGGGCCACCAGGGCACCGCTGCCGATAAACAGGAATCCCGGCCAAGCAATGGGTCCAGAACGTGCTTGCATGGTTAGTTTAGGATTTCTTTAACCAGCCCATCATGGCCCGCAGTTTTTTGCCGACCTCTTCAATGGGATGCTCGGCTTCCTGTTGGCGCAAGGCATTGAATACCGGCCGCCGGGCCTGGTTTTCTAAAATCCATTCCCGGGCAAAGGCCCCGCTCTGCACTTCGGACAGAATACGGCGCATTTCCAGGCGGGTTTCTTCATTGATAATGCGCTTGCCCCGGGTATAATCACCGAATTCGGCGGTATCGGAGACCGAGTAGCGCATGTAACTGATACCACCCTGATAAAACAGGTCAACAATCAACTTCAATTCATGGAGACACTCGAAATAGGCAATCTCCGGTTGATAACCGGCCGCCACTAAGGTATCAAAACCGGCCTTGACCAGCTCTGAGACCCCACCACAGAGGACACACTGTTCCCCGAACAGGTCGGTTTCGGTCTCCTCTTTGAAGGTAGTGGCAATAACCCCGGCGCGGGTAGCGCCGATGCCTTTGGCATACGCCAGGGCGGTCGCCAGGGCCTGGCCGGAAGCATCCTGCTGAATGGCCACCAGGGATGGAACCCCGGCCCCCTTTTCGTATTCGCTGCGCACCAGATGCCCCGGACCTTTGGGGGCGATCATGACAACATCTACCTTTGGATCAGGGACAATCTGGCCGAAATGAATATTGAAGCCATGCGAGAACAGTAAGGTCTTGCCCGGGCCCATATAAGGCCGGAGGTCATGTTCATAAAGCTGGGCCTGGACATGATCCTGGGTCAGAATCTGCACCACCTGCGACTGTTGCGCGGCTTCGGCCGCGGCTACCGGCGAAAAGCCATATTTAACGGCCAGATCATAGTTTGGAGTGCCGGGCATTTCGGAGACCACTACTTCCAAGCCGCTGTCCCGCAAGTTGAGAGCCTGGGCGTGCCCCTGAGAGCCGAAGCCGATGATGGCGATTTTTTTATCGTGAAGAACCTTCAGATCCGCATCCTGATCATAATAGATTTTCATTATTAGTCCTTTCGAGTCCAGAAATTACCGCGCCATGGATAAACTTAAGACTGTCCTAACCAGTTTCTGACCTCGGACAATCATTGTTTAACTTTTTTTGCTCCGTTGGATGGCCAGAGTCCCGGTTCGCACCGCCTCTTGGACGCCCAGGGTTTTTAAGAGGTCTAAAACGGCCCTGATCTTTTCGTTGTTACCGGTGATTTCCAGAGTATAGGCGTTGGGACTAACGTCCACCACCCGGCACCTAAAGATGTCGGCAATACGTAAGACCTCAGCCCGGGAACGATCTTCAGCTTTGACTTTAACCAGGGCCATTTCGCGTTCCACGTGCTCGGTGCCGGTCAGGTCCACCACCTTAATGACATTGATCAACTTGCGCAACTGTTTGATGATCTGTTCGACGATCTGCTCATTACCCGAAGTTACCAGGGTAATCCGGGAAACCCCTGGTTCGACGGTTTCGGCCACGCACAGACTTTCGATATTGAAGCCCCGGCCGCTGAACAGACCGGTCACCCGAGAGAGCACCCCTGGTTCATTATCCACCCACACCGAGATAGTATGCCGCATGATTCGCTCCTCTTTAGACCAATATCATTTTGTGCGTTGGGGCCCCGGCAGGGACCATGGGAGTGACACACTCTTCCGGAGATACCCGAAAATCCATGAGCACCGGCTTGCGAGTATTAATGGCCTCCAGGATCACCGGCTCCACCTCCTCCGGCTTTTCGGCCCGTAAACCCAGGCCGCCATAGGCCTCGGCCAATTTGACAAAATCGGGGGCTACCGACATGGAGGTCTGGCTATAGACGCCCTTATAAAACAGTTGCTGCCATTGGCGCACCATACCTAAATATTGGTTATTCAAGATGGCCACCTTGACCGGCAGATCATATTCCACCGCGGTAGCCATTTCCTGAATGTTCATCTGGATGCTGCCGTCACCGGCAATATCGATGACCAGATCATTAGGGCAGGCCACCTGGGCCCCCAATGCGGCAGGGAACCCATAACCCATACATCCCAGGCCGCCGGAACTCATCCAGCGGTTGGGACGTTTCATGGGATAAAACTGGGCCGCCCACATCTGATTCTGTCCGACTTCGGTGGTAATGATGGCCTCGCCTTTAGTCAATTCATAGAGCTTTTCTACCACAAATTGGGGCTTGAGTTCATCACTGTTACGGTCATAGCTCAGAGGATGGTCCCGTTTCCAGGCGGCAATCTGGTCTAGCCAGGGCTGATGCGCTTGGGCCCAGTCTCGGGGTTCCAGGGCCGCGATTAATTCGTTAAACTGGCTCAAGGCATCTTGGCAATCACCGACGATCGGAATGTCCACTACCACGTTTTTACTGATGGAAGTGGGGTCGATGTCGACATGGATGATCTTGGCCTCGGGGGCGAATTCTTCGATCTTGCCGGTCACCCGGTCATCGAACCGGGCCCCGATGGCGATCAATAGATCAGCGTGGTGAATAGCCATATTGGCATAAAAAGTGCCATGCATGCCCAGCATTCCCAGCCAGAGGTCATGCGGCGCGGGGAAGCCCCCCAGCCCCATCAGGGTATTGGTCACCGGGATTTGCAGCGTTTCCGCCAAGCGGGTCAATTCCTCGGCCGCCCCGGAAGAGATGACTCCACCGCCCGCATAGATCACTGGCCGCTGGGCCTTGAGAATCAGGTCCAGGGCTCTTTTGATCTGCCGCGGATTAGCATGATAGGTCGGATTATAACTCTTTATCTTGACCTGCTCGGGGAATTTGGGAGTGCCCCGGCCCCCTAGCACATCCTTGGGCAAATCCACCAGCACCGGGCCGGGGCGGCCGGAACGGGCGATATGAAAAGCTTCGTGGACCACGCGGGCCAGGTCATTCACCGATTTGATCAGGTAATTATGTTTGGTGCAGGGACGAGTAATGCCGACAATATCTACTTCCTGAAAGGCATCATTGCCGATCAGGGCGGTCGGTACCTGGCCGGTGAAAATGACCACTGGAATTGAGTCCATATAAGCCGAGGCGATGCCGGACACCGTGTTAGTGGCACCCGGACCGGAGGTTACCAAACAGACCCCGACCTGGGCCGCGGCCCGCGCATAGCCATCCGCGGCATGGATGGCCCCTTGCTCATGGCGGACCAAAAAATGCTTAATGGTCGGGCAACGGCTTAGTTCATCGTAAAGATCGATTACCGCCCCGCCGGGGAAGCCAAAGATGTGCTTCACACCCTCTCGTTCTAAAACTTTGATGAGAATCTGGGCGCCGGTCATAGTCATGATTCTGATTCCTTTGCTCTATATTTCGCCAGGAGCTGTTCGATGCGATCCCGTCCAGCTAATTTTAGTTTTTGAATTTTTTTACGGTTGACGGTTTCCTCGGGGGTCAGATAAAGCCGTCGATTCAGGTCTTCTAACTGCCGTTCAAATTCCAGGTGTTCGATCATCAATTTTTTCAATTCGTCATCATGATCAATCCATTGGGCAATCAGCTGTTCATCCCTTTTTTCCATAAATCTCCCCTGTCCACGCATCTAGCCCAAATTTTTCAGATTATACGATGCTATTTTATTTTAATAAGTTTGTCAACCGATCAGATTTAGGCCCGACAATTTTTGAATCTGGCGTTGGGCACTCAGGCTCCCGCCAAAGACATATTTTCGAGCCGGACCCCGGCCGGTCCATAATAGGCTTCCCGCTGCACCACTTCTTGGGACAGGGTGGCCTGGGCAAAGGCCTCGTCCAGGCGGCCGCTTACCGAACCACCTTTGATCGGGGTCACCTGACCGTGGTCGATAAGATAGCCGGTACGAATTTCGCCGGAGATGGCTCCAGTAACGGGATTGGGTTCGAAGGTAGAAAATCGTAATAAATGCAGAACTTGATCAGAATTAAGCATCTCGGCTAAGGGGGTAGTGCCCGGCATTACCCGCAGATTGGTCAGATTGCCGGTAGGAGCCAGCTTCAGATAGTCGGCATAGCGTTTATCGGCCAGCACCTGTTGGAAGATATTGTTTTTGATAAACGTGACCGGCTGCAGGGCCAAACCCTGGGTGTCAAACGGGCGGCTGGCCAGGCCGCCGGGCAGCCAGGGATCGCTGCTCAGGGTTAAGAGGTCGCCTTGCGGTGCCAAGATAATCGGCTCGCCGGCTTTGAGTCGGGACCATCCCTGAAAATGGGCCGTACCTCCGGCCTGGGCGCTGAAATAGTTAAACAGGGTATCCAGGGCCTCTTCCCCAAAGACCACCGGATATCGGCCGCTAGGGGGCAAAGTGGCCCTCAGACTATCCTGGGCGTAAACCCCATATCGGGTCACCATCTCTATTAAATCCAGATCCTGATAGAACCGGGCCCGACGATACCCCAGGCTTTCGGCTTCCTCTGCCCCTTGCTGGGCCAGGAGGGCAAATTGCACAAAGAGTTCGGTCTCCTGGTGTTCGGCTTTAAGACCCCGGTGATTAATCAGGCTGATTTCACGGTATTCGGCAAATACCTCCGCTGAAGCCAGGCGAATGTTGTTCAACTGGGCCTGGCCCTGGTTGAGATCGGCCCGCACCCGCCACAGCACCTCCTGGGGTTGCTGGTGCCAGGTATGATCTACTGTGGCCAGCGGCTGGTAAACTTGTTCTGGACCGGGCAGGGTGAAAGGCCGGTTGGCGACCCACTGGGCCCGGGCCTGAGCCTGGACCAGACCGGCTTGCAGATCGTCGCCGGGATAGGCTACCCAGCCCGATTCCCCTAAAACCGGCTGCCCGTCTTTTTCCTGGGCCAAATAAATCTGGACCTGAACCGTATCGGTCTCGACCCGGCGCAGGGATTCGACCTCATCAAAGATCAGATAGAGCTGATCACTGCTCTGCCGGACCCGCCGCAATTCCCAGCCATAAAGGTCAGCCTGCTGCAACAGAAGGACTAATTGATCAATTAACTCTAAATTTTGTCGGGACTGGTCCATCCCCTTCTCCGTTCTAATTAATTAAAACGATTAAAAAAAATATTTAACTCAGGGCCGCAATCGCCGCGCCCCGCAGCCGGGTCCGCAGGGCTATACTTTGTTGGGCGATCTGCTCCAGCCGCGCCGGGTTGGCCACATAGAGAGTTACATCCCGATTCTTCAGGCCGGTGGCCAGGGCCGCAGTCCACTCCGGGGGCAGTTCCAAGGCAGCCAGATCGGCCGGGAGCCCTTGACGGGCCAAGGCCAGCACCCGGCTCTTGCCGTGGCTGGCGAAGACCGCGGCGATCAGGGCTACGGGCCAGGCCGTGTCGGCGATTACGATAATCTCCGCCTGAGCCACCGCGTAACGGTTTCCATTAAAGGACACGGCCAGGCCGTCCTGGGCTCGAATGGCCTGGAAGGCCTGCACATCGGTAATGCTATCCCCCACATAAATGGCCGCGGCCGGGGACAGCCCGGTCCGGGCCAGGCTTTCTCGCAAGGCCCGTTCTTTTTCCACCCCGCCGATGGGATTAACTTCCTGATAGAAGCGGCCGATCTCCATCGACGGGATTATCTCCCAAAAGATCTGATCAAGCCGGGCAACGGCCTGCTGGCTGGGGCCATCCAGGTTATTAGGGTTCGAGGTCGTCTCCGGCAACTTGATTTCCGGTAAGGCGACGATTTCCGAGGTTAACTTTATCAAAGACTCAGCTTCCAGCGGGGAAAGTGAGTAACGGTCAAGATCTAACTGGGTAGCAAAGATGTTTGCTTCGTCCAGGCCCAGCCGCTGCCCGACGGCCTGCGCAAACTGATGGTAGCTGGTGCTGATTTCAAAGATCGGCAACTGCAAACCCTTGAGAAAGCGATATGCTTCTTCGGCCCCAGGCACCAGCATCATACTTTGCCAGGAGTAATTTAAGAGCTTTTCATTATTTAGGCCATAGGCCTTGAGAAAGGGCAGAATCAGCTTCAGGGTATCGCCGGCCTTATACCCGGGCTTGTGAAGGTAGTCAGCCAGATAGTCATCATAGCGGCTGATCTGGATAAAAAACCGGTCGCCGTTTGGTTTAATAAAGTCCCGGCACAGTTCAAAGGCATTGTCATTCAGGCACAGGGGGCCTTCGCAATCGGTGTTTAACTGGATGGCGCGCATCAGTTTTCGCTTCGGTCGGCTAAGAAGGCCTCCACCTGCTCGGTAAGACATTGGCCCTGGGGGAGCAACTGGCCGGCGGCCTGGACACCCGCGGGGGTCAACTGCAAACGACCCTCGGCCAGAAGCTTCAGGGTGAGAATAATCAAGGGAAATTCCCGTTTGAGCTCCTCGGCTCGCAGGCGGGCAAACAACGGTTCCGCTTCCCCCTCTTGCTGGATAATCTCTCTTAGACCTAAAAGTTGGCGTTTCTTGCGGAGTTGTTGCCAAAAAGGGGCAAAATCCGGC
>Ga0164318_10006145_pt1 | contig 11641 bp, 6 predicted proteins | sample GuaBasSedimGuay9_FD_113734 | JGI IMG/M metagenome (GOLD analysis project Ga0164318, IMG submission 113734) | Subseafloor sediment microbial communities from Guaymas Basin, Gulf of California, Mexico - Guay9, Core 4571-4, 0-3 cm | ecosystem: Environmental > Aquatic > Marine > Hydrothermal vents >... | reverse complement strand
GAAACCGTCATTCGTCTACGCCAGGGATTTGGACCGGGACGGCATCGTGGACATCGTGGTGGGCACCGCCTCCATGTACGGAGAGAACGCCCTGGGGGTACTGTGGGGCCGGGGAGCGTGCCAGTGATGGAGATGGGGTCGGGAGCAAGGAGGAGAATACCTGGCTGGAGGAGGTTGACGATGGCCCGGGTGTGGTCGGTGTTACTGGTGCTAGGTGTCTGCCTGTCGTGTGCCGCGGCCGGCGCGCGGGAGCACAGGAGCGTGGCGGTGCTGGACCTGCAGTTCGGCGGTCAGGCGGACCGCACCAAGGTGCGGGCCCTGGAAGACCTGCTGGCCAACGAGATCCGCGCCCTGGGCGGGCTGCGGGTAATCGGCCGCGGCGACATCCTGGGATTGCTCAAGCTGGAGAAGCAGAAAGTGCTGGCCGGTTGCGACGACGAGCAGTGCCTGGCCGAGATCGGTGGAGCGCTGGGGGTGGACTGGATGGTGACCGGCACGGTGTCGGAGTTCGGCGGAACCCTGTTGCTCAACATCAAGGTGCTCGACGTGCGCGGGGCGCGGGTGGTGGCCTCTGTCTCGCGCAAGGTTACCGGCGGCCAGCAAGTCCTGGTGGACGTGATACCGGCAATGGTGCGCGAGTTGTTCGGCGGACTGCTGGGTGGCAAGGTGCAGGTGCTTTCCGTCGAGCAACTCGAGCAACGGCGCCGCCGCATCGCCTGGGGGCACGGTTTGTTCTGGTCGGGAGTGGGGTTGTTGGCGCTGGGAGGCGGAGCGGCCGGCATTGCCTACTACCAGGGCACGGTCAAGGTTCCCAACGATGAATCTGCCAGCAAGATCTGGGAAGGTGTGATGTGGGGCGCCTCGGGGATAGGGGTGGCCCTGCTCACCGCGGGCATCGTCTGCTGGACCTGGGAGTGGGAGCAAAGAGACAGCGGCGAGGTGGTGAGCTGGTATCCTGTCCTGGGTGCCGGGGTGATCGGCCTGGGAGGAACCTGGTAGCGTGAAAAACGAAACAAAGGTTTTTTGGGTCACCTTGCCTGTGGCGGTCCTTGTCCTGGCCGTTGCCGGTTGCGGTGTCTTCGTCAGCGAGGGCCCCTGGGACCTGGAAGCGGCGTTCGGAGTGAACGGCGACAACCTGCCGGCGGCGGACGTATTCGTGCTTTGGCCCGACCAACAGGCGCTGGATGCGAGTGCCCGGGCGACATTATGGGTACTGGAGCCTGCAGACCACGACTGCCAGGGACTACTCACCGGCTCCCAGCAACCGCAACAGGACGAGATCATCGCTGCCCAGACAGTGGCGGTTCCCCGGTTCGGCACCGTCGAGCTACAGCAGGTTCCCTCCCGGAATCTGATCTTCCTCGCGGAGGCCCGTGACCAGGACGGCATCATCCTCTATCGCGCCTGTATCACGCAACGCGCCCGCAAGCGGGCAGGCATTACCCTGACCCTCAACTGTACCTGTAACCCCGGAAGCGGTGGCAGCTGCGGCCCCCAGCCCGAGGACCTGCACAACCAGCGGGATGACGACTGCGACGGTCTCACAGACGAATGCAGCAACGACGGCGACTGCAACGACAACGACGAATGTACCGCCGACATCTGCGAGCAAGACAGCCTCAGCTGCAGCAACCGTCTGGTGCCCCGGCCCGGCCAGGAAGGCCCTCGCGACGATCCCAGCTGCAGCAATGGCAGTGACGACGACTGCGACGGCCTTACCGATGGCGACGACCCCGACTGCCGACCCTGCGAGCAGGATGGCGACTGCGACGACGGTAATCCCTGTACCACCGATAGCTGCAACCAGGCCACCCACGATTGTGAGAAAACAAACCTGACCGGTACTTCCTGTGAAGACGAATTCTTCTGCAACGGTCAGGAGACCTGTCAGGATGGCGTGTGCAGCGCGGGAGAGAACCCCTGTCCCGGACCAGACGGTGACGATGATTGCCGGGAGTCCTGTAGCGAGAAATACAGGAATTGTACAGGAACCGATCCCGAAAACAGCCCCTGCGATGATGGTGACCCTTGCAGCTTCGGAGACGTCTGCCAGGCCGGCCAGTGCCTGGGAATAGCGCTGGAGTCGGAAGAGCAGGCAGGAGCCGACGCCTGCAGCAACGGCCTGGACGACGACTGCGACACGCTCACCGATACCGACGATCCCGACTGCCAGCACGGTGGTTGCACCATGGGAGATGGCGCTTTCGAGCAAGCGGCAGCCATCGGCACCGGTATAAAAAACTACGGACTGGCTGCCGGGGATTTCAACTCTGACGGGATCAATGACTTGCTGGTGGTGGACTACAACCAGGGCGACATTGGTGGTTACCTGGTTCTTCTGGGCCGGAGTGATTCGTTGCCGGAGAAACAGCAGCTACAGCCTTTTTCAGACGGTAACTTCTGTTCCGGGCCGGAAGCGGTAACCGCGGCGGACTTCAATGGTGACAACATATTGGATCTGGCTGTAGGTTGCTCTGGATCCCACACCGTGGCCATCCTGGCCGGAAATGGATCTTCGGGCAGGGGAGACGGCACTTTTTCTGAAAAAGAAAACCAATATTTCGATGGGGCGAGACTGCCCGCGATCGTCAGCGCCGATTTCAACGGCGATGGATATCTGGATCTAGCCGTGGCGGATTTCGCCAGTGGCGAGGTGAGGATCTTGCCGGGAAGCGGCAGCTATTCCTCCGGCAACCCCTGGTTCGGCGCTTCCTCGTCAGTGGCAACCGGTTGCTCTCGTGTCACCCTGGCCGCCTGTGATTTCGACCGCGATGGATACCAGGACCTGGTGTTCTCCTGCCCGAGCAACATTGAGACCTACACTGGCTCCGCGGGGGGAACCCTGGAATGGCTGCAGAGCCTGGACCCCAGCGATAACCGGGCCACTTTTGGCGCCGTGAGTTGCACGGATATCAACAACGACGCCACCCCCGATCTGGCGGCGCTGCAGAACTGCAGCGATTGCCCGCCAGGACTGAAGCACAATCTGGTGACATTCAAGGGGGATGTCGGTTCGGGGTTGCAGAGCAGTTGGCGGGAGGTATCGCTGTCTTCCAATAGCATATTCGAGATGATGGCGGTGGCGGACCTCGATCACGATGATATCATCGACGTCGTCGCCGGTGCCTCGAACGGCTCCCTGGTGACACTGCTCGGCCAGGGGGGCAACGGCGTGGGCGATGGCAGCTATGTGGCCGGGGGAACCTACTCGCTGGCGAATTGGGCAGGGCAGGTAATCGCGGCTGATCTCGATGGAGATGCCATAACCGACCTGGCAGCATCGTTGCCGGATGGCCAGGCCGTGGCGATTCTCATCGGCACCGGCAGCTCGGGAGTGGGAGACGGCACGTTTCCCCGGCGGGACGACTACGACGTCGGTCTGCAACCGCAGATGGTCCTGGAGCACGACTTCAACGAGGACGGCATCCTCGACCTGGCCGTCACCAACACGGAAGATGAGGTGGTGGTGATGCTCGGTGATGGCTCGGGAGGCCGCGGCAGCGGTGCCTTTAGCGATTCCGGCCGGTATCAGGTGATAAGGAATCCTGTAGGTCTGGCCGCGGGTGACCTCAACGGAGACGGCATCACCGATCTGGTGGTGACGAACCGCGATCCCGACGACAGCCAGGGCCCCCCCTACAAGTACTACCTGAGCCTGCTCTGGGGACAGGGGCAGGACGGCCGGGGGGACGGTTCGTTCTCCGACACCGACACCCGGATCGAAGTTGGTAGAGATCCCTCCTGGGTGGTGAGCGCTGACTTCAACCACGACGGCATCCTGGACCTGGCCGTCAACAACCGCAGGCTGGGCGAGACTTCCGGCGCGGTGCAGGTGCTGCTCGGGCAGGGAACACCGCCGCAAGGGAATGGTACCTTTGCGGCCCCAATCGCCTTCGACGTGTGCAAGGAGCCCCGGCAGCTGCTCGTCGCCGACGTGGACGAGAATCACCACCCCGATCTGCTGCTGCTGTGTGGCCAGCAGGACGACGGAACGTCCGTCGTCACGGTACTTGCGGGTGACGGCGGGGGTTCCTTCACCGGCACCTTCTCTTGTAGTTTCGGCAGCTCGTTCCGTGCCATGGCCGGCGGGGATTTCAACGACGACGGCGTCATGGACGTGGCACTGATCGACTGGCAGGAAGAACGGCTTTACGTGATCGCTGGCAACGGCAGCGACGGCCGTGGGGACGGCACTTTCGACTGTGACGGCCGCAGCTCTTTCACGACCGGGGATCGTCCTGGCTGGTTGGCGTCCGGCGACTTCAACGGGGACGGTGTGACCGATCTGGTCGTGACCCTGGCGGTCGACGGTAACGACGACGAGGTGAACGAGGTGCTGCTTTTCTCGGGTACCGCCAGCGGCGGGCATGCAGATGGCGGGTTCCTGCCGGGGCAGCGCCTGTCCACCGGCCGCCAGCCGGTCTTCGTCACCGTGGCCGACTTCAACGAGGACAATATCCAGGATCTGGCGGTGGTGAACGTTGCCGACGGTGCAGCGGGCCTCAACATCTTTCTCGGGGGAGGACAGTGCCGCTAGCCGCAGAGGCGCCGTTGCGGGGGCCGAAGCCGTCGCGGCAGGGAGGCGCGCGAATGAACACGAGACGGATGTCGCTCAATGGAGGAGGTTCTTCCCTGGCGCTGCATCTCAAGGTGGCCCTGGCGTTTGCCTTGCTGCTGCAGGCGGTGTGGGCGTCGCCGGCGGGGGCTCGCCAGTGGCGATTTGCGGTCATCGTGGATGAGAGCATCGGAGGCAAACCGGCCGGGGTGGGGCTCGCGCAGGGCGAGCTGGAGCGGGGCCTGCAGGAGAAGGGCCAGGTGGTGGTCGACCGCGCCCGGGTGACCGCGGCCCGCCGGGATGCCGCCGTCGAGCTGCTGCTCAAGGGTGACGTTCCGCAGACGCTTACCGCCCTGGACGCCGAGCTGCTGCTGGTGGGCCAGGTCGGTACCAGCATGCTCGGCAACTTCATGGACTCCGACTGGAAGGTGTGCTCGGCCGCCATCAAGGCCAGCCTGATCCGGGTCTCCACCGGCGAGGTGATAAAGACCTTCACCGGCCACAGTCGCGGCAGCCACGTCTCCGCGGAGACGGCCTCGCAGCGGGCCCGGCGGGCGGCCGGCCGCTGGCTTCTGGACGAGTTGCTGAAGGCGCTGCCCGGGATCGAGGCCCATGCCGAACCCATTGCGCTGGTGGTGCGCGACCTGCCCGGCCCCGGCAAGCTGCAGGAACTCGCCCAAGCCCTCCGTGCCGTGGAAGGCATAAGCGAGGTTACCACCGGCGGGCTGTCGCGGCGCATGTCGCGGCTGCGACTGCAATCGCGTCTGGAGGCGCTCGATCTGGCACTGCGCCTGGAGAGGGCCGGGCTGCCCATCGAGGTGATGGCCGCCACGCACGGGCGCATACTGGCCCGCTGGGCTCCGGAGAGGGCGCTGCTCTTGAAACTGCTGCTGCTTCCCGCTGCCGCCGGCGGCCGAAGCCCGAACTGGTTGCGCAGCGCCGTGTCCGGCATGTTGCAGGCCGAGTTCGAGAACGTGACTTATCTCGATGTTCGACCGGGTGGGGTTGCGCTCTCGGTGCGCCGGCCGAGGCCGGGGGACATCAAGCGGCTGGTCGCCGGCAAGGAAGTCGATCTGGTGGCGGTTCCCCGGATCATGCGGGCCGGACGCGGGCTTGTGCTGGAGACCACCCTGTACGACGCCGCCACCGGCGCCAGGATGTGCGCGGCCACTGCAAGCGGCCGAACCGAGGAGGTGGCCGACCTGGTCGGCAGGCTGGTGCGCAAACTGGAGACAAGGCTGCTCAAGAACGTATCGCGCCGGGGTCGCCTGCCGGCCGGGCTGGCCCGGCGCCGGCGGCACGGGCAGGGACTGCTGCGGATAGACGCGGTGCGGTTGGACGACATATTTCCGGCCCGGCTGGGCTACTACACCGACCACCCGCTGGGAGTTGTGAAGCTGAGCTGGCACGGCAAACAGCGCCCGCGGCAGCTCAAGGTCTCCCTGTTCATCCCCGGGTTCATGAAGCTGGCCTCCGAGCAGGTGATCACCCCCCCGGCGGGCAAGGATCGGTTCCAGGTGCCGCTGACGGCGACCCTCGACCGCGGCCGGGTGTTCGTGGTGGAGGAGAACACCCCGGCACAGGCCCGCGTCCGGGTGAGCTTCCAGGGCGCCGACGGCGTGGTGCAGCGGCAGCGGGTGGTGCCGGTGATGGTGTTCGACAAGAACGCCCTGAGCTGGAACCGGCCGGCGTCGCTGGCCGCATTCGTCACTCCCCGGGAGAAAAACCTGATGCGCTTCGCCCGCCAGGTGACGTCGGTCAAGCGGCCGCGGGGCCTGGCGGCCGGCGTGGCCGATGCGGTGGCGTTGTTCGAGGCCATGCGCCTGCTGGGAGTGCACTACGTCAAGGACCCGGCCAATCCCTATCGCCGCGACACCCTGGACTACGTGCAGTACCCGCGCGAGACGCTGGCGCTGCGCGGCGGAGACTGCGACGATCTGGCGGTGTTGTACGCGGCGATGCTCGAGTCGGTGGGAATCGAGACGGCCCTGATAACCACCCCGGAGCACGTGCTGATGGCCTTCCGGCTCGATTCCAGCCGGACTCCAGCACACCGGCTGGTGCCCGATCCGTCCCTGTATCTGACCCTGGCGGGTTCATCTCCGGGCCGGCGGGGAAAGCTGCGCGGCACCGCCTTCCGGGTGGACGGCCGTTGCGACCGGGTGATGCTGGTGGGGCAGGCCGAGGCCGGCAGTCACTGGATTCCGGTGGAGACCACCGCGCTGGAGGGGACGTTCACCGAAGCCTGGCGCCAGGGGGCCCGGGAGATCGCCCGCTGGCGGAGAAACCCCGGCCGGCTCGGAGTGGTGCTGGTGCGCCAGGCCTGGGCGGGCTTTCCCCCGGCGGTGCTTCCCGCCAGGGAGGAGAAGATCTCGCCCGACGGCGCCAGGCTGGAACGGGCACTGGCGGCCGCGTCCGGTGAAATCCGCGAACTGGCCGAAAACAGCCTGAAAAGACGAATGGTACGGCTCAGGGCCCGCATGGCGAAAAACCCCCGCGACACCGGCGCGGCAACCGAGGCTGCCAAGCTGTTGGGCAGGGCGGGGAAGGTCGCCGAGGCACGGCATTTGCTCGAGCCGCTGCTGAAAAAACATCCGCGCGACGCCGCCCTGGCCAACGACCTGGCCAACCTGCTGCTGCTGTCGGGAGAATCCGAGCAGGCTTTCGTGCTCTACCGGAAAGCCGCCCGCGGGAGCCGGAAACTGGCAGCCAGGGTTTTCGGCAACGTGGCACTGGCCCGGATGGCGCTGGGTGATGAAGCAGGCGCGGAACGGGCGCTTGCCGAAAGCGTGCGCCGTGGTGGCGAGAAACTGTTTGCCGGCCTGGGAGCGCAGGAGGGAGTGGAGGCAAAGCCGCCGGCCACCAAGCCCGGGCCGAAGACCGTCCCCGGGCAACTGGACCGCAGGCGCTTGCGCCTGTTGATCGAGCGGGTACTGGAGCATGCGGCCAAGACCCCGCGTGGCCAGAAGAAGGTTCCTGCCGGGCTGTTCTCAAATCCCTTTCCCAGCGGGGGACGGCGCGGTATCGATCCCCGACAGCAAAGCCTGCTTGCCGACCTGCTGCTGTGGAGCCGGTGAACCACCGGGTTGCCGATCCAGTAACGCATGCATTTGCCAGGGAAAAACCGGCTGCGCCTGATGGGACTGGCCCTGGGTATCATCCTGGGGCTGGTAATGGTCGTGCTGCAGCTTGCCGGGGTGTTCGAGCGCTGGGAGGTGGTGAGCCTGGATGCTCGCTTTCGCCTGCGCGGTCCCCGGCCGCTCGACCGGCGCATCTCGGTGGTATTAGTCGACGAGCCCACGCTGGAGGCTCTCGGCTGGCCGCTGCCACGCGCCACCTGGGCGGCGCTCGTTGACATCGCTCGACGCCACGGTGCCCGGACGCTGGGCTTCGATATCCTGTTTGCCGATCCCGGCCGCCACCCCGAGCAGGACCAGGCCCTGGCCCAGGCGGCGGCCGACTCCGGCGTGGTGGTGTTTCCCGCCCAGCTCGGGTTCGGCGCCAGAGCGGGCGCTCCACCGGCTGGTTACCTGGATGAGTGCCCGCGGCAAGGGGACTCGGCTGGTAGCGTGCCCCGGGCCACTGGCATGGTGGGACCGCTTGGCCAGCTGGCCGCCGCCGGAGCCGGAGCGGCGCACCTGCAGCTGGACGGCCGGCCGGACGGCGTGTTCCGGAAGGTGCCGTTGTTTCTTGGCTGCCAGGGGCGGCTGGTGCCGACGCTGGCGTTGCGACTGGTGTCTGTTTATCGCGACCGGAGGTTGGGCAAACCTGGATTCTCCGGGCGGCGGCTGCAAATGCCGTCGCTGGGAATGACCGTTCCCCTGGCGCGCCGGGGCGGGGCGCAGGTATACGTGAACTTCCAGACGGTGACCGAGGGAATCCGCGCGGCCAGCCTGGTGGAAATTCTCCGGGCCCAGCACCAGCTGGAGCAGGGCGGCAAGCCCGAACTGGAGGTAGACGAGTTTTTCCGCGACAAGCTGGTACTGGTGGGCCAGATGGCTGCCAGCGTGGGTGACCATGGTCCCACGCCACTCTCCGCCGATTCGCCGCTGGTGCTGGTGCATGCCAACCTGGCCGACAACCTGATCCGGGGCAGTTTTCTCACCAGGGTACCGGCAGCCGTGGATGCGCTCGTGCTGGTGGGATTGTGCCTGGTGCTTTCCGTGCTGCTGGTCTGGTTGCGTACCAGGTACGCCGTGGGCGCGGTATCGCTGGTGGCGATTGCCTTCGCGGCCCTGAACTACTGGTTGTTTGCCGGCCGGCAGGTGTGGCTCGAACTGGTAACCCCGCTGGTGACGACGGTCGTGGCAACCCTGCTGCTGAGCACCTACAACCACCTGGTCCGGGACGCCAGGGAAAGGCTGGTAAAATCCGCCTTCGAACGCTACGTGGCTCCGGGCATGCTGGAGCGTATACTGGAGCGGGCCGCGGACCTGAGCCTAAACGGCGAGTACAAGCGGCTCACCATCCTGTTTTCGGACATCAAGGGCTACACCAGCCTGTCGAACCGGCTGGAACCGGATCGGGTACTGCAACTGCTGCGCGAGTACCTGCAGGTGATGACGGAAGTGCTGCACCACCACGGCGGCTGGGTCGACAAGATCATGGGCGATGGCATCATGGCGGTGTTCGGCGATCCTCTGCCCGCCGAGGATCACGCCCGGCGCGCCGTGGAGGCGGCTCTGGAGATGCAACGGCAACAAAAACGGTTGCAGCAAAGCTGGCGGGCGGAAGGTAAGTCGGGCCTGGAGATGCGCATCGGCATCGCCACCGGCGATGTCTACGTGGGCAACATCGGCTCCAGCCACCACCTCGAATACACCGCCCTGGGGCGGGCGGTGAACCTGGCCGCGCGCCTGGAAGCGGCCGCACCACCTGGCGACATCCTGATAAGCCATGAAACCCGTGAGGAACTTGGTGACGGCTACAGTACGATCCTGGTCGAGGGTCTCGAGCTCAAGGGCTTTGACGACGTCAGCAGTGCCTGGTTGATAGAAGGACAACTGCAGAAATTGACCGGTCGCCGGCAGGAGTAAAGACAATCGGGTTTGCAGCGGCGGCCTTGCTGGTTTATCGTCGCCTGGTCCGGGAGGTGTTACGTGCTTGGTGACCTGGATCTCATTCGCTTGAAGAAGGCCCTGGCCGGCCTGCCGGAGCCGCTGGAGCTCGTCTTCCATCCCACCTCGGGGCGCAGCGCCCTGAGCGAGGAGATGGAAGCCGCGGCCCTGCAGATCGAACAGGCTTCCGGGGGAGCGGTGCGGCTGCGCCGCGCCCCCCCGGCCGAGCGCCAGCACCTGCCCGAGCGACCGGCGCTCTCCCTGGGCTGGCGCGGCAAGAGCAACATCCACTACCTGGCCATTCCCGAGGGCCCCGAGGTGCTGCCCTTTATAGAGGCGTTGCAGGCCTTGCCGGCCGGGGTGGCCGGGCACCAAGAACCCTGGACCCGGAAGCTGTCCGGGCTGCGCCGGCCGGCCCGCCTGTTCGTGTTCATGGCCACCACCTGCCCCAATTGCCCGCGGACGGTGCGGGCGGCCCTGCAGCTTTCGCTGGTCAGCCACGGGGTGCACAGCTACATCATTGATGTCCAGCGTTACCCGCGCCTGGGCGAGCGCTACCGCATCAAGTCGGTACCGGCCACCGTGCTGGACGACGGCTGGACGGGAGTGGGCATGATGTCGCCGGCGGAGCTGGTGGAACGCATCCTCCGGCGCGACGACCCGGACATGGACCAGGAGGTATTCGATTCCCTGGTTGAGTCCGGGCGCCTGGACGACGCCGCGGACTGGCTGCTCGACCACGGCGCGCCGGCCTTCGCGGTGGCCTGGCAGCGTGCCACCCTTTCGGTCCGGGTGGCGCTGATGCTGCTGGCAGAGAAGGTGCTGGAAAAGGACCGCCGGGCACTGGAGGGCTGTGTCGAGACCCTGCTGGAGTCCCTGGACAGTGATGACGCCGCCCAGCGGGGAGACACCGCCGATCTTCTGGGACGGCTGGGCGATGCGCGGGCGCTCGAGCCCCTGCGCCGCCTCGGCGACGACCCAAATCCCGACGTGGCCGAGATCGCCCGGGATGCCGTGGACCAGCTATTGCACGAGTGAGGTGCTCAGTTCCGCCGGCGCAGCAGGACCTGGTGCTTGAGCAGGTCGATGTGCTCGATGCTGGCGGGGATGGTTTGCTTCTCGCCGATGATGTTCATCAGCACGATGTTGTCGCCGTCCCGCTTTACCAGCACCGCCTCGTCCATGAGCAGCTGCCGGTTGTCGTCCTTGTCGACCAGGTAGACCGCAGATTCACACATGGTCTTTTTCCTCTCCGCGCCCGGGCTCCCGGCCCTTGTCGCGTTCCAGGTAGGCATAGGCATTGTGGGCGTGGATGGATTCGTAGTTTTCCACCCCCACCGAGTACCAGGTGATGCCCGGGTGCTCGTCCAGGCGCACCGCCACCGCCCGGGCCACGTCCTCGACGAACATGGGATGGGCGTAGGCCCGTTCGGTGACGTACTTCTCGTCCTCGCGCTTGAGCACCGAGAAGACGTCGCAGGAAGACGAGGCCTCCACCAGTTCGATGATCTCTTCTATCCAGACGAAGCAATTCTGGCGGTAGCAGACGGTCACCTGGCCGCGCTGGTTGTGGGCACCCTGGTCGCTGATGGCCTTGGAGCAGGGACAGAGCGCGGTTATCGGCACCCTTACCTCGATTTCCAGGGTGACCTCGTCGTTGCCGAAACCGCGCACCGAGCACTGGTAGTTCATCAATCCCTCGGCGCGTGACACCGGCGCCTGCTTGGTCAGGAAGAAGGGAAAACTGACCTCCACGAAGGCCTGCTCGGCCTCGAGCCGCCGCCGCATCTCCAGCAGCAGGCCGGGGATGCTGGCGGTGGACATGTCGGAGCAGGTTTCGTTGAGCAACTCCACGAAACGGCTCATGTGGGTGCCCTTGAAGCGGTGCGGCAGGTTTACGAACATGTCCACCCGGGCCACGGTGTGCTGCATGCCCCCGGAGCGTTCCAGTACGCGGATGGGGTAAAGGATGTCTTTCACCCCCACCTTGTCGATCTCCACCCGGCGGTAGTCCGGCTGGTTCTGGACG
>Ga0164318_10006143_pt1 | contig 11643 bp, 7 predicted proteins | sample GuaBasSedimGuay9_FD_113734 | JGI IMG/M metagenome (GOLD analysis project Ga0164318, IMG submission 113734) | Subseafloor sediment microbial communities from Guaymas Basin, Gulf of California, Mexico - Guay9, Core 4571-4, 0-3 cm | ecosystem: Environmental > Aquatic > Marine > Hydrothermal vents >... | reverse complement strand
TGAAATGTGGTGCTTATCTCTGGAAGAAGGTATTCTTTATTGGTCAAATGTATAACCTGAAAAGCCTCGCTCTGGGCTATGATGGGCCAGAAGAGCCCATTATCAGGACCTACAAAAAATGAGCCCCCTGTCTTTATTGCTATGGGCCTTCTGTCTCCCCCAACTCCTGGGTCAACCACTCCCACATGTATTGTCCCCTTTGGGAAAAACCTATATGCCTCTTTTAATATATATGCGGCCTCCAGTATATTTGCTGGCTCTATCTCATGGGTTATATCTACAATATGGACATCTGGATTTATGGAAAGTATTACCCCTTTCATTATGCCCACGTATGGGTCCTTTGTGCCAAAGTCCGTGGTTAAGGTAATGATTTTCATAGCTCTCTATCTCTTTGCAATAAGGGTCTCTCTTAAATAATCGATCAGCTCGGGCTTGGGTTTATATCTATATATCCCCAGATCAGTCCCCATCTCAGGATCTATGCCCCTGAGAAATAGATAATAGGCCTTTCCAAAATCATTTTCATACCTATAACCCGGAATATTTACCCTGAGATATTGGTCAAGGGCAACCGTATATATGAGAAGCTGTAAGATATAAAGCTCCTTTCTCATCACCTCTGCTATGGATCCGGCAGAATAGGCATCAGGGACTTCTCCCAGGAGATTGGATTTCCAGTCCACAAGGAAAAACCTGCCATTCCAGCAAAAGATCATGTCTATAAATCCCCTCATAAATCCCTCCACAGGGTCAAATCTGAGGCGTCCTATATCATAAGCCATGCCCTCATGCCCCATCATGATCCCGCAATCCCTCAGGGCATCCTCTAACACCTGAGGATTTATCCTCTTTAAGGGAAAATAGAATTCCATTTCATTTATCCTGTCCTTCATGGATATTTCAGAAAGCCTGAGCCCTACCATCTCAGGGTCAAGAGGGGAAGAGATGACATTTTTGGTCATGGAAAATATTGTATCTGTCCATATCTCCTCAAAGCCATATGCCTTGAGCTTAGATGAGATAAGCCCTTTTATCTTCTCCTCATCTCTTTCTGTAAAATCGAGATGCTCCATCAGGTCATGAAAGAAGATCCCTGCTCTTGCCCCTTTTGGAAAGGAGAATATGTTTAATGACGCCTCTTTTAGGCCTTCCTCTTCCTCATCTGCTTCCTCCTGGGCTGTTGCATCCATGTCCTGCACCTCTTCCACATATGCCCTGCTGGAGACAAGAGAGGAAAAGCTTGTTATGTGCCATGAACCATCCACATGCCCAGAAAATCTTCTCAACAGGAGCTCCTCTCCTTTGTATTCAAGGTGCTCATATCCCTTTCCTATGTCTGGAATAGGCGTCACAAAGACATCCTTTTCCATACCACGGAATATCTCCTTTTTGTTTCTCAAAAATTCCTCTATCTTGGTTCCAGTCTTGTCTGAAAACAAATAAGAGAGGCCAGAGCCCTGTGAGCTCTTCTTTTCCTCTCCCAAGACCAAATAGCAACAATTCTTTGCTCTTGTAAGGGCCACATATAATAATCTTATGTCCTCTGCCAATGATTCCTCTCTCTCCAACTGCATATTATCCTTCTGCTGCTCAGAGCCTATATCCAATATGTAATCATGCCTGTTCTTAGGGTCATGAAAGATGACAGGGGCATTAGACAAAGACCTCCTATATGCCCCTTCCCAGGCAAATGGAAGGAATATTATAGGAAATTCTAAGCCTTTGCTCCGATGAACAGTGATTACCTTTACAGCGCTTTCATCGCTTTCAAGCCTTAGCTGATATTCCTCAAGCCCTGAAACCTGTTCATCCTTCTGGGCTGACAGCCATTTTATAAGACCCTCCATGCCCAGCATGTATTCCCTTTCTGCCTCATGGATAACCTCCATGAGATGCAAGACATTGGTGCATCTCCTTTCGCCATCCTCAAACCTCATGAGCCTTGGCATTATTGACTCCTTGTTTAGGAATTCCCTGAACATGCTTATAAAACCGAACCTGTTCCAGAGCTCATGGTATCTTTTAAACTTCTGCATATAGCCTTCCCATTCCGCTTCATCCAGAGCCTCCATATCCTCTCCCATTAGACCCATCATGTCTGTGCCAAGGGCTGCCTTAAGACAGGGCTCACTGCTGTAATAATATATCCCATATAGTATGTTTTGGATCTCCATGTATTCCCATGAACCAAAGATGTTTGATGTGCTATAGACAACCGTGGGTATATGAAAGGCAGAAAGCTCTTGTTGGATCAGCCTTGCCTCCATATTCCTTTTTACAAGCACTGCTATGTCAGACGCCTTGACCATATTATCTCCAAGCATAAGCCTCTTTTCTTTTCCCAGGTATAAGAGCCTTGAGATCTCTTCTGCCACTGCCCTGGCTATCCTCTCCTTTATCTCAAACTTTGTGCCATATTCCTCATGATCAAATAGCCATATCTTCATACATGGCTCAGGAAGATTATCCAGACTTAATGTCTCCACATTGGAGTCCCTGGCAGGCTCTGCTGGAATGAACCTTATCTCTTTATAAAAAAAGGGATTCTCATTCATAGAGAATATTCTGTTTATGGCCTCTATAAGGGATGGATGAGATCTCCAGTTCTCCTTGAGGGTAAACCTGGAACCTATGTCCCTTGATGCCTTTATATAGGTAAATATATCTGCTCCCCTGAAGCTATATATGGATTGCTTTGGATCTCCTATAAGATAAAGGGCATGTCCCTGCGCATCAAATATCCTTTTGAATATTTCATATTGAACAGGATCAGTATCCTGAAACTCATCTATCATCCCCACAAGAAACCTATTCCTCAAGGTATCTGTTAAAAGACCCTGCTCAGATACCCCCCTATAAACCATCCAGACAAGGTCATCAAAAGAGACCAGGTTCTTGAAAAGTTTCCTTTTCTTTAATTCATGCTCCACATAGGCTATTAACTGCCTTTTTATGAAAACCAGCTTCTTTCTGTATAATGCTTCTAATCTTTCATGTAAAAGGCAGAGCCTTTCCATAAGCCCAAAAAGGGGGTGTTCAGGAGAAGTATATCCCTTTTTTGTGGAGCTATGCAGATAATCTTTGCTGAATCTTTTTATTATCTCGCCGACTGCAAACTCATAACCCCTTGCATTTATAAATCGATCCATATAATCAAGCCATCTTATTACCTTATTCTTGCTATATATCCTCCTGTTAAGGGCCTTGCTATTCATCAGGATATCTCTTATCTCGCTCCTTGAGCAAGACCATTCCCTATATATCTGATCAAGCAGGTCTTTGTATTCCCTTTCATAGCTGGCGGTATCTTCTGGGACTATCTCAGGGATTACCTTTACATAGGGCCTTATAAGATATGTGTCTATTAGAAGACCAACACCTTCAGGATCAAAGCTATTCTTTGTCATATAGTCTATAAACATCGGGGACTCATGGTATATATGATTCCTCCAGAAGTCATATATGATCTCTTGTTTTATTGGCTCCTGGCTCACAATAAGCCTTGTATCAAGAAGCGTCCCGCTCTCAAAGGCATTATCTATTATAACCCTCCTGCAAAAACCATGTATGGTAGATATGGTAAGATTATCTAAATCCCTGATGGCCCTTTTTAATAACCATATCCACGAATCCTCTTCCCTTTGCTTGCTCAAAAGTCTTTCAAGAAATCTATCTCCTGGCCTACCTGCAAGTGCATTCAGAGCCTCTTGAAGCCTCTGTCTTATCCTGTGCCTCAGCTCATTAGTGGCTGCCTCTGTAAAGGAGACAATAAGGATATTCTCTACTGGCAGCCCCTCTTCCAGTATAAGTCTCAAAAGTATGTTTGATATGGCATAGGTCTTTCCCGTGCCAGCACTTGCCTCGATTATATGGGTGCCAGTAAGGGGTATCTTTATGGGATCAAGCCCTTTCATTCTTCCCTCTTGCTATTCAAGATTATGGGCAAGAATATCCTTTCTGAAAGCTCCATGAATTCTTCATCAACAGGATTAACCCCCCTGAAACAGAACTGGAAATAAGCATCCCTTCCCTCTCCTATCCTGTAATCGCTGCCCTCCCATTCAGCCCTGGCCCTTTGAAGCGCCTTATCCCTCTCCTCTCGCTTTATGTATCTGGATTCAGCATACTTCCAGGAAGATTCAGGAAAAAAGTGGACAGGCCTTTGAAGACCATCCCCCAGAATGCCCAGCATATCCTTTAGCATTTCCTTTGCCTTTTCTGCGTCCATAGGCATAAGGCTCAAGATAAAAGGCCTATCATTCTCATCCAATCCCATAAACATGGCCTCATCCAAAGGAAGGCCATAGGATACAAGTAAAAGATAGTTCAACCATATCCTTATCCTGTCAGAGGGCCTTATCCTGCCAAAACGATAAAAAAAGAGCCTATTGGAATATATCTCCTTTATCCTTCCCTTTATGGAAAAACCATCCACAAAGAGCTCCAGATCCAGCTCCTTCTTTTCCCCATTTATATGCTCCTCAAGCCTCTTTACAAATAAATCTATCCTCTGCTCTGCCCTTTTGAATTCGTATTCTCCTATACTTCCAGGAGGCAACAATCCCCTTGCCTGCATGGATTCCACGAGCTTGTCCCTCTCCCTCCTATGTAGCTTGTGATGCAAAAGATCCTGCTCAAATCTATACCTATCAAGTCCCTTGAGCTTTATTATTTCCACGTCCTCTATGATATCTTCATGTCTTGGCAGGCTTATGCCCAGCCTTCGCAGCAGGAATCTGCAAGGATGAGAAAAGAAATCGCATATCTCTTTTATGTCAAGCTCATGTTGCCCATTCTCTGAATGGGAAAGATGCCTTAAAAAAGGCCCTTGCAAGGTCCTCTTGCTAATCATAGCCTGAGCAGTCGCCCTGTTGTTCTCTGAATAGCTAAAAAATCTCTTGCCCTTGAAATTCACAGGATTAAAGGGATGAAGGGGATGAACAAAAGAGATATGCCCTATTATGTCCTTGGACCTTATGTAAAATCCCTGGTCAATATAGTCCAGCAATTCGCTGACCACAACAGATGGGGGGATAGGGCTGTTATCCTTTATGCTCTGTCCAGTATAACTAATATACAGGGTTTCCCTGGCAGACAGGATTGTCTCCAGAAAAAGATATTTGTCATCATCCCTCTTGGATCTATCCCCTTTTCTGGGATACCTTTGAATGAGATCAAATTCCCATCTCTTGGAATGCCTTGGAAATGATTCATAGTTCATGCCTATCAGGCATATCACCTTAAAGGGTATGCTCCTCATGGGAAGCATGGCACAAAAGGTAATGCCCCCAGTGAGAAACCTTGACCCATATCCCCTTCTGTCCAATTGCCTCTCCATATTCCATACAAGCACATCCAGCTCCAGCTCATCCTGAAGACCTGCAAGGGCCTCCATCCCTGCCATCTCGCTGATGATATTTCTCAGGAGCTGGATATCTGCTTGATTTTCCTCATCCACAAAAAAGAGGTCATCTATCATGTCAAAAAGGAGCTCCTGCCACTCACCAAGCCTCTTTTGTGAGAAAAACCCTTTTGCATATCTAAAAAGCCTGTCCAAAAAATCCACAAACCTTCCAAGCAATTCTGCCTCTCTTCCCTCAAGCCTATCATAGGGGAATATGCCCTCAAATTCGCCCTGATCCTCATCAAGCAGGGCATACCCAAGAACAAGGCTTTTTATGCCCTCCACCCATGTGCCCATATCCATGGACAGGCCACTTATTTTTTGTCTGCTCTCTTTGTCTATTCCCCATCTTATACCAGCATCCCTTACCCACCTCCTTATGAGATCCACATCATCCATTGAAATGCCAAACCTGGGACATACATGCTCTGACTCCAGGATATCCAGCACCCTTGATGCCTCAAATCTGCTTTCCCTTAGCCCCAGGATCTTAAAAAATGTGCTCATTACCCTGTTCTCCCACCTTGGGGATCTGTCTGCTAAGCTGAAGGGGATCCTTCCATCTCGATCAGGGGCGCCAAAACCCGCCTGAATAAAGGGCGCATATCTCTCTATATCAGGCGTCATAACAATAATATCCCTTGGGGTTAGATGGGGATTATTCTCCAGCATGTCCAACAACCTATCATACAGGACCTCTACCTCTCTCATGGGGCTATGACACGAATGGATCTGGACAGAGAGATCCTCCTCTTTTATTTCTCTCTTCTCCATGGCCTCTATGTCCCTTAGATGCAGTATATCCGACTGTATATAAGAAAGAAGGCTGGTTTCTTCTATCTCTTGAAACCTATAATCCTCTATGAACTCGTATTCATTTATGATATCAAAGAAATCCCTGCCCATCCTTCCGAGGGAGGAGAGAAGGGGATTGCCTTTTTCCAGATGGAGTTCCTCTCTGGAAGCCTTGCCCCTTCTCATAATCTGTCTTTCAGGAATAATGTCTCCCCAGTATTCCTTGCAAGGGTTCATAAGAAAGAGATGAGCATCTATTGCCCTGGAGGCAGCAGAGATAATATCCATGTGAAACCTTGGGATAGCAGATATTCCAAACAGATATATCTGCTCAGGGAGTTTTTCCTTTTTTATATCCAGCCGTTCCATAAATAGCCGCGCAATCCGTGCCCTGTGTAATCCATTGGTATCTTTTATCAAAAGCCTGAAGAGCTCTGCCTGCCAGTGGTCATCAAGCCCCTTTTCCCAACGAAATATCATGTCTGGTCTGAATATCAGGTATTGATCAAATGTATCAGCAATAAGGCTGGATAGCTGAAACAGACTCAGATCCCTTTTTTCCTTTCTCAGGTATCTCTTTAAAAAAGAAGAGCTTTCCCTTTCCATAAAAACAGGCAATATCTTCATGAGCCTCCACTTCATCAGCTCCACATCCAGAAAGCTCTCCTCTGGTATGTCATCCAAAACCAAGCCAAAAAGTTCGTATATAAGGGCATTGGGAAAGAGAAACCGTATGTTGGCACATATCCCGTTATGATGCGCTATTTGCATGGCAAGCCATCTCTCCATGCCCCTGCTCTGGATCAATACTATGGATGGCTGCAATGGAGACGAGGATCTGTGTCTCAGAAGATAGGCAAGCTCCTCTGCAAGTATCTCTAACCTATTGCTGATGTGAATGCACAGGGATGCCATTGGTAAGTGGGTTGCTTTTTATAGTTAATTATCACATACTATGGGAAAAATCGAGGGTCATATGCTAAGAAAGATCATAGGAAATAAGATAGAATATCTGTTTGGCTATCTTGAACCATTTCTTCCTGACCATAGGATCGTCCCCAATATCCTGACATTTACAGGACTTGGGATAAATCTGATAGGCGCCCTTCTCTTTTTTGAGGGATTCATGAAGGCTGCTGGCATAGTAATACTATTTGCCGGGCTCTTTGACATACTGGATGGTGCAGTTGCCAGGGCAAGGAATCTTGCCACAAAGATAGGGGCATTTACGGATTCTGTTGTGGATAGATATTCCGACTTTGTCATATTTGGGGGAATACTGGCATATTACATAAAAAATGGAGACCTTACCTATTCCATAGTGCTTCTCTTTGTAATATCAGGGGCATTTCTCATAAGTTACATAAGGGCAAAGGCAGAGCTTATAATACCAAAATGCGATGTAGGCCTTATGGAACGGCCCGAAAGGATAATAGTGCTTGCATTAGGTTGTCTATTTGACATGCTAAAACCAGCCCTCTGGTTCCTTGCAATATTTACTCATATTACTGCATTTTACAGGATATACTATACCATCAAGGTCTACAAAAAGGATCAGCCAGAATAGGCAGGATCAGGGATCCCGAGCTCTTCAAAGCCCTTTTTCCTTAATATACAGCTATCACAGAGGCCACATGGCTTCCCATCAGGAAGGGGATCATAGCAGCTTATGGTCATTCCATAATCCACACCCAGCTCCAGACCCTTCTTTATTATCTCGGACTTCCGCATCCTTATCAGGGGTGTCCTTATCTTTATCCTTATCTTTCCTTCCACTGTCTCTTTTAGCGCAAGATTTGCCATCTCCTCAAAGGCCCTGATATATTCTTCCCTGCAATCAGGATAGCCGCTATAATCTATGCTGTTCACTCCAATGAATATATCCTGTGCCATTAGAACCTCTGACCATGCAAGGCCAAAGGAAAGGAATATGGTATTTCTTGCTGGAACATATGTCACAGGGATACCCTTTCCTATCTCCTGTGCTGTCCTTCCCTTGGGCACCTCTATTGCGCCTGTAAGGGCAGATCCGCCTATTAACCTCAAATCAATATCAATTATAAGGTGCTCTTCTACGCCAAGGGCCTTTGCCACCCTCTTTGCTGCATCAAGCTCAAATCTGTTTCTCTGACCATACCTGAAGCTCAGGGCATAGACCCTGTATCCTTCCCTCTTTGCAAGGGCAAGGGTTGTGGTGGAATCAATGCCTCCACTCAAAAGAACCACTGCCCTTTTTTCAGACACCCCTTTTGTGGCCTCCCCATATTATCTTATGGAGTTGAAGATTCAATCTTACCTCAAGCCCCTCTTTTAAGATCCATTCAGAGAGATCTGCTGGGTCCATGATCCCATAGACCGGAGAAAAGTGGACAGGATTTGGTCTAAATGGAATAATACCATAGGACTTCAGGATATCTTTTGCAAAATCAAAATCTCCCCTATCTCCTATCACAAACTTTATCTCATCCCTGCTTCCAAGTCTTGTCAGGTTATTTAGGTCATTCTTGTCTGACTCCCCACTAAAAGGGCATTTTACATCCAGAATCTTTATGCACTTCTCATCCACCACACTGATATCCTTTGTCCCATTTGTCTCAAGCAGGACATCAAATCCTGCATTCAGCAAGCTCTTAATAAGATATGGAGTGCCTTCCTGAATCAATGGCTCTCCTCCTGTCACCTCCACAATCCTACAGCCAAAGCAAGAGACCTTTTTCAGGATATCTGCTATATCCATATACTCGCCATCCTGATATGCATATTGGGTATCGCAATAAGAACAGCGAAGATTGCAGCCTGTAAGCCTTATAAAGACACAGGGCCTTCCAGCAAAACTGGATTCTCCTTGTATGCTATAGAATATCTCATTTACCTTGAGGCGCATTAGTGCCTGAATGCCCGCTGGCCAGTAAATACCATGGTGATATTATATTCATTACATGCCTCTATTACCTCATGGTCCCTTACAGAACCGCCTGGCTGGATAATAGCGCTTATCCCCTGCTCAGCAGCCACATCCACAGAGTCCCTGAAGGGAAAGAACCCGTCTGATACCATACAAGCCCCTCTTAGACCACCCTTATCTTCTTGTGCCTTCTGTTCTATCTCATCCAGAAGCCCTTTATCCTTTTCCCCCTTTTTCACCATAAGCTTTAGTTCATTATAGGGGATCCCATGCTCCTTAAAACAGATGGCATCTGTATACTTGATATATGCCTTAAATATGGCGATCTCAGCACACCCGACCCTGTCCTGCTCTCCTGTCCCTATTCCCACGGTAACCCCATCTTTTACATATATTACAGAATTAGAGGTAATCCCTTGCTCATCCGCCCAGCCAAAGAGCATGTCCTCACATTCCTTGTCTGTGGGCTCTCTCTCTATCCTATATTCCTCTCCTTTATAAACAGCGCTTGCAGGCTTTAGGTCCTCAGCTCTCTTTATCCTGTTCAAGAATGACTGCTGAAGAATAATACCACCGTCCATAAGGCTCTTAAAATCCACAAACCTCTTGTCAGCATATTCGCCAATCCTGCTTATGCCTTTGATCTTGATGATCCTTAGGTCCTTTTTTCTTGTGAGTATATCTACTGCCCCTTCTTCAAACTCGGGAGCAACTACCACCTCCAAATAATTCTGAGAGACCATCTCTGCCACATCCTTATCCATTGGCCTGTTAAACACTGCACATCCTCCGAATGCAGCAATGCGGTCTGCCATATTTGCCTTATAATACGCATCAGCGAGATCCTTCCCATATGCCACACCACATGGGTTGTTATGTTTTATTATTACGGCTGCGGGTCTCCTGGTAAGATACCTTATTATGTTTAGGGCACTATCAATATCAGTAAGATTTATCTTGCCCGGATGTTTTCCTGCCTGGATCATGTCCATCTCTGTTACCGATGAAACAAGGCCCATGCCAGGTCCAACAAATCTGGTGTCTCCAAGAACAAGCTCCCCTTCTACCAGTTCGTAAAGGGCTGCCTCCTGATCAGGATTTTCACCATATCTGAGCCCCCTTTCTGTTAGCTCCCCTGTTGCTGGATCCATTATCTTCCATCTCTTTTTTCTATATAAGAGCGCCTGGTCTCCAAATCTTATCTCTATCTCATCAGGAAAGTGATCTCCTATTATCCTCCTGTACATCTGTTTCAGAGATTTATTCCCTTCCATCTTTATATCTCCCCTTAGCAGCCTATTTTATATGCTGAACCCTTGAGTTCTTTTATCCCTTTCTATGTAAGCATAGGCATTATGGTTATGTATGGATTCAAAACTCTCACACTCCACAGAGAACCATATGATATTGGAGTCATTATTGAGTTCCAGAGCAATATCCCTTACCACATCCTCCACAAACATGGGCCTATTATAGGCATATTCTGTTACATATTTCTCATCCTCCCTCTTTAAAACCGAATAGACCTCACTTGACGCCTTTGTTTCTATCAGGCTGATCAGATCCTCTATCCACACAAATCTCTTGAATCTCACATTAAGCCTTACCCGTGCTCTCTGATTGTGTGCGCCATATTCGCTTATCTCCTTTGAGCATGGACAGAGGGTCATAACAGGAACATCTATTTGCACCACCAGATCCATCTTCTTTGTAAGGGTGCCTGTAAATATACACCTGTATTCCATAAAAGCAGGCGCACCTGATACAGGGGCCATCTTTTTTATAAAATAGGGAAACTTGATCTCCATATGTGCACTTTCTGCGTCCAGCCTTTGCTTCATTTCTTCCAGGATCTCTGAAAAATTCTGTATGGAGATCCTCTTGCTATGTTGATTAAGTATCTCCACAAAACGACTCATATGGGTGCCCTTATAATATTTTGGCAATTGAACATACATATTTATCTCAGCAACAGTGTGTTGTTCTCCCATATTCTTGTCTAAGACCGTAATAGGGTAGAGGATGCCCTTTACACCTACCTTGTCAATATCTATATTCCTATAATCCTTAGAGCTCTGAACATCTTGCATAAAAATGCTCCTCTAAGAATTAACAGCAGCCTCTATCTCATCCACTATCCTTGATGCAGCATCCTTTGGATCCTTTGCATCCCTTATGGGACGTCCCACAACTATATAATCTGCTCCTGAAAGAACGGCCTCTGAAGGGGTTACTATCCTTCTCTGGTCATCCTTTGATACGCTCCAGCGGGGTCTTATTCCAGGAACCACAGTAACAAGGGAACTGCCCAGCACCTCCTTTACCCTTCCTACCTCCTGGCCTGAACAAACTACACCATGACATCCTATTTTCATTGCCCATGTGGCTCTGCTGATAACAAGCTCCCTTGGATTGCTTGTTGCGTACCCCATATCCTTTAGCATTCCATTGTCTATGCTTGTGAGTAAGGTAACCGCCAGTATCTTTGTCTGGCCTATTTCCATGTCTTTCAGAAATCCTGGCGGAAGTTCAGGAT
>Ga0164318_10006140_pt1 | contig 11645 bp, 11 predicted proteins | sample GuaBasSedimGuay9_FD_113734 | JGI IMG/M metagenome (GOLD analysis project Ga0164318, IMG submission 113734) | Subseafloor sediment microbial communities from Guaymas Basin, Gulf of California, Mexico - Guay9, Core 4571-4, 0-3 cm | ecosystem: Environmental > Aquatic > Marine > Hydrothermal vents... | reverse complement strand
TTACAAAAGGGTTAGTGAAGAACTTTCAAGCAAGCCTGTTACTGTGTACAAGGTGACAGCGTGGGAATCTGATACGGCGTGTGCGAGTTATTATGGGGAAAGTTAGAAGTGAGCTAAAGTTGTGAGTGAGCTAAAGTTAACAAAGAAGTCTGTAGTTAGTAGTCAGGAGCTAGGAGCTAGTATTTAGAAGGGTTCTACGGTTAGTCTTATCTCAGCTTCACAGCTTCCAGGCGGTCTGTCTCCTGACTTCTGGGTTCTGTCTCCTTAATTCATTTCACATTTGGATTTTGACATTTGGCATTATTTGGCCTAACGGTGTAAGCACTTAGCCTTTTGGATTGAGCCATAAAATAAGGATAAAGGTCGTACTGAATGAAAATTGTGGCTATTATTCCTGCTAGATATGGGTCTAAAAGGTTTCCGGGCAAACCCCTAGCCCAGATTGCTGGCAAGCCAATGATACAGAGGGTGTATGAGCAGGCGAGCAAGAGTAGCAACCTGGATGATGTTTATGTGGCCACAGATGATGAAAGAATAAAGGCCTGTGTTGAGGCATTTGGTGGAAAGGCCGTCATGACCTCTCTTGAGCATCCATCGGGGACCGACAGGGTGTATGAGGCCGCAACCCGGATCGGTCTGGCCCCGGACGACATCGTAATAAATATCCAGGGAGATCAACCACTTTTCCCTCCAGGCTTGGTGGAAAGCCTGGTGGAGCCTTTGCAAGCCGACCCAGGCATTTCAATGACCACACTGTACTATCCTGTTTACGGGGCAGAGGAGGCTCTTAATGCCAACCATGTGAAGGTGGTAATGGACAACAAGGGCTTTGCCCTTTACTTTTCGAGGGCGCCCATACCGTATCATAGGGAGGGGGGGGCGAGCCCCCGTTATAAGAAGCATTTGGGGGTTTACGCTTACAGAATGGAATTTCTGGCCCGCTTTACCCGGTTGCCTGTGGGCTTGCTGGAAAAGACGGAGAAGTTAGAGCAACTCAGGGCCCTGGAAAACGGGTTCCGCATAAAGATGATAGAAAGCCCTGTGGATTCGGTTGAGGTTGATATAGAGGCTGATATAGGAAGAGTTGAAGGCTTGCTCAGTACGGGTGTATCGGACAACTAAGCTGGATTTGGGCGCATGCACACGGAATGGCACATCCACTCACCATCCCCCCGGGCCAGAGAACTTGCTTCAAGGTCCAATCTTAATCCCATCATAGCCCAGGTATTGATTAACAGGGGTATTACAGACGAGAAATCGGCAAGGGCATTTATTTCCCCCAGGTTATCGGACATGCCTGATCCCAGGAGCCTGCCTGACATGGTGGAAGCAGCGGAATTGGTGTGTGAAAGCATTTATGAGCAAGATGCTATCACTGTTTATGGTGACTACGATGCCGATGGTTTGACTGGAGCGTGCCTTTTATACCATTTTTTCAAAGACCTGGGCGTCCCGTGCCATGTATACATCCCAAATCGCCTAACGGAAGGCTACGGGCTGAACCAAGAAGCTGTGAGAAAGATAGCTGGCACCCGCGGTGGGCTCTTAATAACAGTTGATTGCGGCGTATCCGACCAGGAGCAAGTGCGCCTTGCAAGTGAAATGGGGATGAAGGTGGTCATCACTGATCATCACAAGATTTCAAAAGATCCTCATTTCCAATGTCCTCTGGTAAATCCCCAAAGGCCTGACTGTGCATACCCCGAAAGAGAGCTAGCCGGGGTTGCGGTTGCATTTCTCTTGGCAGTGGCCGTTAGGGCAAGATTGCGAGAAAAAGGATATTTCAAAATAAGGCCTGAACCTGAGTTGAAGGATTTTCTGGACCTTGTTGCAATAGGAACGGTGGCGGATCAAGTTCCTCTACTGGGCCAGAGTAGGGCATTTGTTCGCCATGGCCTTTTGCGGCTGAGGGATTCGAGGTGGCCGGGCTTAATTGCATTGATGGCGGCAGCTTGCACTGACCCTCAGCGGATTGGAGCAACAGATATCGCCTTTCGCATAGCCCCCAGGCTTAATGCGCCTGGCAGAGTATCGTCTCCGGATATCTGTTTGCGTATTTTGACTGAGGAGGATAAGGAAATAGCTGAGCAACTTGCCGGGGATATTAATGCAATCAATGCGCTTCGCCAAAGGCTTGAACATGAGGTACTGAGGGATATCTCAGAATTAGTTGAGCGGGATGAGGCGGCCCTTGCCGATAATGTATTGGTATTCGGTAAGGAAGGCTGGCACCAAGGAGTCCTGGGCATTGTGGCATCAAGGTTGGTGGACAAATACCACAGACCAGCCCTTGTGCTTGGATTCGAAGGGGACACGGCGAAGGGATCAGGAAGAAGTTTTGAGGCGTTCAATCTCTACGAGGCACTGAATAGGGTTAGCAATTTGCTAGAGAGATTCGGAGGGCATTCTCACGCCGCTGGTTTTTCATTGAAAAGATCTCGTTTCCCCTTACTGAAAAAGGCTATTTGCGATGTTGCAGAAGAATTGCTGGGACCGGAAGGCCCTATTTCTGTGCTTAAGGTGGATATGGAACTTCATTTTGGAAATATTTCCAGGAACTTGGTGAAGGATCTGAAGGCGCTGGCACCCTTTGGTAATGGCAACCCTGAGCCGATCTTTTGCACAAGGTCGGCCCAGATTTTGGAGGCAAGGGTTGTAGGTGAAAACCACCTCAAGATGACGTTGAGGGAAGGTGAAAGAATTTATGATGCTATCGGATTCCGCATGGGGACAAGGCTTCCGAAGGTCGGAAGCCTTATTGATATTGCTTATACGCCCCAGCTCAACGTTTGGCAGGGCCACGAGAGTATCCAGCTAAGACTGGCAGATTTCAGGATACGCCAACCCTAAAGGTCATTCCTCATCTTTGAATATCTTTGCAGCCAGCTCGATATCTTCTGGGCAAAATACAAAAAGGGACTTTTTCCCTCTGGGAAGGGCTGATCCATAGACGTAATGAATGTTTATTCCTTCTTCACCGAATTTCTTCGCCATCTTGGCAAGCGTTCCGGGCTTGTTTTCGATTTCAAGGGCGATGACTGGCATGATATCAAATATGTATTGCTCTTTGGAAAGCAAATCAATTGCCTTATCTGTGTTGTCTACCAGTAGCCTGATGAGCGCGTACTCTGCAGAGTCCTTTTGCATAGAACCGTAGCTTGCCGCCGGTGCAATACGTTTCAAGGATTTGCCCCTTGCCTTAAAGAGACCTTGCACGTAATCAGAGGCATCTTGGATGGTTAAGGCGTCGATATTTACCCCAGCCTCGCCCAGAAGTGTGGATAGCTTTCCAAGCTCGCCGGGCACGTTCTTCAGAAATAATGAGATCTCTGTTCTGACCATGGTGACTCTCCCCTTTTGCAATGGCTGTCTTATTGATTCTCCAGTCCCTCGTATCCTTTTAGATAACGCAAGAAGTCGGAACTGGTAGACAAAACTAAAGTGGTATCTTTCTGCAAGGTGTTCCTGTATACCTCCAGTGTTTTCATAAAGCTATAGAATTCAGGATCTCTTCCAAATGCCTCAGCATATATACGAGTGGCCTCCGCATCGGCCTTGCCCTTGATTATTTGGGCCTTCATGTACGCCTCTGAGGTGATCTTTTTAAGGACCTTTTCCTTTTCACCTTCTATCTTCCTGGCTTCTCCTTGGCCTTCAGAGCGGAATTTCTCAGCCATTTGTTTTCGTTCAGCAATCATTCTTGCGTACACAGACCTTCTTACCTGCTCCACATAATTAACCCTTTTTATTTTCACGTCAACAAGGGAGATACCGAATGCTTCCACTTTTGGCTCAGCTTGTTTCTTGACTTCCTCCATTATCTTTGCGCGGCCTACTAAAACAGTACTGAGCATCTCATATTTTTCCTGGGTAGCAAGGCCCAGTTCCAGGGTATCCAGCGTCCTGTTGCTTTTCCGTACTGTTTCTATTAACCGGTGGGAGGTTACCAAATTGCGCACTGCGGCATCCAAGATATCGTCAAGTCTGGCCTGTGCACCCATCACATTGTTTACAGTCTGAAAGAATTTTAAGGGATCAACTATCTTCCATCGTGCAAATGTGTCCACCCATATATAGGTTTTATCGAGCGTTGGTATTTGTCCTGGATCCCCGTCCCATTCGAGCAAGTTTTTGGGAAAGAAATTTGCTTTCTGAATCATAGGAAGCTTGAAGTAAAGCCCGGGCTTGGTTATGGGTTTGCCCACTGCCTTGCCGAACTGAGTGATAACAACTTGTTGGGTCTCATCTACCACAAAAGCAGAGGAAAAAAGTGCAATCAATCCTATTATTACCACAGCGATAATTATTTTTACCTTCATTTCCCTCCTCCTTTCCGGGCTTCCAGGTTCAGGAATGGGAGAAGGTTTTTCTGCTCCGCATCCACTATGTACTTCTTTCCGATATTAGGGAAAATTTCCGAGATTGCTTCCAGATAGAGTCGTCTTCGGGTGACATCCTTTGCCTTGGAATACTGCTCGTAAAGGGCCAGGAACCTTGCTGCATCACCCTTTGCCTTGTTTACCCTCTCAAGGGCATAGCCCTGGGCGAACATTATTGTTTTTTCTGCGTTGCCTTTTGCTGCCGGGATTACTTTGTTGTATTGTTCCCTGGCCTGGTAAATCAATTTTTCTTTTTCCTGAATGGCCTGGTTTACTTCGTTGAAGGAGGGCTGCACAGGCTCAGGCACGTTTGTCTTTTTTAGCTCTACATTTACAACCTTTATGCCTGTTTCCGCCTCATTCAGCTCTTTTTGGAGCAAACGCTTCGCTTCTGCCGCTATCTCTTCTCTCTTGCTAATGACTTCGTTTATGCTCCTGTCTCCTACAACGAGCCTCATGGTGGCCTCAGAAAGGTCTCTTAAGGTTCCTCTGGGATCACGCACCTTGAACAGGAATTTATATGGATCATTTATCCTGTACTGAACTATCCATGGGACAACGGCTACGTTCAGGTCACCGGTAAGCATAAGGGCCTCAGCCATATACGCCGAACCGGTTGCGTATCTTGTCCTAACCCCTGCTTGAATAGTTCTGAATCCGAATTCTTCCTTGAACACGTATCTCACCTTGACCTTCGTGACCTTTTCAATACCAGTTGGTAACTTGAAATTGAGCCCTGGCTGGGTAGTTCTAACATACTTGCCGAAACGTTGAACAACACCCACTTCGTCTACGCCCACCGTGTAAAAGGAGCTGTAGCCAAGGATAAAGATCAGGATTATGATAACAATGAATCCTATTCCTCTTGGGAATTTTGTCCTCGCGTTTTTTACCTTCTCAAATATTTCTTCCATATTCGGTGGGCCCCCGCCACCCGGGCCCTTCTTCTGCTGTTGCAGTTTATCCCAGTCCCAAGGCATATGTTCTCTCCTTCCCTCTCAGTGCAGTCCTTTTTCTTACTCTTTTGGTCCGCTTGAAGTTTGAGGATATAGGGAAACCACTGGCCCGTCAAGGGGATAATAAATCTATTGTATTGACACGAAGCTATCAAAAACCTAATTTGAAGGGCATGGAGAAAGATGGCAGCAAAACACTGGAATCTATCGGGGAAATACTGGCATCGCTTTCCGGTCCTCAGGGCCTGCCTTTTGACCTGAGGGACGGGGAGATATGGGAGATTTGGGAGGAGATGGTAGGCCCTACCATAGCTTGCAACGCTCGGCCCACCTTGCTTAAAGACGGAGTTTTAACCGTTGGCGTCAGGCAGCCCATATGGCTTCAACAGCTCAGGTTCATGGCCGAGGATATGAGACAGAAACTTAACCATAGACTCGGCAGGGAAACCGTTAGAGCTATACGATTTCAATTATTGACGCCTAATGGTCGGGCAAAGTGATAACTTGGGCAACGCCCTGTCAGCCTATCCGTGAGGGATTATGGAATAGTCGCCCTGACCCATCAAAGGAGGCTCAATGTGCAGTCCGGGCCTTCCACCGAGTATGGCTTCAATCAGCACGAGCTTGGCATTGGATTTCAGGGTAGGATACTGAATACGGATGCGCTTAGGCTCCAGTTGGAACTTGCGCAGCTGGGAGATGACATGTGCTAGGCGCTCTGCAGGGTAAATAATGGTAAACCTGCCCTTCACCTTCAAGAGTGATCTGGCAGCACGGATAATGTCTTGCAGAGAGGCCATAATCTCGTGCCTGGCTATAGCCTTCTGTAAGTCAGGGTTGAGCCGCCCGCTTCTCGGCTTACGGTAGGGCGGGTTGCAAATGACTAAGTCTGCGCACCCGGGCATGAGAGGACAGGACCGAAGGTCTGCCCTAACAATGGAGACCCTGGCTGTGAAGTTGTTTAACATGGCATTCCTAATGGCCTGGCTTGCTAACTCTTCTTGGATCTCGATCCCAATGGCGTGGCTTATTTCTTCCCTAGTACTCAAAATCATTAGGATGACCCCGCAACCTGTCCCCAATTCAACTATTACATCGCCTTTTTTCACTGTGGCAAACTCGGCGAGAAATACCGCATCAATGGAAAATCGATATCCTGATTTAGATTGAATTAGGCGCAGCCTCCCATCCAAAAAGGAATCTATGGATTCACCGTTCCTGACTTGTACTTTGTCAAAATGCTTCAATTGTTTCATGGGGGTCTATCTTATTGAAAACCAGTCCGGTGATGACCTTGGGATAAAAATAGGTGGATTTTCTGGGCATTACCAGGAAGTTTCGGGCGACTTCCTTCACCTGTTCCATCTTGGTAGGGTTGAGGAAAAAGGCCATTTGGTGATTACCGCTGTCCACGGAAGCGAGTGCCTGAATAAGGCTGCTCTGGTAATGGAAATTTTCTTCATCGTCGAGCTGGTCCCGCGAAAAGCCCAAGGCCTTTTGGAACAAAAAGCGAGACAGGACAAGAACGTCCAACTGCTTCAAGGAAGGGTGTAAGTCGTCTCCCATCAGCTTTCGCTTTTCCTCTCTCAATGTCATTACATACCAAGAGTTGCTTCCGCTTGGGTAAAAGCCAATAACGCTCCGGCCCTTGCCCAGCGTGGCCAATTGCCTTTCAATGGCGCGGGCCTTTTCATGGTAATCGGCTTCGCCGAAGGGCTGCTCATCAATGTTGAACCATGTGCTTGCCTTTTCAAGAAAGGAATGGAGGTTGAAGTCAGGGACCCATCGGATAAGGCGATGAGAGGGAAGTATGGTGAGTCCCTCATCATTCATATTGGTTAGGTACATCATAACGAATTCGTATGATCTATCGGGATTTCGCCTGCCGTACCTGGCCCTCATAATATTTCTAAAGTTCCTGGAGGTCTCATATCTATGGTGCCCGTCAGCGATGAAAATTGTCTTGTCCCTCATGCCTCTCGACACCTTTCGAAATAGGGAAGGGTTTTTAAGAATCCACATTGAATGCGCGGTGCCGTCCTCAAATTGAAACGATATGACAGGCTCTTGGTCCGCGTATTCCTTGCATGCCTCGAGAATTTCATTGGGTTCGTCTTCATACAGGCCGAATATCTGGCTGAATTGAGTGTTGCAAGTCCTCAGCAGCTTGAGCCGGTCATCCTTGTGAGCAGAAAAGGTTCGTTCGTGAGGGAGAATGACACCTGAGTCTTCCTCTTCTATGCGCGTGAGCGCAATGAATCCCCATCTGGTTCTTTCCCGATCACCGTCCTGGGGACGATAAGTAAGGGAGGTCAGATATATTGCTGGCTCACTTGCCCTCACAATCAAACCGTCAGACTCCCATCTGCGCAAGTAATCGGCAGCCCTTGTATACCGGTTGTCCAGATCGGTATCACCGGTCTTTTTCTTGCCAAGGATAAGCCTTATTACATTGTTTGGGTGGGCTTGATAATACCGCTCTTGTTGGTCCTCCGAAATAACATCATAGGGAGGCGCGACGAGTTTCGAAAATTCTTGCGCCAGACTAAAATTATATGTAAGTCCTCTAAAGGGTCTGACAACTGCCATGATCGCCTTTTTCTCACAAAAGATTCACAATGATCCGCCGCTTGTAACGCCTAAGGCATTTGTGGGGATTAGTTTTGTAAAACTAACATTATCGGAAAGGATAGAAAATTATGTCAAGCAAAAACACGACCGTACGGGCCGATCTAATCATCAGGGCCGAAAAACTGATTACCATGTCTCCGAGGCAACCCGTGCTGAATGAGGTGGAAGTACTTATAAGAGAAGGAAGAATAGAATCTATCCGTCCTGCGCAAGAGATCAGCGGTTATGGGGCACATGAGTTCATTGATGCTAGAGGCTGCTTGGTGATGCCCGGACTGATTAATGCCCACTGCCATGCCGCTATGACCCTGTTCAGGGGGCTGGCCGACGACATGCCCCTAAAGCAGTGGCTATTTGAAAAGATTTTTCCGGCAGAGGCGCGCTACCTCTCCCCTGAAAACGTCTACTGGGGGGCAATGTTGGCCTTTGTAGAAATGATTTCATCAGGGACCACATGCTTCTCGGACGGATATTTTTTCCAGGAGAAAACACTTGAAGCGGCACAAAAGATCGGGATTCGCGGGTTGGTGGCGCAAGGAGTCATTGACTTTCCGGCTCCGGGAGTTCCAAAGCCGGAAAAGAACCTCGCGGTTGCCAAGGAGTTTGTTGAAAGGTGGAGAGGCATATCCACGCTCCTTACCCCATCAATATTTTGCCATAGCCCTGTAACCTGCTCAGAGAAAACCTTGCAGGGGGCAATGGAACTGTGCCTGTCTAACGGTGTTCCCATGCAAATTCATCTTGCTGAGACTTTGGATGAAGTTGACTCGGTTGTGGCCCAGAAAGGGATGAGACCCGTCCATTACCTTGAGCGGCTTGGGATCCTCAATGAAACATTGATTGCTATACATTGCGTGCATGTGGACGATCATGAGATGGGCCTTCTCAGTGAACGGCAAGTTGCCGTAGTACACTGCCCCCAAAGCAACATGAAGTTGGCATCAGGGGTGTGTCCCGTTCGGGAATTGCTCAGTGCAGGCATCGTGGTCGGGCTTGGCACGGACGGGTGCGCGTCGAACAATGATCTTGACATGTTTGGTGAAATGGATACCGCCGCAAAACTAAGCAAGGTGGCCAGCGGTGATCCCACGAGCCTCGCTGCGGGAACTGCCCTTAAACTCGCAACCTCTGAAGGTGCCAAGGCCCTCGGCCTAGGCAAGGAAATCGGCAGCATAGAAGTGGGGAAGCGAGCGGATATTATCATTGTCGATTTAGGTAAACCACACCTCCAACCATTGTATGATCCGGTTTCAACCCTAGTCTATTCAGCCAAGGGTGGGGATGCCAGGGATGTAATAATAAACGGCAAGGTCATAATGCGTAATCGAGAGATCGTAACAGTGGACGTCGAAGAGGTGTTTTGGAACGTCAACAAGATTGCGAACAAGATCTCGGTATAGGCTTTGAATTACCCGACCGGAAGGGACCTAGGAAATGTCGCCCAGAGCCTTTTCCACTAGCTCCACGGCGCGTGCGGTTGTTTCCGCGTATTGCACATGTTCAATGTTGGGCCATGTTTTAAGGCCGATAACAGGTTTCCCTGTCTTCAGGGCAAGTGCAATTTCAGAAAGGGTGCCATATCCTCCGGAAACAGCCACAAGGGCTTCGCTGGCCCGTACTACCAGCACGTTTCTGGCCTCTCCCAGGCCAGTGGGGATAGGAATACGTATGAATGGGTTGGCTTCGGAGGCCTTAAGCCCAGGGAGGATGCCCACACTGGTTCCACCAGCCTCGACACAGCCCCGGGCGGCAGCTTCCATGACTCCACTCAGTCCACCACATATGAGCACCCATCCCTTTTCGGCAATCTTTCGCCCAACCTCTTGAGCCAGTGCATAGGTTTCGCTGTCACAGGCTCCCGCTCCTATCACGCCCACATGTAATGGTCTTTTCATTGCCTGTGCTCACCTTCCATTCGATTGTTTTGATGATGGAAAATATTTGAATTTATGAGGATTACCTGTTATGTTCAAAGGCTCGCGCAAACATGGTGAAAATAATCCATACAAGGTCACAAATCAACCGGAATGATGAGGTCTTCTAGTATGGGCAAGGGAAAAAGGTTTAGTTTTGGTCTCGCGCTTGTGATCATACTCTTGGTTTTGGGTGCTTTGACCTGGTTTCTCATTGCGATTTTCGAAGGCGAGAGGCCCTCGGCCACTTTGGAGCCATCTCCACACTACATAAATGGCCCAAAGGAATTCCACGTCAAGGTGGCGGACAGGAAAAGTGGCCTAAAGTCCTTGAGTATTAAAGTCCTGCAAGAAGGCCGAAAAGTCAACATATTGGATAAGAGGTTTCCTTATAAGGGCCTGCTAAATAAGGATGGTCAACACGAGTTCGAAAAGAGCTTCGTGCTGGATCCATCAACCTTTGACTTGGGACAAGGAGCAATAGAACTTGTGCTGGAGGTAAGGGACTATTCACGCCGAAATGGGGGAGATGGAAATCTCACCGTGATTCAGAAAAAAATGGTTGTGGACACAATTCCCCCGTCCATCAGGCCGATAAGCCGAATGAATTATATTACAGTTGGGGGCACCGGCCTCATTGTTTACGAGGCCTCGTCTGATACTGTTCAAAGCGGCGTATACATGGACAACATGTATTTCCCGGGCTATCCCGCTGGAAAAGATTATCCGAGCACCGCATATGTATGCTATTTCACGGTTCCCTATTACGTGAAAAAGCGGCCTCAACTTTATCTTTGGGGGAAGGATAAGGCCGGAAACGAGTCAAAGGCCGGATTTTATTATCGTATCAAGAGGCGGAGATTTAGAACACAGAGGATAAACATAACCGACAGGTTTTTGGCAAAGGTGCTCCCTTATTTTTCCTTTTACCAATTTGAATCGGGCTTGTCTGATGTGGAAAAGTTTCTCAAGATAAACCGAGAACTCCGGAGAGAAAACACGAGGGCCTTTTTCGAGCTTAGAAAGAAAACCGGAACTGAGCAACTCTGGGAAGGCAAGTGGATTCGGCTTAAAAATTCCGCAACCATGGCATACTTTGGAGACCACAGGCTCTATTACTACAAAGGGAAGAAAATAGATGAACAGACCCACCTGGGCGTAGACCTTGCTTCCCTGGCTCATTCCGAGGTCCAGGCCGCCAACACCGGGAAGGTGATTTTTGCTGGGCGGATGGGCATATATGGGCTCACTGTGGTCATTGACCACGGTCAGGGCCTTGCTTCCATTTACTCCCATTTGAGCCAGATATCAGTTAGTGAAGATCAAATGGTGTCAAAGGGCGAGGTAATAGGAACTACGGGCCAGACAGGACTGGCAGGGGGCGACCATCTGCACTTTGGTGTCATGGTTAACGGCATTTTTGTTAATCCCATAGAGTGGTGGGACGGTCATTGGATAAGGGACAATGTTGTCCGGAAGCTTGAGTTACTCAAGAAGGCGACGACGGGGGCCGGGTAGCTCCTCCTGAGCGGTCCCATAGAAGGATCTGCTCGTGATCTCTGTTATTAATACTATCCTGTCCTTATTCGCGGTGATCTTCCTGGGCACCTTTGCCCGAAAAAGGGGCTTGATAACTCCACAGATACTGGGGCCACTAAACAAGCTTGTCTTCTATGTTGCGATTCCATCGCTGCTCTTCAGAGAAATATCCAAGGCGCCATTTCACCAGTATTTTGATTCCCATCTTGTAGAAGGACTGCTGCTCC
>Ga0164318_10006139_pt1 | contig 11645 bp, 25 predicted proteins | sample GuaBasSedimGuay9_FD_113734 | JGI IMG/M metagenome (GOLD analysis project Ga0164318, IMG submission 113734) | Subseafloor sediment microbial communities from Guaymas Basin, Gulf of California, Mexico - Guay9, Core 4571-4, 0-3 cm | ecosystem: Environmental > Aquatic > Marine > Hydrothermal vents... | reverse complement strand
TTAGGTAAAGCATTTGTTAGATTACAGGTAACATCTCCCTGAGCCATTTTATGCTTCCTCAATATTTACAATCAAAACATCCTGTCCATTATTTATAGAAGTCATTAACCATTTATCATTAGCACCGTTTCTCATTGCTGTGATAGCAGTATCCACTGAACTCGCAGTTGCATTTTCCACAATCTGAACAGTCACATCTCCAGCCGCCATTTATTCAAGCACCCCTGCTATTTGTAAAGCTTTAACAACTTGCTGAAGAGTATAACCCCCAAATGTGCTATCAACATTTACTGCAGTTCCGCCAGAGTTTTCAACAAAAGTCGCTTCTGCCACAGATGTGCCTAATTTCTTATCATGCACACTCTCCATTATTTCTTCACCTTAGATTTAATTGGTTTTTCTTCTTCTTTTAACTCAGGATATTTTTTAAGAAGTTCTTTAAGATTTCTTTGTGCGTCTGCAATGATTAATTTTCTTCTGTCAGCTGGAAGTTTTCCCACATGAGAAAAACCTGCATCTTCGCCATCTCCAAATTCTTTATAAAAATCCTCAGCTGTAAAGTTTCCTTTAGATAAAAAAGAATAATGCTTGTATAGTTTTTTAAGGTTTTCAAGTGTCATTTTATGCCTCTGTGTTTGTAATCAAGCAGTTGAATTTTGGTCTTGTTAAAACTGCAATTCCGTTTGTCATCACTCTTATTTTTCTTCCGATTAATTCTTCTGTGATTATTGCAGTTTTCAAAGGAAAGAACTCCCAGTATTCAGTAGATTTTTTCAAGTCCGCAACAAGAGCATAATCAGCAGTTACATTTTCAGAAACTACAACAGAACATCCGCCAAATCGTGTCAAAACTCCATCCACAACTACTTTAGAAGCTAATTCACTCCAAGAACTTCCTTTCATTGAAGTAATCCAAACCTTTAAATCTTTTTCTCCTTTTGCAGAAACATATAATTTAGGATTTACAACTTTCCTTTTAGTTTGTTCTCTAATCTTTTGCACTGCTTCAGCTACATCTTCCATAGGGTCCTGCCCTGAGGCTGCATCCCACGCAGCAGTAGAAGTTACAGAATTAATATTAACTGGTGTCTGGTCTTCTGTTGCTACATCCCAGATGTCTCCCTCTCTTTCATTAACAACAGCTCCAGTAATTTCCTCAAGATTATCCATAAATACCCTAACTTCGCTGTCTTTCTCATCTTCCACAGTAATTAAAGGGCTATCAACAGAATACTTTTTTGTGTAAGCTGTGTTTCTTGTCCAAGAAGTTTCTAAAACAAAAGGCAAAGCACCCTCTGCGATTACAATGCTCGCTGGAGAAGTTGCAGTTAAATATCCTGATGTTTTTTGATAATATCGTATTTCTCTTGATGAGGATACACTAACATTAACTTCCTTGTAAAAAATAGATTCTTCATTCTGATAGTTTCTTGCTTTCTTATCAAGGTTAATCCCTCTTATTAGTGCTTGTCCTGCTGTATCTGCCATTATGCGAATGCGTTAACTCCCACGCCTGGTTTTAGTTCAAATAAGAATTGCTCGCCATTACCGCTTGCTGCTTCTAATGCTATGCCTACGGTTTTGCTTGCTACATCTGAGGCAGTAGATGGTTTAAGTTTATTCCCTGAGCCTGTTAAAGCAAGAGTTTGTCCGATAGTAATTGCTGCCGACGCTGTTCCATAGAAAAAGCCCTCACGATAAACAGCCACAGTGCTGTGCTGGTTTGCCACTTCTTCAACAGCGACAATTCCGCCAACATGCCCGTCTGCTGTTGCAGCGACAGCTGTTAAATCATCATTTAAATCTACAAAAGCACCCTTTTCAAATGCAGTTGCAGAGGCTTTATTGAAACTAATTGGTTGTCTTGTTTCAAGCCTTAGGATTGCTTCGTCTGCCATAGATAAATAATAAAAAATAAAGTATTTAAATGTTTCTGTTATTCGGTATACCGATTACTTTGAAAATTCTTTTATTTTTTTCTCAAGAATCCTAACCATCTCCTTATTAATGATAAGATTTTGTTCTGATTGAAAGATTAAATCCTTTGTTCTTTCCAATGCCTTTCTAAGATAATCCTCTTCTCTTGAGATAACTTCAATTTTTCCATCCTTTGATTTTACCATCTTAATTAAATTCTGTTTTTCCCTCTCGGATTTCCCTGTCTATTCTTTCAGAATATTCTTTGTCAGTTTCTTCTTTCTTCACTAACTCTTGTCCTGCTTCACTTCGTCCGCCTAATGCTTGCTTTGCCATTATTAACTCTCGTCTGTCATTCTCAGCTTTGAGTTCTTTAACGACTTTTTCCAGCTTTTCTCTTTCCTCACGGGCGTTTTCAATAAGCGGTGTTGTTGTCGCCACTCCGTCGGAAATCCTGTCTGAAGAATTATCTTTTCCCTGAACTTCCTTTTCCTGCGTTCCTTCTTGAACTTCTTTCCTCTTAGTTTCTTCTTGTGGTTCTTCACTCATTTTATTTACCTCCTTTCAGTATAAAATCGCAACTACGACTACTCCTGCGATTATTAACCAGATGATTAACTCCCAGAGTTCCATTTTAATATTTCAGTGTTTTATCGTCGGTGTAGGGATTGATATTCCGATTGCTAATGCTATAATAACCAAAACGGTTTTTAGCATTGTCCCGTTGAAACCTAAACTTAGGGCAAAAGCTTCTAAGGCGGTTATGCAAACTAATCCTGTACACAGCACCTTCCAATCCACTTTTTTTTTTGATGTCATTATTTCATTTTCTCCTTAAGGAGTTCTTCTGCTTCCTTAAATTTCTTCTCTCTTATCAAATTAAAATATTCTGATTTCCAAGCCATTTCTTCTAACTCTTTTTTACGGTTTTCTTCTTCAATTCTTGAGTAATATTCTTCACTTTCTTTTCTTTGTTTTTCTTCTCTTTCTGCACTTTCCCTCGCTGATTTTTCAAATGAAGTTTCAAATTCTCCTTCACCTTCTATATCTCTTTTTGCTTCTTCTATGGTTCTTTTGTTCTGAATTTGTTTCACTGCAACAGCTTTAAAAAATTCGTTTAATTGCTTTAAAACATTTACATACGGGATTTTATCTAAAATACTTGGAGCAACATTTAAGATTTCATCTATTTCTTCTGTAACCATTTCCATTCCTTCAATATCATTTATCTTCTCTGCTGATGAGAAAGCAAAACCTAAAGTTTGTAGTGCTTCTTCTTTGATGAACCCTGCAAATGGATAAGAGCCGATTGCTCCCAATAAAATCCCTGCTGTTCCAGTATTTAACCCTGCCTTTAAAAATAATTTTGTTGTTAAAGCTGTTGATTTTGGATTTGTCGCAAATCTTGTGGCGACTGGTCTGACTGCATAAAAGATTTTGTTAACTCCTGAAGTTGCGGCTCTCCCGATAAATGCTCTTTGTGTTGTCATAGTAACGCCTTTCATTCCTCCTGAGATAGCGGTTCCTGTTCTTGTTATTACTGCTGTTGCTCCTGCGCTTGCTGATGCTTCTGCTCCTGCAATAACTGCTGAGCCAATTCCAAGAGTAGCGAGTGTTCCGACGAGAGCGACTGTTGTTCTCCAGTCTGTCGCAGCTCTGATAAGTCCTCCTTTGATAGAATCTTCTTCTCTTAACTTTGCCAGTCCTGTTTTTTCTTTTGGTTTTGGAGTTAATTTAACAACAGGAGCGGTTTTAGATTCTACTCTTGGGGGTCTTTCTGTTTCTCTTTTGTTGATATTGACTGTTGGTTGGGTTCTTTCTGTTTCTCTTTTTCTTTCTTTTTGTGTGTCTTTTTTAGGGTCAGGGTCCCAGCCCTCTGCTTTGGCTCTTTCTATTCTATCTCTTAACTCTTTCCCAGTGTTCTTTTTTTTTCTTTTTGTTAAAATCTTTCTGTCCTTTCCTTTTCCTATATATGTTGAATAAACGGTCATTGTCCCTCCCCTGCAGTAGTTTCACTTGCATCTATATTTTGAGCGCCATCTTTTTTATTATCAGATAAAAGGTCGTTCTCCAGTGACGCTGGAAACTCTAATTCTATCAAAAGATTTAATTGTGCCAGAACCTGTTCTTCTATAAAAAGTTGTTCTTCCTCAACTCCCTGCTGAAAAGCAAGATAAGCAATTTTTGCTGATGCCTCTGTAAATTCTCCTGAACCCCCGAGAATGATTTTAGGGACTCCTGCCATTTCATAAAACAAATTGTCTAAATATTGTATCCATGCCATAGGGTTTAATGTTGCGTTCGGGGCTACTGAAATTAATTCGCTTTCAGAAACATCAAACGGCTCATAGATATTTTCTCCTGTTCCTGTTGCTGCGTCCTGCTTTGCTTTGTAAGCTGCGATTTCTGTCGGGTCGTCTGTTTTTAACTTGAATTTCCAACGGGGTATGACATTCCAGTGTAACGCTTTTCTCTGGTCTGCCATTGCCTCATTCTTCATATCAATAATTAATTTTAATTTCTGGGCTATTCCTGTCCCGTGCATCTCATCAGCTATCCGATTTCTTGAAAGATAAAATATTTCTTCTGGCTCAAACTTCTTCGGTTTGTTTCCTGGAAATTTGGAAACTTGTTCAAACCTGATGAGCATTCCATCTCTTCCAAAAATATGTTTCATCACCGACGGGTCTAATGGTTTTAGATTAATAAGATTCCCTTCATCATCTCTTATAATATGAGCGTAGAAGTTTCCGCCCAACAGCATTACTCTCATTGCGTTCTCTAATATTGTGTTGAATGTATCTTTTCCGTTTCCTTTGATTGTATCTAAAAGCATTGTTGTCTCTTCATCTGCTTTATAGCCCTTTCCGATAGTCCATGTTGCCTTGGCGTCAATGACTGCAGTTAGTTCAGGAGTTTTCTCATCTTTGTAGTATCCAAGATATTTTGGAAAATTTGTGTCCATCCATGAGGTTTCTTTTTGGTTTGTGTTAGCGTCGGTTGTTGCACTATCCACTGAGAAGTCTGTCATAGCGTTTGTTAAGTCGCTTGCAATTGCACTATCTATTTTATTTTCTGTCATTTTCTATATTTTTAATTTTCATGCACTTACCTCGTATCCTTGGACTCTTAATGCTCCATAAATATTTGCTCCATATGATATAACTTGAATAGTTTGTCCTGCTGTTAGTTTTATAGGAATAGGAAAAGAGCCAGAATAATTAAATGTATCATTCGCTTGAAGAACATTCGCAATAAAAACAATTCCCGCAGCTTTTCCGTTTACCGCTCCTGTTGAAGAATTTGTTTCTTTTGAAGATAAATTCATAGAAATCATATAAAATATTTTTCCTGCAGGCACGGTGTAAAGTGTGGTTGTTCCATTAGTTACCTCCCCATCCAGTAATTTTAAAGTTCCATTATCTACTATCCATTGCCAGTCATTAGTTAATGCGTCTTTGCTTGGAGATAATGCTTCTTCAACACTTCTTTTTAAAAACCCAAAATTTAATACCATATTCTTTTCATCTCCTGTTCAAAATTTCTTTCTCCGAATTTTGTTGAGAAACCTAAACGCATGCTTGCCTCTCCCATGTCAAGTCCTCTGCTGATAATCCTCCCTAATAATCGCCCCCATTTTCCCACTCTAAAGTTTGGGTCTACAATTACATCTATATCTTCGCCTATTATTTGATTTTCAAGCCATGATTTACTTTCCTGTCCGCCTTCGTTCATTTCAGGGGCGTTTATTTCTATCAGTCGGATTGGAAAAGCAAAATCCCTAAAATCGCAGGTTACCCTTATTGTGTCGCCATCTATGACTTTGACAACTCTTGCCCTAAAACTTTCTGTGATTTGCTGGTGTGGGCTGTCAAAATAATAGAATTGCATTTGTGAGTTTGTCAGTTCTGGAAATCTTTTAAAATCATGCGCCATTTATAAAAGTCACCGCTTGTTGATTTCTTAATATTGAAAGTCCTCTTAATGAGGCATCTCTGAGAATATTAATCATGTTTTCTGCTTCAGTTCTTGAAGTAAAACCAGACATATCATAGTTAATTACATAGATTGCAGCGAGGTTTGAAGCAACTTCTTTGAGAATTTGTTTTACATCTGTGTTTAAAGTTGAGAACTTATCAGAAAAATTATATCTGCACATAACATTAATCGTACTTTCTGCTTGTGCTATGAAGTCATTAATGTATGCTTCTGACTTCGCTGTTGCGTTTGCGTTTGCTCCAGCTTTTCTCTGGACTTCTTCTGTTGTTGCAAATATTCCTGTGTCTGTCATTATATTACTGCTGCTTTGCCGCTCAAGAGTTTAATTATCATCTTTAAGTATGCTATATAGATTTTTCTTAACATGTTATTAACAAAAAGCAAGGATATTTAAACTTTTGTCTTTTATGCACCAGGCCGCTCTGACAATGCCCTCTGCGATATGGTCGTTATAACCCCAGATTATTAAGCGTCCTGATGAGTTGTATTCGTATTGGATTGAAGATAAAGAACTCTTTACTTCGTCATCATCCAAAAAAGTAATTTTATTTTGTTCCATAAGAACAGCGAGATTTTTATATAAGTCCTCTTTTAAAATTCCTGTTTTCTTTTTTTCTCCGTCTTCTGTATATCTTCTTGAAGAGTTATTTATTTCAACAACTTTATTTTTATTTGCTTTATCTTCACGGAGCAAGTCGCAAACAGCTATTCCCATTCCCCCGCTGTCAATGTATTCTTTTTTAAAGTTGTAGGATTTATTTAGAGAGATAATTTTTCTTACGCTTTCTGGAATTGGAATATTGTTAGTTGTGAGATTAAAAACATGTCTTAATTTGTAATTTCCTCTGTGTCCTGTTCTGTTAAAGATTTCATAAGTGAATTTATCTATTCCTTTTCTGGCAACATCACAGCCGATAAAATTATCTCCAGATGTTATTATTTCTTTTGGGACTTTTTCAACGCAGAGTTTTTTAATTAAGTCAAGATCAAAAAAAGATTGAACTTCATCTAAAAATTGTGCCAGATATTCTTGTGCGTATTGCAGTTTTGTAAATCTCTCTTTTTGTCTTTGCAGAAATTCTTTTGAGTGTCTTGGACAATCCTCAGCAGAGACATAAAACTTTTTAAAATTTTTATCTTTTGAACATTTATAAAAAAATAGTTCGTTTCCTTCTTTGTCATATTTTCCTCTTGGAGTGCTGGCTATGTCCATACTTCCCCCTGATACAGATAACATAGGGGTAGTTGCCACAAAAAATTCTTCGCTCATTCCAGAACCTTCATCAATCATTAATTTTTTTATTGTGTCTCCTCTTAATCCTTCGCCTGATTCTCCCGCGGCGTAGGAGTAAATACCTGCTCCTGTTGTGAATTTGATTATGTGTTTGGTTGGTTTGTCTTTGCCTTTTGTGATTACAAATTTTGGATATTTTATCTTTGCATAAACAAGAGCTTTTGCAAGCATTCTATAAGCTTGTTTTTCTGTGATTGAGCAGATTAAGATATTTTGTTCTTTTTTGAAATGGTGAACACACATTTCTACAATTTTTATGGACATTGCGGCGGTTTTTCCTGATTGTCGTCCAGTTAGAAGAAAGCAGTCTTGTTCTGGCGGGGTATTGATATAGTCCTTTTGCCATTTGTCAAGAGTTTTCCATGGCTGGGTAATATCATATTTCATAAGTAAGAGAGTAGCTGAGTATTTAAAGATTTTTCTATGGGGATAATTTAAGGATTGGGAAATATTTTTGAACCCTGAAGAATGACGGAGAGAAAAAATATTTTTAAAAAATTTTTTTGCGGGTTCCTACATAAAAAAAAAAGAAAAACTCCAACAATCGCAAAGAAGAGATAAGAAGAATAAGAAAAGGGGTGGTGGGCGGGGAGGGTGGAGGGAAGTTCCCCCTTCCCACGGGGAAGGGGGTTAGGGGGTTGGGGGAAGTTCTTAGGAAATAAACCGATGTGAATTGGTTTGAATTAATAAGTCATTCTAGAGAATGATCAATATTGATTAGAGGGTAGAACTCCGAAAGAAGAGGAGTGGGCAAAACCTTGCCCATTTTGGCTAAAAAAGTCAAAATTCACCCGATAATCAATTCTTCTTTCTGTTATTTCCCTTATCTTTATGGTCTTTTAGATGAAGAGAGGAATGAGAAGAAGGCTTTTTTGCAAGCAAAAAAGCAAGTGAATGAATTATTTAAATCTTTCTAAAAGCCATAAAGCACCGCTCCAGAGAGCGGAACACTTTCTAGTAATAACACAATTATTTAAATGAAAGGCAATTTTAAGTTATAGGCAATCAAGTTTTTTTGAATTGTCAAGCATCTAATAGTATTTACGCTTCCGAGTGTTATGTGAGGCTTTCAAAGGTGTTTAAAGTCCTGGCTTAAGGGTTAAGCGAATTTATATATATATATATATATTTCCAGAGATATATATAATCAGAATAACTCCGTAGTGGGGGGGCTATTATATATATGCATATTCATATATATATATATATCAAAACCCAGATAGACAATTTTAAAATATAGATTGTCCAGAACACATATATTTATAAAGTATATATATTTCTATTTGATATGAAAAAACAGGTGATGACTTCAATAGATTCTGAATTGCATAATAAGATAAAAGAGAAAGAAGTGAATATTTCTGAGATTTTAGAGAATGCAATAAAAGATAGATTAGGCATTGTTGAGTTTGCTGTTGAGTTGTCTGATAAATGTGATATTTGCGGTAGAGAATTAAGAAAAGCAACAGCAGAAAATCAAAATGGATTGATTTGGCTTTATCCTGATGAAAAATGGATATGCCCTCGTTGTTTAAGAAATAAAGTTAAAAAAGTTATTGCTGGGAAGAATTGTTAGATTTCATCATCCTATCAAATTCATATATTTTTTCTCCAAGTTCATCAGTGAATTTAATGTATAATTTACAGATTTCTTTCCACACTGTTTCGGGTGTGATGTATTCTTCTTCAGATGTCATACTTTTCTCACTTAAAGTTTCTTGGTTTTTCATTTTAAATCTCCTGCTTTTTGTTTGATTGTTTGTTTAATTCTTCTGCTGAATAATTGACAACTTTTACTTCTATATAGTCTCATATTTCCTAATTTCTCAATCTCATCTAAAATCTTTTTGAAAGTTTGTTTTACATCTTCTTCAAAAAACCCTTTTTTAAAAATAAGATTTTCACCATGATGAAAAAAAATTTCTTTACCATAAATAGTTCCATCTGCTAACTCAATGTCACTTGAAGATAATCCAATACCCCCTAATTGTTCTAAAGTTAGAATATTACATTTTTTCTCACTTAAAGTTTTTTCTTTTTTCATTTTTTGATTATAATGCGGGTCTCGTTAAGGGTTTGTCAGTCCAACCCGCACGCTGACTATGAAACCCGACAAACATTCGGGCAAAAAAATAATTATTCTAAAGGAAACATCTCATCCTGAACTTCTAACAATTCCTTAATTAAAGTTTTTAATTCCTCTGCTGTGTTAAAATAAACCTTGAATCTGTTTCCTGCTTTTCCGAATTCATATGAATGCGGTTTGTCTTTTCTTATGACAACATCTTCAGCTATTTCTTTCTTAACTTCTTCTTTTTTAGCAATCTCACCCGGCCTAACTACTGGGACCGGTGCTTCTTTTTGCTGTCTGCTCTCATATTCTGCTTTCTTTTTAGCACTACATTCAGGACAATATTTTCTTGGAAAGCCGGGTTTTAAATCATATTCAAACTGCTTCCCGCACATCTGGCATATTGCTGTTACTTTACTCATTTTTCCATACTAAACAAATGCTTTTATCATTCTCTATAAAAATCTCATCTGGTTCTACTTTTTGTCTATGCACTAGTTCGTTTACTGCTTCAAGTGTTTTTAAATCCATCCTCATTTGTCTTACCTCCTTTCAAATCTTTAACTACAATCATTCCCTCAAATCTGATTTCATCTTTAGTTTCTGTTCTTTTTAAAGTTCCTTGTTCTGCAGCTGCTTCAATTAAGTTTAGTTTAACTCTTTCTTCGTCTCCTGCGTCTCCTTGTAATTCACTCATTTTTCAAATCCTCTTTTAATATTGATTCTAATTTTAATTTTGCGATTTCATTTTCATAAATAATAGCGTCGGTGTATCCCTCAAAATATGCTGTGCTTTCTCTCAAATTATAATTTTTAGTTTTAAATCTGATTCTTCTATCTTCAAGTATTCTATACTGATTTTCTATTTGTTCTAAGTTCATAAATCCATCTCCCTTTTAGGCCATTTAAAATCAAGCTTGCTTTCTGCTTCAAGATATTTTGCTAATCTTAAAAAATAATTTCTTGCTGATTCACTTCTGTTCAGCGGTTTAAAATGTCTTCTTAACTTACACCAAGTATAATAAGTCATTCTTGCTGTGAATTCTCTGTGTTTGTATTCTCCCATTATTCATTCTCCCTTGACAAAACTAAATCTTCTTGTTCAGATGTTAGTTCGTCTTTAAAATATTCTGTTTCCATTGTGTAGATACAAGTAGATACGCCTTTATAAACTTTTCTAATTACAGAATAATTACAACAAAACCTTATTTTTTTTAGAAGCAATACTTTTTATTCCATTGATACCCTCAGCGACGAGGTTCATAGTTCTGCCTTCGTGTTTGTCGTCTTCGCCTAAGCCAGAAGTTACAGGATAATTTTTACTTATTTCTTTAGTTCCCTTTGTGCCTTTATTTGGATTTGTCATAATTCAATCCTCTTGCCCGGTCTCTCCTGATTCATCTCTCTCCTGCTCTCCGGGTATGTAATTTTTTTATGAGTAGCTTCTTCTTCTGGGCATTCTACAAATGATTTAACCATCTCTCCATCAACTTCTTCTTCAACTATTTTTTCAAAAGTTATTTCCATTATGCTTCCTCTATGACAGAAGTCATTATTTTATTATTCACAACTGCCATTAAATATTTATCATTTGCTGTAACTCTTGCGTCTGATATTGCTTTAGAAACTTGATCATCTACTGTTGTTAAATAAGAGCCGTGATTTGTTCCGTCATTACTTCCGACGCTGTCTTTATAATCTTTGTCAAATTTCCATCTTGAAACTAAACCATCTGTTACATTTCCCCCCTGATAGAGTTTTGTTATTTCTGATTGAGTTAATGCTTTATTGTATATTCTTACTTCGTCTATTGAGCCGTTGAAGAACCTTTGAGTTGGAGTTAAGCTCCCAATTAAGATATTGCCATCATTAAAGACCGTGTCAACATTTGCATTTGTATCTTGACCCTCTAACGCATTATCTAAATAAAATTTCACATTATTAGCACTATCATTCCAAACTACTGTTAAATAATGCCATTTATTATCTGCCACAGAATTTTGAGAAACTACATCTGCCTTATCTGAATCAGCATCTCTGATAGTAATAGTAAGTTTCCCATTTTGAACACTCCTATTCACTTCAAAAAATACATGTTGTGCTCCAGTATTACCCACACGAGATATAATATCCATTTGATTTATTCCATCAGATGTCTTAAACCACGCACTAACACTAAAATCCCCAGTTCCAAAATCCAAACTATCATCATCCGCCACCTCAACATAATCATCCACCCCATCAAAAACTGCACATCTTTTAGGTAAAGCATTTGTTAGATTACAGGTAACATCTCCCTGAGCCATTTTATGCTTCCTCAATATTTACAATCAAAACATCCTGTCCATTATTTATAGAAGTCAT
>Ga0164318_10006138_pt1 | contig 11645 bp, 9 predicted proteins | sample GuaBasSedimGuay9_FD_113734 | JGI IMG/M metagenome (GOLD analysis project Ga0164318, IMG submission 113734) | Subseafloor sediment microbial communities from Guaymas Basin, Gulf of California, Mexico - Guay9, Core 4571-4, 0-3 cm | ecosystem: Environmental > Aquatic > Marine > Hydrothermal vents >... | reverse complement strand
TTCAATCTTTTAATCTTTATGAATCTTTCAATCTTTCAATCTTTATGAATCTTTATGAATCTTTTCAATCTTTCAATCTTTATGAATCTTTATTAATCTTCTCAAATATAAATTATGAAACAAAATCATAGTCCAATAGAAAAAGCATTAGACCTCAATAAAAATATTATGATGATTGCCGGAGCTGGCTCTGGTAAAACATTTACCCTGACAAAACGATACTGTAAAATATTAGATACATTCGCACAAAAACTATATTTACATAATAAACAAGATAGAAAAGGCGTTCAAAATATCCTTGTTATAACATTCACAAAAAAAGCAGCTAATGAAATGAAAGAGCGTATTTATTCCGAACTGAAAAGTGCTTTTACAAAAAAAATTACACTTGAAAATATAACTAATCTTTATCCTTATCTTTACAAAAATAAAGAATATCAAGAATATCTTATTGATACTTTTAATCAGAACTACATTTCCACAATTGACTCCTTTTGCATTCGTCTATTAAAAGAATATCCTCTTCTTGCTGATATTGACCCAAATTTTTCTATTATTGAAGATATTGACCTTGAACAGAAAAAAACTGAGTTGATAAATAATAATCTTCAAAAAATAAGCATTAAACAGAGCCAAAAAAGAATAGCATTAAAAAATCTTTTGCAAAATTGGGGATTATGGCAATTAAAGAAAAATATTAGATTTTGCCTTGATAGTTCAAATTTCTATCAAATTATGCAATATTTTGAGAATATCAAAGATAAGTCAGTAGCTCAATTATTAGAAGAATCTATTCAACAAAATCCAATACACAATATTGATGAATTTGTTAATATTCTTATATCTAAGTTGAAACAATTTAATCATCTGACAACATTACAAATAGATGTGCCAGTGATTTATATTTTAAGGCAGATATTCAGTGAATATGAGAAATATCAATATGCTAAAAATAAGCATAAAAAAGAGTGTATTACTCGCAATTTACTTCTTTTGTTGGGCGATGGTAAAAAATACTATACTTTTACAAGCTATCATCAATTAGGTAAAAAAAGTGAATGGGGTGATTCGCTCAATGAATATGAACTTATGAAATGTGTTTTACAAGAGCTTATAAAAACTTTGGAACAAATTTTCCCTTATAATAATATAAATTTTTTGCATTCTGAATATGATGAAATTGGATTTCAAGTTATAAAGGATTTTGCCAAGATTGTTGCACCCATAATGGATAAATTTTATTCTTATAAAGAGCAAAGGCAGGAATGGGAATACACGGACATTTTATATAAAGCTATTAACTTTTTGGAGACACATCCAGAGCAAAGAGCTGAATTACAAAAGCGATTTTCACACATACTTATTGATGAAATGCAAGATACGAATAATAAGCAATGGCAACTTATAAAGAACTTACTTACTGAGGAGAATAGTATTTTTCTTGTTGGTGATGATAAGCAATCTATATATCGCTTTCGTGGCGGAGATGTTACTGTAATGAAACAGATGGAAATGGACTTGAAAAATGAGTATAAAAAGGAATTGATTATAATTCCATCGCAGTGCAGTTGGCGTTCTGATTCTGCATTGATTTCTGTTGGATTTAACCCATTTTTCAATAAGGTTTTTTCAGAAAATCCAGATAAGGACTATGAAGCAAAATATCAAGAAATGATAATGCCAATAGAGCGTAATGCGAAGGGCGTAATGCGATATTATGGGCATTTCAATATTTCACTTTTGGAAACAAACCATGAGTCCAAATTGGAGAATAAGAAATTAGAAGCAAGATTAGTAGCTAAAAAAATTAATGAATTGGAACAAGATGAGCATCTACAAAAAGTGATAGAAATGGAGAATAGTCAGCGCGAGCAAGAAGGTAGAGAGCCATTGCCAAAATATGCAATTTTAACAGCAACAAGAAAGTATTTTCAGATTTACAAAGATATTTTAGAAGATGAGGGCATTTCTGCTTATATTCATTCTGGGCAGGGATTTTATGAACGCCAGGAGATTTACGATGTGTATAATTTACTCGCTTTCCTGATAAATCAGCATAATGAAGTGGCATTGTTAGGCATTCTTCGTTCACCAATATTTTCCCTATCTGATACACAAATCTTTCGTATGAAGGAAGTAGACCGACCTTCTAATGTCGTTGAAGAAAATGAAAAGCACTTATGGCAAAATGTTAAAAATAATCTTCCTGAAATAGCAGAGCAGTTGGAGAAATGGATAAAACTCTCTACAATTATTCCTTTAAACGATTTGTTAGAGTTAATAATAAGAAGTTCGTATTGGGAATTTGGTATATATGCGGACTCTCCAGATGGACAAGCAAAAGCAAATATAAACAAGCTAATTGATATTGCAGGTGCTTTCTCAGGTAAGGGCTATGGGATTATTGATTTTGTGGATTTTATGGAGCGCAAGTTTGAGTGCGGCACAATCCGAAATGGATCTAGCTCAGGTACGATAGAACCATTAGCATCTCTTAAAGTCAAAACCGACACTGTAATTATGACTATTCATAGCTCTAAGGGACTGGAATTTCCTGTGGTTCTACTCCCTGATTTGAATAATCAATTTAATTATTCTAAGAGAGAGAGCTTGATTATCAATGAGTTGGATAATAAATTGCAATTAGGATGCACAATTCAGGACAATAATGGATATAACCAAAAAATGCGTATTTTAGAAAGATTGAAGCAAAAAATAATTGATGAAGAGAAAGCAGAAAATAAACGCTTATTTTATGTGGCAGCTACAAGAGCCCAGCATTCTGTTTGTCTAATCTCACAAGTAAAATTGTCAAAACAGGGATATTTGTCAGGATTTAATAAGCCCATTAAAAATAATGAGAATAGCAAATGCATTGCTGAATGGATACCTTATGTGTATAATCTTCAACAAAAAGTCGTATTTCCTGATGATCCTACTAAACCAATTACAATTAAGCCCAATATTGAATATAATGACCAATTGGACACATTTTGGCAGAATAATTTTTCAATACAATTATACAAAATTGATAGTAAAGAGGCACATATATCAAAAGGCGTAATGCGTAATGCGAAAGGCGTAATGCGTGACGAAGTTGAAAATGTAATTATTAAAAAGCCATACTTAATGTTTCCATGTTATTCAGAATTGACTGTTCATCAAATCCTGCAAGATGTGGGTCAGGAAACTGCATTTTTCCCACAGGCAATTGGTGGTGCTGAATACGGCAAATTATTCCATAAAATTATTGAGAAAAAATTAACAGATTGGAATAAGCATTATTCACAAATAGAGAGTTTCATTAAAAAGAGATTTCATAATCCTTATATAATAGAAAATCGTTTGAAAAGAGAGCTGTATCTCTTGAAAAATAAGAACATTCTCCCTTCTGATAATGCTATACAATTTGCAGAAAAAGAACTTTACCATAAAATCAGAATGGAAGGGCAAGTCATTAAAATTAGTGGAGTAATTGATTTATTATATCAAAATCACAATGATGATTGGATTATAATGGATTTTAAGACCGATTCTGATAAATTAAGTTGTCAGGAGATTGTCAAACGCAAAAGATATGATTTACAGATGAAGATTTATTTCTGGCTTCTGAATAATGTATATGCAATCACTGCAAAAGAGGCAATACTTTATTTTTCGTATTTTGGAGATATAGTAAAGATTAACAATGATGAACAGGGAATAGAGAGTTTGTTAGACACAAAAAACACGAAATTACACAAATAATCTTTCAATCTTTATAATCTTTTCTGTGGCAAATCTAAAAAAAGAAATTATTATGATTATATTAGGTGATAATATAAAATCTTTTATTAGGCATACAAACAATCTTTTTATACTTACGCCTACTAGAAGATATAGCGAAAAATTATGGGACAAATTAGACAATGAACATCTGTTACGACCTGATATCTATATTTACAAATTTAGTGATTTTTTTGCTCATCATTTGTATTTTTCTTCACGAAAAATGCTTGACTATAGAGCTAGAAGATTATTGATAAAGAAAATATGTACACCAGAAAATCTTTTTAATATAAACAAATATCAAGGAATTATAGATTTATTAGGCAAAGCAATTGATTTGTTCAAAAACCACCAATTAACAGATAAAGATGTTAAGTACAAGCAATTTAATTATTTTTATGAAAAATATGAGCTTATGAAAAATCAGCTCAATTTTCACGATTTGTCTGATAGATTGATTTGGTGCTTATCAAAAGAATGCTTAGAACAAAATCCGAAACAGAAAATTTCGGATTCATCATTTTTATTGATTGGCAATTATTACCAGATACCAATAGAGAAAAATCTGATAAAATTTCTAATACATAATGCTAAAAGTTTTTTTGTGTACAATACAGATACAAAGCAAATTACAAATGAGTTTGATTTTAATTTTTATAATCATTATAGCACATCGCATAAGTATTATAATTTATACTATGTTTTTTCTAATCGTTTTCAAGAGGTTACTTATCTTGCAAGACGCATCTATCTAATGCTTGAAAATGGAGTAAGCCACAAAATTACACAAAAAACCACAAAAAGAGATTATGGAGTAAAAATTGATGAGATAAATGTAGTTGTTACTGATGATTCCTATTTTTCATTGATAGAAAACATTTTCCCTAAATATGGCATTAAGTATGACTTACGAAAAAATTATACAATATCATCATCGCCAATTTATACTATGATAAAAAATATACTGAATATTTTTACGGATTGTTATAATCGCAACCTACTATTTCATTTCTTTGACAACAATTTAATATCCACAGACATTGATATACAATTCATTGATACATTGATGCGTTATAAAAATCAGAACAACTTACGAAGATATTTAGAACATACTGATTTACTTATTAACAATCTAACAGATAGAGAAAAGGAGAAATTTCCACCAAAAAAGATAAAACAGGAATTTTATCGTATGAAAGAGATAATTTCCAAGTACTTTGATTTTAATGATAAATTAGTGGATAAGATACATTTTGTTATAAGAGATAGGGTAATAAAAATTATAGAAGATTTTAAGATTAAAGAAAATTTGTCTGCATTTACAAAGGAAAATATTGGTGATGAAATTTATTTTGAAGTGCTGAAAAATAAGAAGGTACTAGGTATTATTGAAGATATATTAGAGGACCTTCCGAAAACTTATGAAACTTATGATATAATTCCGCAAAATATAAGAGAATTTAACTACGAATTCAATCAATGGATAGTTAAGACAGAATATCAATTGAGAAGTAAATTTGAAGGGATTGATATTTTTGGAGTTTTAGAGAGTGTAGAAATTAGTGGTAAATACTTATTTGTATTAGGATTAAATGAAGGCAATATGCCAGAGATGCCATCAGCAAATTTCTTGTTAAATCCGCTAAAAATGAAATTTCGTAATCAATGGAAATATATTTTTGATAAATGGGCTCTCAATTATGAAAATGTGTATCTGTTTTCACCTCAAACTGATTTGCAAGGTGAAACATTACAGAAGTCAACATTTCTTGAAGAGCTTATTCCTTTACAGTATAAGGAAACAGAAGAATTATTGCAGTGTAATATGCAGGTCGGAAAACAAGAAGTAGAACGAGCTTCTGAGCTTGTTAAGATAGAGAAAGATAAATATTTGAAAGCATCGGTTTTTGAAAAAGCAATATCAGTTGAGGAGCAAGCAAAATTTTTTGTTAGTAAAAATAAGAAGTTAGCCACGCAAGAATTAGCATTGATTCCTATTATCAACAGAATCAATCAAGTTTGTATTCGTCAGGCAAATGGATTGGATTTGGAAATAAGTGAATATGAGGGCAAAATTAGAGATTTTTCTGTGGTGAATAATGTATATTCAGCCACTAAACTTGACTTATTAGCCAGATGTCCGATGAAATATTTTTTTCAAGAATTGTTGAAGATTACGCCTTTGGAAGAGGTAGAGGAAGAAATAGAAGCAAGAATTTTTGGCAGTATTTTACATTCAATTTTAGAGGAGTTTGGCAAGAGAGGTGGATTTAAGCAGAAATTTACAAAGGATGACACAAAAGGTTTAGCAAGAGCAGGCAAAATGTTAAAAGAGATTGCTGATGAGATTATACGAAAAAAGAGAATCAGGACTGAAGAATTATTTGTAGAGTATGAATTTGAGCAATATTTGAAAGGATTAGATAATAGTGAAGAAACTGGTATATTGAAAAAATTTCTGGAACTTGATTTGACTATGAATAGAAATTATACTCCAATAAAGTTTGAGAAAGGGTTTGGATTAGATATTCCTGATGTCTCTGATTCATCACATCGCAACACAGATAGATTATGGGATTTTTTAGTGCTTCAAAGTGAAGATAGAACAATCAAAATTGCTGGTAAAATTGATAGAATTGACAAAAAAAATGATGGCACTAGTCTATTGCTCTATGATTATAAAACTGGTAAAGCTAAATTGAAAGATATAAAAGATGGTATTAGTTTCCAATTGCCAATCTATTATTTAAAATGTAAACAGGAATTTGGTGAAAAAATAAATATTGCATGTGCATATTGGGAATTGAGAAAATTAAATGAAACAAAAAAATCGCAGTTTATTGGCGATTTAATCACTGAAATGGAAGTTGAAGATATAAAGTTTAATAAAGATAATAGATTAAATTCTAGCCAGAAATCTTATTTATTTACAAAAGATGATGAGATTGGAATCAATATAGAGAGATTGAAGGAGAGAATATTTGAAATTGACCGGAGATTTCATAAAGGAATTTTTCATACTACAGAATTAGATACTGATAAAGCAGGATGTAGATATTGTCAATTCAGGAAAGTTTGCCGTAGGAAAGTATAGGCATTACATAAATTTAATAAAATGCAGAGTGGATATTGAGTACCATTATAAAAACTTGACAGTATTTTTAGGAATGAAGTTCTTTATCTAATTATAAAATAAATCATTAGTGCATAAAATTGCGACGGTGTAATCCTACTTCGTTAAAACTTCGTAGGACAAGACACCGATGCTGAGTCAAATAAAGAACGCTAAAGCATTCTTTGAATAGCGTTCTATGGAGGTAAAAATGACAAAATTAGATTTGGTTAAGATGGTATCGCAGGAGACAGGAATTCTTCGTAAAGATACGAAAATTGTTGTGGATGCTTTTTTGGATGCAATAAGGACAAGTCTAATTCAAAATAAGCATATTGAATTGCGAGAATTCGGTACATTTAAGAACAAAAAACGGAAAGAGAAGCTAGGACGAAATCCGAAAACAGGTGAGCAGATTGGTATTCCTCCGCGTGTTGTTCCTACTTTCAAATTCTCAAAGATGTGGAAAAATGATGTTAATAAGAACAATAGTTAAGGAGTGTCCAATATGCCCTGTGGAAAGAAAAGAAAGAAGAAAAAAATTGCAAAACATAAGAGGAAAAAGAGATTAAGGAAAAACCGTCATAAGAAAAAGCTTAGATAACTTCCGTGCTTCTGGAATAGATATAGCATTCCACACAATATTTATCTTTGAAATATTCACGAATTTTGATAACTATATTGCCACAAAAACACAGATAGAGAAATAATCTTTGGTTAATTCGTGGCTAAAGAAATCCAATGTCTGATATCTTTTTGTGTTTTTGCCTGAAATTTCGTGCCTGTCCCATTAGATGCTTGCTTTCTAATGGGGGCTTAAAGATTCTTTACATGGTATGCTATACTTTCTATATTTGGGAATAATATGGAGCGTTCAGAAATAATTACAAAGTTGCAGAAGAAGGCAATTTCCATTCGGTATGAAATAATCAAGATGATAGGCAAAGCTGGTTCTGGTCATCCGGGTGGTTCTCTTTCATCTGCTGATATTGGAGTAGCACTATTCTTTTATCAGATGCGTTATCAGGCAGATAATCCAAAATGGGAGAAGCGTGACCGCTTTATTCTTTCAAAGGGACACGCTGCTCCTTTGCTTTATGCACTGCTTGCACAAGCTAACTTTTTTGACAAGAAACACCTTTCAACATTCCGTCAATACAAATCAATTTTACAAGGACATCCAGCATCTTATCTTACTCCTGGTGTAGAAGTTTCAACTGGTTCTTTAGGACAGGGACTATCAATAGCTGTAGGCATTGCTCTCGCAGGTAAAATGGATAAAAAATCTTATAATGTCTACACTTTACATGGTGATGGTGAATTAGATGAGGGTCAAATCTGGGAATCTGCAATGTTTGCATCCCATAAAAAACTGGATAATCTCTGTGCTATAATAGACCGTAATCATCTTCAAATTGACGGAGTTACAGAGGTAGTTATGGCATTAGAGCCATTGGTACAGAAATGGCAAGCATTCGGATGGCATACAATTGCTATTGATGGACATAACATAGGACAAATTATATCCGCTTTTGATGAGTTCCTGACTATAAAAGATAAGCCAACTGTAATCATTGCTAAAACTGTGAAAGGTAAAGGCGTATCTTTTATGGAAAATAAAGCTAAGTGGCACGGAAAAGCACCAAAAGGTGAACTGCTAAAAAAGGCATTGAAAGAATTAAGCACAAAAAAAGATTAATCTCGGATAGTTGGCATGATTTGTAAGAAAATCTGAAAAAGTTGATTAAATTAATGTAGTATATTTTTATTTTTAACCTTCTAAAGTATGAAACAAGTATTTATTATTGCTGGACCAAATGGAAGTGGTAAAACAACTTTAGCAAAAGAACTATTAGTGCAAGACGATATAGAATTCGTTAATGCAGATGAAATTGCAAGAGAAATTAATCCCGAAGATGTTGAGAGTGTAAGAATTAAAGCAGGGAAGTCCTTTTTAGCTAGAATAAGAGAGCTAATAAAAAAGAATAAACCCTTTATGTTTGAGAGCACTTTGTCTGGAAAGTATTCCAAAAAATTAATCACAAAATTAAGAGATGCTAAATTTAGAGTTATAATAGTATTTGTATTTGTAGATAATCCTGAAATAGCTATTAACAGAATAAAAGTAAGAATAAACAATGACGGTCATTATATTTCAGATAAAGATGTTATAAGACGATTTTATAGAAGTAAGAATAATTTTTGGAATATCTATAAAAATATGGTTGATGAATGGGAACTATTTTATAATGGGGAAAAGGAATTTTTACAGGTTGCAATTGGCAAAAAAGAACATTACACTATTACTAACGAAGAATTTTTTAATACATTCTTAAGGAATTTATAAATATGGATAAAAAATCTTATGAATTATTTTTGAAAATTACAAGAATTGGTAATCGGGCAGTAAAGAAAGCACAAGAAGAAAATAGAAGAAAAGGACTTCCAAATGTATATTCCAGAAATGGAAAGATAATTTTTGAGTTACCAGATGGAACAATTACTGAGCATTATGATTTTAAGAAAAGGCATTAAAAGGAAATAAATGCAAAACAAACAAGAACTAGTCCCAATCCGTGATGGTTATGGCAAAGCATTATTGAAATTAGGTGAGATAAATCCAGATGTAATAGTATTAGATGCTGACTTATCAACTTCAACTCGGTCTAATTGGTTTGCAGAAAAATATCCAGAACGCTTTATTGATGTTGGAATTGCCGAGCAAAATATGGTCAATATTGCGGCTGGACTTAGTATGGAAGGCAAAATCCCTTTTGCTACCACTTATGGTGTATTTATATGTGGACGAGCATTTGACCAGATACGAAATACAGTATGTTATTCAAATCTCAATGTAAAATTAGTTGGCTCTCATGGTGGAATTTCTGTAGGCCCAGACGGCGGTAGCCATCAAACAATTGAAGATATCGCATTGATGAGAATATTGCCAAATATGACTGTGGTTGTCCCTTGCGACCATATCCAAGCGTATAAAGCTACTTTACAACTTGCTGAATTAAAAGGTCCTGCATATTTACGATTAGCACGAGAGCCTACTGCAACAATCACTTCTGAACATTGTGAATTTCAAATTGGCAAAGCAGATATAATGACAGAAGGCAATGATATTGTAATAATATTTGCTGGCACTATTGGAGCAGAAGTTATAAAAGCAGTTCCTTTGCTGCATCAAAAGAATATTTATCCAACTGTGATAAATATGCATACTATCAAGCCGATTGATAAGGATGTGCTAATTAAATATGCAAGGAAATTTGGCAAGATAATAACAATTGAAGAGCATTTAAAAGCTGGTGGATTAGGTTCTGCTGTGGCTGAATTTTTAGCAGAGAATGCTCCAACGAAAATGAGAATGTTTGCTATTGATGACAGATTTGGTGAGTCAGGTCAGCCAGATGTTTTACTTGATGCTTTTGGGCTTTCTGCTGAAAAAATCTGCCAAAGAGTAGAAAAGTTTTTATATGAGGGATAATTGTAAAAAACTTGCAGGAGTTTATTTATAAAAATGATAGCAATAAATGGAATATATAATGGGAAAGATTTTATTCCCTTAGATAATTTTCCTAAGAAGAAAAAATTTAAAGTTGTAATTACTTTTATTGAAGAAATTGCGATGAATGAAAGCGAAGATATACGGAATTTCTCAGCACAGACCAAAGGACTTTCTTTTTGGAAAGATGAGCGTGAAGATATTTATCAGGACTATTTAGAAAAGATGTAGGATGAAAACAGGAGATATTATTTTAATCCCATTTCCTTTTGCCGAATATACAAATCGGAAAGTAAGACCAAGTGTTTTGGTCTGTTTAACAAAGGACAAATATAAGGATTTAGTAGTTTCTGCAATTAGCTCTGTGGTTCCTGATAGATTAAATGAAAATGAGATATTAATAAGACCTGATAAAACAAATAATCTAAGAACGGAATCTGTGATAAAAGTAGATAGGATTGTACCTGTAAAAGCTGAAGATGTGATTGCCAATATTGGTGAATTAAATAAAGATGATTTGGCTAAATTTAAGAGGAAATTCAAAAATTTAATTGATGAGTGATAACAGCAGATCGGAATTCATTTTAAATCCTATTTGTAATGGCGTCTTTTTAGGACAGATTTGGTGAGTCAGGTCAGCCAGATGTTTTACTTGATGCTTTTGGGCTTTCTGCTGAAAAAATCTGCCAAAGAGTAGAAAAATTTTTGTCTGGGAAAAATTGCACTCCTGTATAAAGTTTCAAAACAATAACTTGAAAGCAATCAGGTTTGTTATGCCTATCAATTACAAGAGATGAGATGATTTATAAAGAAATCGTATTAAAATATAATAGCAGATTAGATGACAAAGATTTGTTTACTATTCGGTTATTTAATGAGTCATTCGGGGAAAATGAAATAAAATTAGAACATGACAGTAACCGAGTAATCATCTTGTTAAAAGAGATTGATATTAATAAGTTGAAAGATGTATCTACTCGCTTTTCTTCTTATACTGATAAAACAATTTTCCAGGATTTAATTCATTCAATAGAACAGATAAAAAGCTACGGAATCAAGGGAAAGAAAAGAAACTATGTTGATTATAATAAGGAAAGAAAAGTAAAAGGTAGGAAGAAAAAACAAGCTAAAAGAAGCCAATACTATTATGCTCAAGGAAACGCTTTCACAAAAGAAGAAAATAAATTTCCAGATAAATATGTAAATCAAATTATTATTGGTAATAGTGAAAACATATTAAACAATATTCCTGAT
>Ga0164318_10006137_pt1 | contig 11645 bp, 7 predicted proteins | sample GuaBasSedimGuay9_FD_113734 | JGI IMG/M metagenome (GOLD analysis project Ga0164318, IMG submission 113734) | Subseafloor sediment microbial communities from Guaymas Basin, Gulf of California, Mexico - Guay9, Core 4571-4, 0-3 cm | ecosystem: Environmental > Aquatic > Marine > Hydrothermal vents >... | reverse complement strand
TTATGAAAGAATCGCCCAAATTAAAAAGCCTAAAAATAAGCTCAATTACTTGCCAAACAACAAACACATGAAGCAAAAGCAAAAAAGCTCTAACTTGTTTGTTTTTTCTTTTTGGAACAAGCAAAGCGAACAAAGCAAAAGTAGCAATTAAAATAAAAAATGTAGATATGGAATAAACACTAATATTCATTTATTTCTTTTTAAGTTTTTTAATTTCCTCCTTAAGTTCAATCATTTTTAACTCTCTATTCATGGTAACTTTTTGAAATTTTTCCAATTCTTCCACCTTATCACCAAGGTCCTCTTGTGTCTTAATCTGTTGTTTAATTAAACTTTCTTTCTCTAAGCTAGATTGCTCTTCTTTTTTTAATTGTTCCGAAAGGAGTTTACTACTCTTTTTTAGCTCTCCTGTTTTATTTGCAATTTGTTTTTTTAGAGAGCTAGATAATAAAAAATTAAAAAATAAAGCAATTACTAAAATGGAAAGTATAATACTAATTGTAAAATACCAAATTCTATTTATATTACTATTTGATGAAGCATAAATACTATCTAGCGGTGTGACCAAAACTATTTCCCAATTATTTTCCCCCACCTTAAGTGGATAATGTGTTTTTAAAAAAATATTTGAATCTTTGTTTGAAGAAAGCAAAGACGGTAATTGAGCATGATAAGGTTTTCTCAACTTTATGGCCTTAGATACATCCTCTGGAGTTTTAACAATACTACCATCAAAACCATAAGATTTTTTTTCTGTTACTAAACGAATCATCTTAATCTTGCTACCTTTTATATCACTCAAGTAATTATCAAATATAGTATCCAGATAGATATTAATTCTTAAAATACCTTCTAATTTATTAGAACGATTAACGGGAACAACAATAGAAAAAATTCCTTTGCTTGAATCATTTTCAAAAATATTAGAAATTTTAGGTTCACCGGTTTTTAAAACTTCTATTACTCCTGGCTTTTTACTAAAATCAATGCAATTATGTTCCGTTTCTTCTTCAGAAGAAACTCTATCCAAAAATATACCCCTAGAATCTAATAAGTTTATGCTTTGACTATATTTAGAAATTCTCTTAAATAAACGTTCTAAGCGAACATGATCTTCAATTTTATTTCCCGCTAAAAAACCTAAATCATTACTACTTATTATAATATTGTTAACTACACTTTCTAAACCAATTTCAATTTCTCTCGCAGTCTGTTTAGTTAAAAACATCTGTTGCTCCTGATAAGCATTCATTGTGCTCTTTTTTATGCTCTCAGTAACTTGGTAAGCATTAAAAACAAACAAAATGATAATGGCTAAAGCTGCGATTACTAATAAAATCATTATGACTCTTCCTTCAAATGGGATCACTTTAAAACGGTATAAAATAAATAAAACTAAAGAAACTAGCAAAATTAAAGCTATAAACCGATAAACTACTTTAATCAAATCTAAATCATGAATATCACTTTCTTTATTCTCTAAATTACTCATCTTCGGAGAATCTATAATTAAACTATCCGCAGAAATAACAGTAGCTATATACCACTCTCTATCAGAAATATTAATTTTTTGATAAGCTGCCACTAAGTCCTCACCCTTGTCCATAAATTCAACAAAACCAGAATTACCTTTTAGCCGGCTAGGTAAAATTGGTGAAGCATCTTTTTCACTCTCGCTTAAAATAAGTTCCGGATTACGAGAATCATATAAAGTTGTCACCCAATCAGTATTTATTTCTCCTTCGGCATTTTCATAAGCTTTATCCAAAAAAAGATTATTATTATTATTATTATTATTATTATTATTGAAAGCTTTATAAATTGCACTAGCTCTAAAATTAATCATAATTAAACCAAGTCTTTCTCCATCAACCTCAATAGGCATAATATATCTAATAACAGGCTCATTAGTTAAACGCGCAATACTGATTGGCGAAATATAAACCTCATCACTAGCAACAATCTTAGGATTAATAGCATCCTGGAACCATGACTTATCTCCTTTATAATCGTCTACGTCTTCCTCTCCGTTAATAACTCCGTTAACAATAAAGCCATTTTTATGAAACATCCTAACCATCACAACTTCATCAGGATTTTGATTATAGAATCGTAAAAAATACTCATAAACATCATTCCAATATTTTTCTTTATCTTTCGGATAAAACTTTTTTTCATTTTCATTATTAACTAATATTCCCTCCTCATCAACTTGTTTAAGTAAATCTTTTAAACCTATTGTCTGGGACAGGGATTTAATATCCCGACTAAAGCTATCAATAATAATTTTAATTTTGTCCGCTGCATCTTGAGCGGAACGCAATAAATCTTTTTCTACTACTCCAATTTGGATTTCCTTTTTACTATCGCTTGATTTATCAGATATCTCATATTCATCTAAATAAGTTGAAGCTCCCAAAAAGAATGAATAAGCATCCGCAGTTTTAGCGTCAACACAGTGATGATAAGTATATTTATCTCTTATCTTCCCATTAATATCAGCCCACTTATAAAATCCATCTGAATCTTGACAGGGATTAGATTTAACACTTTGATCTATAATTTTCCATATTTTTGGAAATCTGTTTTTAAAATTATTATACGAAGTTTCTTTTATCTTTGGATCCGGATGAAAATCAAGAAAACCGGTTTCATGCGTAACGATATAGGTATAACCACTTTCCCCAACTCTTTGAACAGCTAATTCCTGAAAATTGGAATCATTTTTAAGATTATCTAGGGTTTTCCCCGGATGAGCTTTTAAATAAAGCTCAATTTGTTTAGCTATATCAAAAGCTCTTTGTTTAATGGCGTCTTTAGAATAAGAAAAATTATTTTTAATTTTATATTTTTCTAAATATTTTTCCGCTGCCATCTCATTAATATAAGTAGTAGCACCAACAAACAATTTCTTGCCATCTGCAGTTGTAGAATTTACACAAGCCGTATATAAATATTTTTCTGTTTCTTCCTTATCAGCTTCTTGCCATTTATAATAACCACTTGCCTCTTTGCATTTTTCACCAATAGTTTCAGAAAAAATTTTCCAAAAATCAGACAATTTATCTTTTAAAAGATGTGAATCAGTATTAATTAAAGCTTCCTGGGGATGAAAATAAAAATATCCACTTTCTGAATCTATCACACCAGTATAACCAGTCTCACCAACTTTCTGCACAGCAATGCTTTTAAAATCTATATCATTTTGTAAATCCTGAAGACTTAAATCTGGGTGCTCTTTTAAATAATTATCAACCTGTTCTGCTACCTGTAAAGCCTTTAGCTTAATTGATAATTCTTCAATATTTACATTTTTATCAGCTAAAGCAGTTTGGGCAAAAGAAAAAGTAATAAACACAAACAAAATAAATATTAAATTTTTTACCCTCAGGGCACCTTGCACCCTCAGGGCACCTTGTATTTTCTTAAGATTCATTTATTTTTTCTAATTTTTTAATTTTCTTTTTAAGCTCAATCATCTTAAGCTCTCGATCAACTACAAATTTATTAAATTTTTCCAACTCTTTATTTTTAATCTCTATGAGCCGACTTGCCTTTTTTTGCTCAGTAATATCAACGAAACTCTCTACTAAAACTTTTCGTCCGTCTAAAATAGTTTTCGTAACAGTTTTGTAAATTGGTATATTTTCGCCTTTAGAATTTATTAAAATTTTCTCTGAATTATCAACTTTTTGCCCCAAATCAGTAATGGGGCAAGCACCAACTTGCACTGGACAAATAAATTTATGACAAACATGTCCTACAATCTTCTTTATTGGTAAACCGATTAAAGTAGCAGCTGTTTCATTTACATCTATTATTTCATGTTTTTCTGCGTCAACCATAATAATCCCTAATTTAATTGAATGCAAGATAGTACTTATTTTTTCCTTAGATTTTAAAATCTCATTTTCGGCATTTTTTCTTTCTGTAATATTTCTCACTGAATGAATAACTTTTTCTATTTTTCCATTTTTCAAAACAGGAGAAATAGATATTGAAATCCAGGCATTTAAAGTTTTTTCATATATCTCCGCATAGGATCGTTTCCCAGTTTCTAGCGCCTCTTTCATTGGACATTCCTTTATCGGCTCATCTGTCTTATGGAAAAACTTAAAGCATTTTTGGCCAACAATATCTTCTTTATTGATTTTTAAAATATCACAAAGAGTCTTATTAACATTTAAAACCGTAAAATCAGGAGCATGAATTGAGATTCCATCAGATATAGCGTTAAAAGTTTCTGACCATTCTAGAGCGAGTTCTGCGGCTTCTTTTTCTTTTAACTTTATTTCACTTATATCTTCCACAAAAATTAAAGCTTTTTTCTCTTTCCCTTCATAAATTGGTACACCGCCAAAATTTCTAATTGTAGTTTTTTTACCCACCGAAGACTTGTAATTAATGTTTTTTAAAACAAATCTTTTCCCCTCAAAAACTTTTTTTATTTTAGGAACAATTTTATGTTTTTGATAATTAATATGTTTAAAAAAATTAATCTTCATAAAACGATTTCGGTCAGCCGCAGAAATCTCAAGCATAGCATCATTTACATAATCGACTCCTCCCTTTTTATTTATAATATAAATTCCAAAAGGAGCATTATTTAAAACCGCGCGTAAAGATTTATTTTTTTCTTTTAAATCTTCTTCTTGCTTTTTTTGCTCGCTTAAATCTTTATAAATAACTAATAAATCGCCATTAGTCAGACGTTGAATATTATTTTCTCTCCAACCCTGAATACGCTTATCTTTGTAAAATTTTGTTGGATGATTTCTTCTTTTCCCATCTTGAAAAACTTTTTGCATCACCTCAAATAAACCTAATTTTTCAACTCCCGGAAATATTTTTAATAAATTTTTACCCAATAAATCTTTTCTTTTAATCTTCTCTATTTTTTCAACTGCCTTATTGAAATCAACAAAAATAAAATCACTTGCATTTTCATCAACAGGACGATAGACAACCACCCCAGAATCTATAGAATTAAAAACCATCTTGTAAGCTTTTGCTTCTGTTAAATTATTTTTTTTAACTAGCATATTTTATAAAATAAAAACCATAGCTAAAAACTATGGAATATTATTGCCTAAATTTTCCTCCTTTAATTAAGAACATGGAAAACAAATTAATTTCTTTATTTATTATACCATAAAAACTTATTAAAATACAAATTTTAACGACTATACAACATTAAGTGCGGTGGATAACTCACTTTGAGGATGTAAATTATTAATTTAAATTCATTTTTACTTTAACAATATATTACAGATCTCTCCTCGCTATCGCTCGTTCGAGATGGCAAAGATGAGCATTTATTTTATGAAATACTGCCATACTATCTAATATAAATCATTTTATTATTTAAATCTCCGGAAAACTCATGCGAAATTCAGTGCCCTCACCCAGCTTGCTCTTAAGCCAGATTTTTCCTCCGTGCTTTTCCATTATTTTCTTGCAAATCGCCAGCCCCAAACCCGTACCAGGCATATTATTTTTAGCCCGATAAAATTTTTCAAACATATGCGGTAAAGATTCCGGCTCTATGCCCGAACCTGTGTCGCTAACGCTTAGCAAAGCTTCACCATCTTCTTGAATCGCCTTAATCATAATAATTTTCTCGCTTGACTTTTCCATATATTTAGCCGCATTACTTACTAAATTACTAAAAAGCTCTTCCAATTTTTCCCTTTTACCCATAATATAAATCCCAGGCGAAATTTCATAATCAATCTTTATTTTTTTGTCTTCTAAGGAAACTTCAAAATATTCAATCTGGTCCAAAAGCAAATCGCTTAAATTGATTTTTTCTTTTTGAAAACTGTCGTCAATGGCTTCAAGACGAGCTAAATTAAGCATATCATAAATAAGATGGGAAATTCTATTTAAAGATTTTTCAAAAATTTTAAAATCTTCATGGTTGGAATATTTAATCTTTAAATCCTCAAGCTTGCCTTTAATAACCGTTAAGGGCGTTTGCAGTCCATGCGATATTTCCAGCATCATCTGCTTCTGCTCTTCCTGCAATTCCTTAATTTGTCTAGTTCTTTCTTTAACCTTTTTTTCCAAGTTTTCCGAATAATCTTTAACCTCTTCATAAAGTCGAGCTTTTTCCAAGGCGGAAGCGACTTGATAAGAAAATGTTCCCAGAAGCTTAATATCATCCCGACTATAAATATCTCCAGATAATTTTTCTCCCAAAAGAAAAATACCGTTAACTTTGTCACCCAAAAAAGAAAATACCATTAATTCAACATTGTTTTTTTTAATAATTTTTTTAATAATGTTTTTCTCATCCTCATCATATTGATCCAGAAAAGAATCATTAAAATCTTCTTTAAATATTATTTTACGATTATATTTTAAGCTTTTCTCAGATATTTTCCTGCAAAATTCCTTAGGACACTTAGAAAATCCTTCTTCTCCATCAAAAATCAAAAACTCTTTTGGTAAAACAACATTAATATTTTTAATTTTTAAAATTTCTTTAATTTTATGACTCACTTCTGCGGACAACTTTTTCAATGAAATATTTCTATTTAAAACCTCGCTTAAAGAATAAACCGCATCTTTAAAATCATATTTATCTTTAAAAAATATTTTGTCTGTAATACGACGAAAATATTTTTCAATAATCGGGACACCATAAATTCCAAGTATAATTGTCACAATTGTCCCAACAAACATATTCAACTTAAGAGATTCTTGAAAAATAAAATTTAATATAAATAATAATATAAAATAGAAAGATAAAATTATAGAAAAAGACCCCAAATAAATAGCACTTCTTTGTAAAATTATCCTAATATCAAACAAACGATGCTTAATAATTGAATAAGCCGTTAAAACTATTAAAAAAATAACGCTAAAATTTCCGAAACGAAAAAACAAAAGAGAAGAATTATTCTGAAAGAAAATATTAATACCAAGCCCGATAGAAGCACCTAATAAAAACCCCCATAAAACATAAAGTGATTGAACCCTTCGAACTCCTTTTAGTCTTCTATATTTTAAAAATAAAATAAAAACGCCTCCACCTAAAAAAACAAATACCCAAAAAACATAAAAAATAAAAAATGGACCTTTTTCAAAACTAATCAACTCGCTAAAAACAAAATTTCTAATAATCAAATCACCACTTGCCAAAATAGAAAGCAATAATAAAACTAAAGACAAAATAAAGATGTAAATTTTTTTTAATTTTTTGTTTTCTAAAAAAGAATAACAAAACAAAAACCAAAAAAAACCTAAAAAAGGCGCCACGATAAAATCAACTCTTAAAAATAAAGCACGAAATCCACCTAAATTCTGCTCATTTTCTAAAAAATTCGCCAAAAGCCACATAATCGCCCAAAAGGTCATCATAAAAAATTGCCTATTATCTCTCTCCTGCGGACTTTTTTTATATACCAAAACACCCAAATAAAGAAAAGAAATAATAATACAAAAAAATACTAAATTAATAAACATATTTTATTTTTTATAATTAAATAATTAAAAGCGACACAAAAAACAATAGTGCCGCTTTGATATTTTAAGGAGATTCAACAATGACCCCCCAGCCCAAGCTTTCTTCGTCAGGAGGAAAATAATTACGGCGAACGGCTACAATCTTAAAACCGTTCTGTTTAAAAAATCTTACTTCCAAATCCTTTTTTGCTCTCTCCATAACCAGCTTTTCGTTAACTTCTTCCGGTTTTATATTGTTTTTTTTAACATAGGTTCGCAAAGACGGTATCCGACAACCTAAAAATCCACGAGATAATTTTTTTTCATATTTCAAGGATATAGACATTTTAATCAATTCACTTGCTATCCCAGGCATACCAGGCAAAACTGTCATATCGTCCCCATAAAAAGTGTCTCCTCTAGGATCATAATTGTCCAATTGTCCGTTTCCACTTACTTCTAACCAAATAGGGTAATAACCAACCGGATAATTCCATTTAATTCTATGGATTACAACTACCCCCATAATAACATTATTTTGCTCAGCAATAAATATACCATCTGAAAAAACATTTATTCTCTTTTCCCAGATATCAGATCCAGCACCCATATCTTCTCCCCAAACTTTTTGCTCCAAAATAACCAATTGCGGAACATCTGATAAAACAGCATTGCGATAAATAACATTCTTTTCCATCTTTCCCTCCATTTCCTAAGATTGATAGCAAGAGCAAATCTCAAGTTCATTTAAAACTTTAATATTATGGTTTAGTCTTAAATCTTCCAATGCTTCTAATATCTTATTTTGACACTTGGGACAAGACATTGGATAAGCGGTTGGAAGTGGCCAATCAAAAAATTCTCCCAAATGCCATTTGTTGGAAATAAGGTCAATTTTTTTAATAAAATCAACAATGAGCCATAGACTAGGAATTATCAAGCATTTTTTTTTGTACAAAACATACCACATAGTCCCAGGATGGACACAATAAACTTCTATATTAACAATGTCTGATCCCTGATCCCAAGCAAACTTAAGGGTTTCAATTGTTTCTTTGATTATTTCTCTCTCTGTTAAAAACGGACACCCCAACAGAACATAGGTTCCAACTAAAAAATTATTTTTTTTGATAATCTGAATAGCTTTTTTATAATCAGATATTTTTAGATTTTTCTTAATATATTTATTTCTGATAATTTCATTAACAGATTCTAATCCTAAATTTATTTTTATTTCCTTTTTCCCTACTTTTTTTGACCAAAAATATAACTTTTCTTTATATAAATCAATATATTCCGGTCTTGATTCTATTATAAGCTTTTGTGCCTTGCTTTGTATAAAATAATGTAGAACCAACTTTTGTGCTTGAAGTGGAAATTCAATATCATTTAAAAAACTTCCAGCCATAAAAACACACATTGTATCAATTTTTTTCTTTTCAGTTTCATAATAAAAATAATTCAAAAAAATTTTGACCAATGCAGTAATCGCCAGAGGATGCAAATTTCTAAAACCATATTTCACAATTTCACGATTAAAACCACACATAGCACAACCACCTTGGGAAAAATAATGTTCACAACCGAAACTAGGTAAAGCTAAAATAAATTTATTTATTTTTCTACCCTTCAGGGCATCAAACTCAGTTCTTTCATTAATTATCTTTTCTCCCAAACACTTAATAAAAATTCGACAAAAAATTTTCAAAATAAAATCCAAACCGATTTTTTCAATAATTTTAAAAATAAATAAAAGAAAATAAGCAAGGCCACCTGAGAAAACAAAAAACATTCTTTTTTTCATGCTCACCATTATAAGTCCTCCTTTTTTTTAGATTTTAGATTATAGCCTAATATATAAAAAATTATTTCGTCTCCTTAATTGAAATAGTTTTTATTTTTTAAAAAGAACAATCACTTAATTTAAGTATAGATTATTTAAATGAAATAAAAATAAAATAAAAATAAGAATTTTATGAAATAAAAAATAAGAATAAAAAAACCACAGTAGAGACGAGGCATGCCTCGTCTCTACTGTGGTTTTTTTATTCTTATTTTTTTATTTATTATTATTTCTTCAAATCAATCTTATAACCCCATCCAGAAATATTGTGGATTAATTTTTTTTGGTTCTTGAAGTCAATTTTTTTTCTTAAACTTCTAATATGCGCCTCAACCGTATTGGAAAATAAATCAACACCCGCATCCCAGACATGATCCATAATCATAGAACGGGACAAAACCGTTCCAGGATTTTTTAAAAAATATTCCAAAAGTAAAAATTCTTTTTTTCTTAAATAAATATCTTTCCCAGCTCTCTCTACTTTATGTTTCTTTAAATCTATAATAAGATTATCCATCCCAAGAATATCTCCCTCTATTTTCTCCGGTCTTCTCAAAAGAGCATTAATTCTCGCTAAAAGTTCTGCTAAGGAAAAAGGTTTTGTTAAATAATCATCCGCTCCAGCATTTAGCATTTTTATTTTCATATCCGTATCCGCCTTAACGGACAAAACAATAATCGGAATGTTATTCCCCTTTCCCCTTAAATTTTCACAAACCTCCAGTCCGCTTTTCTTAGGCATCATATTATCTAAAACTATTAAATCATAATCCCCTGTTTGCGCCAAAAACAAACCGCGCTCCCCGTCTTCAGCCGTATCTACAATAAAACCCTGAGTCTTCAAACTCTTTTCTAAAAAATCTAAAATTTCTTTTTCATCTTCTACAATCAGTATTTTCATAAAAATTTTTATTATACAAATATTATAACACATATAAAAATAAGAATAAAAAGAAAAATAAGAGAAATAAGAATACAGTTTCTTATTTCTCTTATTTTTCTTTTTATTCTTATTTTTATTGCTAATAATATCTTTTTTTGGTATAATTTACTTAATTGAGTTCTTTTTCTCTCAATCTTTTTTTGTGTTAATAAAAAAATAAATATGCTTAAAGTTAAAAAACATGGAATCATTTTTAAGCCGACTAAGCTCCCCTTTGAAACTAGATCTGTTTTTAATCCGGGAATTTATCAAGACGGGAAAAATGTTCATGTTCTCTATCGCGCGCTTGATAATAACTATATGTCTCGATTTGGCTACGCTCGCCTAGAAGGTCCGACTAAAGTCGTAGAACGATGGAAAAAACCATTTGCAGTTCCTAAATATAAATATGAAAAAAAAGGAATTGAGGATCCGCGCATTACAAAAATCGGTGAAACTTTTTATGTGCTTTATGTTGCTCATGATGGGCAAAACGCTTTAATCGCCTATATGTACGGTCGAGATCTTTTTAATTTAAAAAGAGGCGGAATAATCAGTCCTTTGATGAGCTATAAAAAGGCCAGTAAACTATTCCAATTTTCAAAATTAAAAGATGATTATTACTTTTTTGCTAGTTTTTATGAAGATTATGCTGATGAAAATGTAATTATCTGGGAAAAAGACGCTGTTTTATTTCCGGAAAAAATCCGAGGAAAATTTGCTATGCTACATAGAATTTTACCGGACATCCAGATCGCCCGAGTAGACAGCTTTAATATGTATAAAGACAAAAACTATTGGCATAATCATATTCATCATCTAGGAAAACATACAGTTTTAGAAGGACGCCACGGATGGGAGGCTCGACATATCGGTTCTGGAGCTCCACCGATTAAAACTAAAAAAGGTTGGCTTTTAATTTATCATGGAGTTGAGCCGAGAAATAAAGGAAGAGTTTATTCGGCCGGAGCGGTTCTTTTAGATTTGCGCGATCCAAAAAAAGTTATCGGTCGCCTGCCCGATCCTCTTTTTAAACCAGACCAAAAATATGAAAAAGAAGGAGAAGTAAATGATGTTGTTTTTCCAACTGGAACCGCGCAATTCGGAAAAGAATTATATATTTATTACGGAACTTCAGACTCATATATCGGTGTAGCAAGCGTAAACATAGATCAATTGATTAAAGAATTGCTTAAAAATAATAAAGACCTCTAGTATGCCCAAGCCACAACAACCCAGTATTCTTTATGTTTCCAGCTTCCCTCCCCGAGAATGTGGAATAGCTACATTTACCCAAAGGCTTACCAACGCCATTGACAAAGAAATCGCACCGGAAATTAAAACTAAAATTTTAGCCATAAATTCTAACGGCTCTTCTATTTATAATTATCCGCGCAAAGTCATCATGCAGATTAATGAAACCGAGATGGA
>Ga0164318_10006136_pt1 | contig 11647 bp, 8 predicted proteins | sample GuaBasSedimGuay9_FD_113734 | JGI IMG/M metagenome (GOLD analysis project Ga0164318, IMG submission 113734) | Subseafloor sediment microbial communities from Guaymas Basin, Gulf of California, Mexico - Guay9, Core 4571-4, 0-3 cm | ecosystem: Environmental > Aquatic > Marine > Hydrothermal vents >... | reverse complement strand
CGGACACGTCCGTCAAAGGCCGGACACAGAATTCGGCTTACAGTTATGCCCTGCAGAACATCGTTCTTTTAATGGAGGTTAAATTTTGTTCAAGTGGGTTCTACGAGACAGACCAAACACAGATCAAACAGTGCTCCTTCAAGATGCTCTAAACATACCTGGAATAATATCAGAAATTTTAGTTTCAAGAGACATAACGACACCTGAGCAGGCAAAGAAATTTTTCCGCCCTGACTGGTCTCATCTTCATGATCCGTTTTTAATGAAAGATATGGACCTCGCAGTTGAGCGTATTTTATCTGCGATAAAAAAACAGGAAAAGATTTTAATTTACGGAGATTATGATGTTGACGGTATTACAAGCGTCAGCACACTTTATCTTTTTCTGAAGCAGATAGGAACAGAACCTCTTTTTTACATACCTGACAGACTGCAGGAGGGTTACGGACTATCAAAGAACGGTATAAAAAAAGCACACGAAGCAGGTGCTACGTTGTTAATTACTGTGGACTGCGGCATAACAGCAGTGGAAGAAGTCGCATTTGCAAAGACACTTGGCATAGATGTTATTGTCAGTGACCATCATGAACCTGCAGAGACAACACCGGATGCCTCGGCTGTTCTGGATCCCAAAAGAAAAGACAGTACATATCCCTTTAACGAACTGGCAGGTGTAGGAGTTGTATTTAAGCTTATACAGGCAATCAGCGAGACTCTGGGGTCAGAACATGAATCTTACCGTCAGTTTATAGATCTTGTAGCGCTGGGAAGCGCTGCAGATATTGTCCCTTTGGTAGATGAAAACAGAGTGTTTGTAAACAAGGGGTTGGAAAAAATAAACAATGATTGCAGGCTTGGAATTAAAGCAATGTTTGAAGCTGCAGGATGGAAAGGGCAGAATGTAAGTACAGGAAAACTTGTGTTCATTATTGCGCCGAGAATTAATGCAGTGGGAAGACTTGGAAATGCAGAGCGGGCAGTCAGACTGCTGATCAGCGAATCTGAGCAACGAACATTAAACATTGCAAGAATACTTGAGTCTGAAAACCGAAACAGAAAAATAATTGACGAAGAAACGTATAAAGATGCTCTTGATTTATTGTCTCTTGAGTTTGATATTAATACTGATAAGGCGATTGTACTTGCAAAAGAGGGCTGGCATTCCGGAGTAATAGGAATAGTTGCATCAAGAGTTGCAGAGCACAGCCACAGACCAACAGTAATGATTTCCGTTGAAAACGGAATAGGTAAAGGTTCTGCAAGAAGTATTGCAAGTTTTGATGTTTATTCAGCAATAAAAAAATGCTCGGATAAGTTAATAGGGTTCGGGGGACACAGATATGCAGCAGGCCTGACAATTGAACTGGATAAGATTGAAGAATTTAAAGAGGCATTTAAAAACGTTGCGAAAGAGCTGCTTACAGAAGAAGATCTTGTAAAAAAAATTGTATATGACGGTGAACTGGAACTTTCTGATATTGATGACAGATTTGTAAAAATATTGCGGTATTTTGCTCCTTACGGGCCCAAAAACATGAGGCCTGTATTCAGAACTTCAAGACTGAATGTTGTCGGCTCTCCGAGAATTGTAGGCAGGAACCATCTGAAATTCAGAGTTGCACAGAATAATAAAATATTTGATGCTATTGGATTTGATATGGGAGAGTTGATATACAGAGTGAGTCCGGGGGAAAATAATCTTGACATGCTGTATGTAATCGAAGAAAATTTCTGGAACGGAAGAACAAAAGTGCAGCTTAGGGTTAAGGATCTGCAATAACAGGGGAGCCAGGTTTATGAAAAAAAGAAGATTGGCTCGCAAGCTTGCTTTACAGGCACTGTATGGTCTGGAGATTTCGGGAAACAATGTTGATTCCGCATTAAAGTGGGTGGAACAGGAATCTCAGGGTGTGGAGCAGGTGTATCTTTTTTCGGGAGATCTGGTAAAAAAGACATTTACCGGAAGAGAAGATCTGGATAAGGAGATAAGTACTGTTGTTAAGAATTGGGATTTGGAAAGAGTAGCTCTTATTGACAGAATTGTTTTACGACTCGCGCTGTGTGAGTTTTTGTATTTTGAGACAATTCCGCCAAAGGTAACAATAAATGAAGCAATTGATCTGGCAAAAGAATTCAGTACGGAGCAGAGCGGAAGATTTGTAAACGGAATTCTTGATGCCCTGTACAAAAAATGTCTGAACCAGGGAAGAATAAAAAAGTCCGGAAGGGGTTTATACACATAACAGCGGTTTTCCGTCCGGAAACAGGAACACCTGTGCAGTAGAAGCGTTCAACAATAGAGATTAATAATCGGAGAATATAAATGTTTGGTAAAATTTTAGAGCTGGTTCTTGGCTCAAAAAAGGAAAAAGACATTAAAGAAATGGAGCCTGTTGTTACTGAAATTAACAGAATTTACAGCGGACTTCACAAACTTACAGATGACGAGATAAAAGCTAAAACCGAAGAATTCAAATTAAGAATTTCTGAAAAAGTAGAAGATATTCGCAAGGAAATTGATGAGCTGAAAGAGCAGCTTAAAAATCCTTCTGACAACACAAAAACCTTAGATGAAATCCGGCAGGAAGTTGAAAAGTTAGAGAAAGAAGAGTACGAACTTACAGAAGAGGTCTTAAATGAGATAATGCCGGAAGCTTTTGCAGTTGTTAAGGACACGTGCAGAAGGCTTGTTGGCAGAAAATGGAAGGTCGTAGGAAGAGAAATCACCTGGGATATGATTCCTTTTGATGTTCAGCTTATGGGAGCCATAACTCTGCATCAGGGTAAGATTGCGGAAATGGCCACAGGAGAAGGGAAAACCCTTGTTGCTTCAATGCCTCTTTATCTGAATGCTCTGGTAGGCAAAGGCGCTCACCTTGTTACTGTAAATGATTATCTTGCACAGCGTGACTGTGAATGGATCGGAGAGATATTTAAATTTCTCGGGCTTTCAGTGGCATTTATAACAAATCAGATGGAGCCGTCCCAGAGAAGAAAAGCTTACCAGGCTGATATTACTTACGGAACAAACAATGAATTCGGTTTTGATTATCTCAGGGATAACATGGCAGTATCTCCGGAAGGTATTGTACAGCGAGGGCATCACTATGCAATAATTGATGAAGTTGATTCTGTACTTATTGACGAAGCAAGAACACCGTTGATTATTTCCGGTCCGGTTGGTGAGACAAAAAACCGTTTTGCAGAATTAAAACCAAGAGTGGAATATCTTGTAAGAAAACAGACAGTGCTTACAAACAGGCTTGTGTCAGAAGCAGAATCCTTGCTTAAGGAAGATAAAGAATATGAAGCGGGAATCAAGTTGCTGCAGGCTCAGAGAGGAGCGCCGAAAAACAAGAGGCTTGTAAAGGTGCTTCGTGAACCCGGAATTCAAAGGTTGATCCGTAAAGTTGAATCCGATTTTATGCGGGATAAAAAACTGCATGAGCTTGACGTTGACCTGTTTTATGTTATTGATGAAAAAGCACATACAATAGATTTAAGTGACAAGGGAAGAGAAGCTCTTGCGCCCAATAACCCGGAAATGTTTGTTCTGCCTGATCTTGCAACAGAGCTTTCAGCACTGGAAGCCGAAGAAGATCTGCCTGAAGTGGAAAAAGAGAAAAAACGGGACAAAATTCACAACGAATATGCGGAGAAAAGTGAAAGACTGCACAATATACATCAGCTTTTAAGAGCCTATTCTCTGTTTGAAAAAGATGTGGAATATGTTGTTACAGAAGACAGAAAAGTAATGATTGTTGATGAATTTACAGGCCGTTTAATGCCTGGTCGGAGATACAGCGACGGTCTTCATCAGGCTCTTGAAGCAAAAGAGAATGTTAAAATCGAGGGAGAGACACAGACTTTTGCAACAATTACTTTACAGAATTTTTTCAGACTTTATTCCAAGCTTGCAGGTATGACAGGTACTGCGGAAACAGAAGCCGGGGAGTTCTGGGAAATATACAACTTGGATGTTGTGGTAGTCCCCACAAACGAACCTGTGCGAAGAATTGACTACGATGATGTTGTTTATAAGACAAAAAGAGAAAAATATAATGCGATAATAGATCAGGTTGAAGAGTTTCATAAAAGAAAGCAGCCTGTTTTAGTAGGTACAATTTCTGTGGAAGCATCCGAGACTCTTTCCAGAATGCTGAGGCGCAGAGGTATTCATCACTCGGTACTTAATGCAAAGTACCACCAGAAAGAGGCGGAGATTGTTGCAATGGCAGGTGAACCGGGAATGGTTACTATTGCAACAAATATGGCAGGACGCGGAACTGATATAAGACTGGGTGAGGGCGTTATACAGCTTGATGAGAAGTGTTTTGCAAAGGAGATTTCAAAATATGCATCAGCTGTAAAAAACGGTAAAACTCTTTTTATTCATGAGGTGCCTGATTCGGAAACAGAGCTTGTTAAAGAAGAGCTTCAAAAAGCAGGCATGCAGTATATTATTGTCAGTTCCAGAGAAGAAAAAAGAGAGTATCTGCAGAATCCGGGTTCTGCATCCGGAAAAGCAGTTGTGATTAATAAAAAGTTCGGCGAAGCTGTTGATACAAAGACAATTGATGATAATTTCATGCATTTTAAATCAAGAGACTGCGGAGTTGGTGGCCTGCACATAATTGGTACGGAAAGACACGAATCAAGGCGAATTGACAGACAGCTGAGAGGTCGTTCCGGACGCCAGGGAGATCCCGGATCATCCAGATTTTTTATCTCCCTTGAAGACGATTTAATGCGTTTGTTCGGATCAGAAAGAATTGCAGGCCTGATGGACAGAATGGGAGTTGAAGAGGGGGAAGTAATCACTCATCCCATGATGACAAAATCAATAGAACGGGCTCAGAAGAGAGTTGAAACAAGAAACTTTGAAATAAGAAAACATCTTCTCGAATATGATAATGTTATGAACAAACAGAGAGAAGTTGTTTACAGCTGGCGGAGGAGAGCTCTGGAAGGTGAAAGCCTTTACGAAGATATTCTTGATATGATTGATGATTTTTCCGATGAACTCGTGGAAAAGTATTACGGCTCTGCTCCGGGAGAAGACTGGGACTGGGAAGGCTTGAATCAGGAGCTTTTAACCACACTTTTAATCAAACTGGATATTACTGATGAAATAAAATACACAATAAAACCGGATGAACTTAAGGAGAGAATAAGCACTGCTGCAAAGGAGCTGTATGACAAAAAGAGAAATGTTATTGGAAACGACTTAATGTCATATATTGAAAAGGTAGCAACTCTTAAAACAATAGATGAAAGCTGGAAAGAACATCTTTATGGGATGGATCAGTTAAAAGAGGGTATAGGCTTAAGGGCCTACGGCCAGAAAGACCCTCTTATTGAGTACAAAAGAGAAGCTTTTGATGCATTTTCAGACATGCTGGGAAGAGCAAACAGGGAAATACTTGAGCTTGTTTTTAAAGCGCATGTGGAATTTGAAAGAGAGCAGAGCTTAGAATCTGTTCTTCAGCCCTCTCCCCAGGTAGCAACGGTTCATGAAGAATCTGTTGGCATGGGGTTTGTTACAGCTATGCCTGAAGCTGCAGGAGTTCAGCCCGGACAGGAGAGAATGAAGAAAGCTCCGGTACGGGTAGAGCACAAGGTGGGCAGAAATGATCCATGTCCCTGCGGAAGCGGTAAAAAATATAAATACTGCTGCGGTAAAAACAGTTAAGTTCACGGAGATGAAATAATGCATAGGTCCTTGGTAATAGTTGAGTCTGATGCGAAATCCAAAACTATAAACAGGTTTCTTGGTAAAGACTTTATTGTGCGTGCTTCAGTAGGGCATATAAAAAATCTGCCTAAAAACAGAATAGGAGTTGATATAGAAAACGGTTTTGAACCGGAGCTTATTACAATAAGAGGTAAAGGCAGAATATTAAAGGAGCTGAAGAGAATCGCAAAAGATTCAGCGGAAGTTTATATAGCGACAGATGCTGACAGAGAAGGCGAAGCAATTGCTTTTCACCTTGCAGATGAAATAAAGCCGCTTAATAACAATATTAAAAGAGCCTTATTTCATGAAATAACAAAAGATGCAATTTTAAAGGCAATTGAATCTCCCAAAGAAATAGATATAAACAGAGTTGAAGCGCAAAAAGCAAGAAGAGTAATGGACAGGCTTGTAGGTTACAAAGTAAGCCCTTTTCTGTGGAAAACCGTGTTCAGAGGACTTTCTGCAGGAAGAGTACAATCAGTAGCGCTCAGACTGATCTGTGAAAAAGAAGAAGAGATTGAGAAATTCGTACCTGTTGAGTATTGGGAGATTGCAGCAGATTTTTCAACGCTTAAGGGAGAAACTTTTACTTCTCAGCTTGTAAGCATTGACGGAGAAAAGGTCAGCCTTTCAAATAAAGAAGAGACAGAAAAACATGTAAATATTATTAAGAGCACTTCATTTCATATTGAGTCAGTTAAAGAAAAAGAGATAAAAAGAAACCCGTATCCTCCGTATACAACAAGTACGCTTCAGCAGGATGCAGCGAGAAAGCTTGGTATGTCAACAAAGCAGGTAATGGCTATTGCACAGCAATTGTACGAAGGAATTGATCTGCCTGAAGGGCGCGTTGGTTTGATTACATACATGAGAACAGATTCCACAAGGCTGGCTGAAAGTGCTGTTGAGCAGGCAAGAAATTATATAGCAGAGAGTTACGGACTTGAATATGTACCTGACAAACCGAGGTTTTTTAAAAACAAGAAATCTGCTCAGGACGCTCACGAAGCAATAAGACCGACTTCTCTTGAAAGACCTGTAGAGAAAATCGGTAAATTTTTAACACCTGTGCAGAAAAAGCTTTATAAACTGATATGGAACAGATTTATTGCATGTCAGATGAGCCCGGCACAACTATTGCAGGTATCTATTGATGTGTCAGGAGATTCATACTTGTTCAGAACAATAGGTACATCAATTAAATTTAAAGGGTTTATGCAGGTTTACGGAATTGAAAAAGAAGATATTTCCGGGACAAAAATACCACAAAATGTGGAAAATAATGACACATTAAGTTTAATAGATGTTCAACATTCACAACATTTTACAAAACCCCCAAACAGGTATACTGAAAGCAGCTTAGTTAAAGAACTGGATACAAGAGGTATTGGAAGACCTTCCACATATGCTCTTATAATTTCCACATTACTTGACAGAAAGTATGTGGAAAAAGAAAAAAGAACGCTTTTCCCCACTGATCTGGGCAGGGATGTTTACAAAATTCTGGTATCGCAGTTTCCCGATATTTTTAATGTGGGATTTACTGCAAAGATGGAGGAAAAACTGGATCAAATAGAATCCGGTGACAAGGACAGGGTTGAAGTTTTAAAAGAATTTTACAGACCCTTTAATGCTGCAATTGAAAAGGCAATGGATAAAAAAGATGAGATCAGAGAATCTCTTCAGGAAACTACAGGGGAGAAATGTCCTGAATGCGGAAGAGACCTTGTTGAAAAATGGGGAAGAAACGGTAAGTTTATTGCTTGTACCGGGTATCCTGAATGTAAATACACCAGGCCCATAGATAATCAGATTGTGGAGACTGACAGAAAATGCAGTAAATGCGGTGCGCCGATGATTGTAAAAACAGGGCGATTCGGCAGATTTTTAGCGTGCAGTAATTATCCGGAGTGTAAAAACACCGAACCTTTTTACATAGGTGTACATTGACCTGAACCGGGGTGCAGCGGTGAAATAGTTGAAAAAAGGACAAAGCGGGGGAAAATATTCTACGGATGTTCAAAATATCCGGAATGTACTTTTGCTCTTTGGAATAAGCCTGTTAATGAAAAATGTGAAGCCTGCGGATATCCTGTTATGGAACAGAGGCATACAAAGGCAAAGGGTGCATTTCTTAAATGCCCCAATTGCAAGGCGGAAAAGGAGCTGAAGGAAGATGAATCAGCATGATATGCTGAAAAAGTTTTCCGAATATTTACTCGCGGTAAAAGGATATTCTGAAAATACAGTAGTTGCATACACTGGTGATGTTGAGCAGTTTATTGAGTTTTATACATATTTGAACGCAGAAGCAGTAAATCCCGTTAATGTTGGTAAAGATGATATAAAATTTTATCTGGGGCATCTTGTTGAACACGGCGCAGATAAAAGAAGTGTAGCGAGAAAGTTATCATCAATAAAAAGTTTTTTCGGGTTTTTACAAAAAGAAAATTTAATATCAGCAAACCCTGCAATAACCCTTCATCCTCCGAAACCGGAGAAAAAACTTCCGGTGTTTTTGCAAAAACAGGAGATTAAACAGGCAATAGAGCAGATTATAACGGATTCTCCTTCTAAGATACGCGACAAAACAATAATTGAACTTTTTTATGGTACAGGAATGAGGCTGTCAGAATTACAGAGTTTAAATATTTTTGATATTGATTTAAACAGTATGAGTATAAAAGTTACAGGCAAAGGCAATAAAGAAAGAGTGTTGCCTATTGGTAAAAAGCTTCACGCAAGTTTGTCTGCATATTTAAAAGAAAGAGAGATACAGACAGGCAGAGATGCGGCAGGTGCTTTGTTTTTAAACAGCAACGGACAAAGGCTTTCAAAAAGATCAATACAAAAAATTGTAAAAAAATGGTTAGAAAAAGTGTCGGAAAAAAACAAGCTTAGCCCTCATGTTTTAAGGCATTCGTTTGCTACGCACTTGCTTGATAACGGCGCTGATCTGGAATCAGTAAAAGAGCTTCTTGGTCATGTTAATCTGTCAACAACTCAGATTTATACTCATCTGACCATGGAACATTTAAAAAAGGTGTATTTACAGGCACATCCAAAGGCAAAAATAAGCAACACTTAGTTTAATTATACATTAATGAAAGGAGCACTATATGCAAATTAATATTACTGCCCGGAAGTTTACGCTCAATGATGATATAAGAGATTATGTGGAAAAGGAAGTATCTTCTCTAAGCAAGTTTTATGAAGGTGTTATAGAAGCAGATGTTGTGCTCGGATGGGAAAAAAGAATGCGTTTTGTTGAGGTGACGTTAAATGCAAATGGTACTGTGTTTATAGGTAAAGACAGCTCTGAAAACATGAAAAAATCCATAGACAGGGCAGTTGAAAAACTTGAAAGGCAGCTTAAAAAGTTCAAGGAAAAGAAAAAAAATAAAAGAGTTGAAAAATTAGTATAGAAAATTATTTTTTGTGAGGCAAAATTGAATTTTGGCGAGAATGTAATAAAGAGGGAAGATATTTCCGTAGAAGAGTTGTTTGAAGAAAACAAAATGCTTCTGGAGTGGAAACTTGTTGCAGGCAAAAGGGGGCTTTTTAATAAAATAACCACTAAGGATATTCACAGGCCAGGCCTTGCTCTTGCAGGATATTTTGAACTTTTTGCAAACGAGAGAATTCAGGTATGCGGTAATACGGAAGTATCTTTCCTCCGCCAACTGGGATCAGAAGAGCTTGAGGGATGTCTTGAAAAGATTTTTCAGTACTCAATGCCATGTATAGTAATAACAAATAATAATAAAATACCAGGCAGTCTTGTTAAGTATGCAAACAAAACAAATATACCGCTTATTGTAACTCCGCATGCAACAACAAGAGCAATCCAGTTGATCAGCGACTATCTTGATGAAGTGTTTGCACCAAGGACCTATTCCCACGGTTCTCTTGTTGATGTATATGGAATAGGCATACTGATTACAGGAAGAAGCGGAATAGGAAAAAGTGAAGTTGCACTTGATCTTGTGGCAAGATCTCACAGGCTTGTTGCTGATGATGTGGTAACAATAATGCGCGAAGCAGACGGTGTGCTTATAGGAACAGGCAATGATATCCTTCAATATAACATGGAAATAAGAGGTGTCGGAATAATAGATGTACGTTCAATGTTCGGTATTCGCGGAATAAGGAGAAAAAAACGTATAGAAGTGGTTGTTGAGCTGGTTGACTGGGATAAATCAAAAAATTATGAAAGACTGGGTCTGGATGCATCCCATGATATTATACTCGGAGAGAGGGTGCCAATGGTCAGACTGCCTATTTATCCGGGGAAAAATATTTCCGTTATTGTTGAGATTATTGCATTAAACGAGCTTTTAAAACTTCACGGAACATATGCTGCAAAAGAGTTTGAAGAGAGGCTTTCAAAGCAGATGAAGGGAAAGAAAAGAGATTATAAGGATTTTTACGGAAGAGATTTTGAATAGTATTTTATTAGTCTGGATTATTCATAAAAACTCAGAAAAAATACAGCTAATGGCTTTAATTACAACAATTTACAGAAAATCAAATTTTAGAACTAAGTTTTTATTAATGTGATGGTTTAGAGCTTAATACTCAGTTTTATGAATTATTCAGGTTAGATAAAATTTTCGTCTGCTTTAAAAATTCAGAGAATGACAGAAAATCAGACGGATTGGATAAATATGAATGATGAAAAAAGAGAAATAGCAGTTGGTTTTACTGTAATTCTAAGTTTAATTATTCTTGTGGGTGGAATCCTGTGGGGTAAAAAGGGTTCTGTGTTTTCGAAAAAGGAGATTTACAGGGTCAGTTTTTCAAGTGCTTCCGGATTAAAGCCTGGGGATAATGTAATTGTAAGAGGATTGCATAAAGGCAATGTTAAAGATATAAAATTAACCGACAACGGTGTATTAGTTGAGTTCCTTGTTGATAAAAATATAAAACTCTATTCTGATATGACCATAACAATAAACGGGCTGGAATTAATGGGAAGCAGAGTGCTGGTCCTTAATCCGGGTAAGTCAGGAGAGCCGGCTTCCAGTCAAAAAATTTACACCGGGATCAACACTCCGGGAATTGATGAAATTTTTTCAGGCCTGACAAGGACTATGAACTCAGTTGATTCTATTCTTGCATATCTGAACGGTTTTGCAGATTCCGGGCAAATATCAGCAACAATTAAAAATATAAACAGCGTTGTAGAAGAGTTAAAGATGTTTGCTGTTGAGAACAGAGTCGGCATTAAAAGTGCAGTTGACAGAGTGGACAGAATAGCAAGAGCTGCAGAGCAGGATTCTGTTGTCCAAAAATTTACTTCTGCTTTAAAAAGAGCGGATTCCACACTGTTTCTGATTCAGAAAAGTGCGCACCGGCTTGCAGAGGGAGAGGGTTCTGCAGGAAAGTTGATGAAAGATTCGACTCTTTATTTTCAGCTGTTAAGCTCAAGTAAAAAGCTTGATTCTCTGATTACTGATATTAAGAAAAATCCTTCAAAATATATTCATATTTCTGTTTTTTAAGTCAAAAGAGCCTTTCCCGATTCTGATTATCATAGTTTTTCTTAAAGAAAATCGGGACTTATCCCGATTCCGGTCCACTAATTACACGAATTAACACGAATTACAGACCTCAGAGGTCTTGGTTATTAAAAATGAATAAAGAATATCGATTGGAGATCTGAGATTTCAGAAGTTTTCTGATAAATAATTCTGGAATCAAAAATCGATGTTCTGTGTTCGATATTGTTTAAGGCTTTTTGAATTATAATTTTCAGATGCAGGAGAAAAGGGCAGACACCCAAGTCTGACCCTACAGCGATCGTTCTATAGGAATAAAGACGCAAGATTGTGCGTCTCTACATTTGCATTTCCGGGCGGAGATTTACAGATGCCGTAGAGAAAAAACAGGGTATGCAGTTTATTCGAT
>Ga0164318_10006135_pt1 | contig 11648 bp, 10 predicted proteins | sample GuaBasSedimGuay9_FD_113734 | JGI IMG/M metagenome (GOLD analysis project Ga0164318, IMG submission 113734) | Subseafloor sediment microbial communities from Guaymas Basin, Gulf of California, Mexico - Guay9, Core 4571-4, 0-3 cm | ecosystem: Environmental > Aquatic > Marine > Hydrothermal vents... | reverse complement strand
GGTTGGCCGTTCAGGCTGCCGGACAGGTATTCCCCGGAGGGCTCTCCAAAGGGAGTGTGCAAGCGGTGCGTCTGCCTGTCCGCCAGGCCCTCCAGGTCATACAGGCCGCTGCCGCCGATCACTCCCAGCTTGTGTTCCAGCATGCCCGCGGTCTCCCTCAGAACGAGGGTTCGGGAACGAAGTACATGCTCTGCGTGGCCGGCTTGGAATCGGGCGTGTCGCTGGGCAACCCGCCGGTGAGCAGAACCCAGCCGTTCTGCATGCTGGTGGCCTGGTGCAGGAAACGCGGGGGATCGAGGAAGTCATCGGCAATCTGCTCTACCGAGTAGGTGCCGGAGCCCACCAGGATCATCTCTCCCACCTGCACTCCGGTGGCGGTGGAGGTCTTGCCACCGGCCACCACCACGTTGCCGGTCTCCAGCAGGGAGCAGGTGTGGTCCATGCGTGCCACGGTGAGGTTCAGCTCCAGGTCGCGGAACTCGCCGTAGGTGGGAACACCGGGATTGTAGATCTCCACCCCGGCGTCGACCGAGGTGTCGTCTTCGGTGGTCTTGCCGCCGGCAACCAGCACGTCGCCGTTATCCAGGGCCACCGCGCACAGGTGGGAGCGGTTCTTGTGCATGGTGACGTTCACGCCCTGGTAGAACTGGTTGGCCTGGGCGTTGTAGACGTCGATGGAACCCAGGGGGCCGTTCTGATCCTGGCCGCCGATTATCACCACGTTGCCGTTGTACTTGGAGGGGTCGAGCAGCACCGCCGCGTGGAAGGCCCGGGCCGCCGACATGTTGTTCTGTACCGGTTCCCAGGCATTGGAACCCGGCAGGTAGCGAATGGCGCTGTTGAAGTAGTTGACGACGTCGCCGTTCTGGTAGGCGGCGCCGCCGGTGACCAGCACCTCGCCGGTGGCCAGCATGGTGGCCACGTGGTGGGCGCGGCCGGAACCCATGACGCTGATGGTGCCGAAGGAGTTGGTGGCCGGGTCGAACAGCTCGGCCGACTGCAAGGTGGTGCGCTTGCCATCGACCAGGCCCACCCCGCCGGCCAGCAACACGCGACCGTCACGCAGCCGGGTGGCGGTATGGAAGGCCCGGCCCGAGGGAGCCGCCATCTTCACCGGGTTGCCGGTGCGGTCGGTGATGAGCTGGTGGGTGCCGGTGGCGGGATCGAATATTTCTGCCGTGGCCAGCACTTCCTCGAGCCCCTGTCCGTAGCGGCGCACCCCGCCGGTGATGAGCACCCGGCCGTCGGCCAGCAAGGTGGCCGTGTGACCGTATCTGCCTATCTCTCCCTGTCCCATCATGGAACAGGTGCCCAGCTGGCTGGAGCGGGGATCCACCACGGTGGTCTCGGTGAAGCTGTTGACGTTGCCCAGCAGCAGGTTCATGGTGATGGAACCGAGAGCACCGGGCCCGCTGCCCAGCACCAGCGACTGCGAGGTGGCCCGGGCCATGGCCGGCCCATCCAGGGTGGTGCGGCAGCGCAGGTCGACGATGCGAGCCGGGCCGTCGAGGTCGTCGCCGGACATGTCGCAGGTGCCCTCGGAAAAACTGCAGGTGTGACAACGCGGCCCCAGTCCATTGGCGATCTGGGAAGGATGCAGCGGATCCTGCGGATCCAGCGAAGACACGCATACCTCCATGAACTGGCACTGGTTGTTGGCAAACAGGACGTCTTCCTGACAGGGGTTGATCAGGTTGAAAGATACGTTGGCCTGCCCGGAACAACCGGCCACGCCCGCCAGCAGCAGGACCGCCGCTGCCGCCAACCCCCTTCCGGTGCAACTCATGGTATCTCGCATCTCAGGACTCTCCAAACTCTGCTGTTCGTTCCCAGGTACGGCACGCTTATCAGGGTACCGGCCAATGCACGTTCACCGAAGCTCCGCCGGCTCCCTGGTTGAAGACTCCAGCGGCGTACAGCCCGCCGGCGGTACCGCCGGCCACCACCACTCCCACCAGGGTCCAGAACCACCAGGCCTGGTACCAGCGCGGGCCGTGAGATTCGATCTCGTCTATGGGCTTGACCGACTGTGCCACCGGCACCGGCACCACCACCGGGGTGGTGGTCGTCGGGGTGGCGGCCAGTGCGCTGCCGCCGGCAGTCACCAGGCCTTCCCGGGTGACCCGCGGCGCTGCCGGCTGCACCGTGGCCGGCGGCTTGGCCGGTGTCGCCCGCGCGCCGGGAACCGCCGGGCCCCGGGCGGAGGGAACCGCCGGGCCCCGAACCGGAGCGGCCGGCGGCTTCTTCACCGCCGGGGCCACCGGCAAGCCGGCTGGCTGGCGCGGAGCCGGCGGCGGCGCCACCGGTCCCACGGCAACACTCTTGAGCTTCTTCTTCTGCTGGCGGGAAGCTATCAAGAGTGCCGGAAACTTCTTCACCGGGTCCGGACAGCCTTCCACCCTCTTCACCAGCACCGTGGCCATGTTGTAGACCTCGACACTGGCACCCAGCAGGTCCTTGTCCAACTGCACCGCCGGCAAGGGGCAAAGCTGGCCGTCGGCAACCTTCATCAGGAAGGAACCCACAACCAGGTTGTTGCCGATGTTGCCGACCCCACCCAGTACCACGTAGTCGGCGCCGATCTTCCTGCCCTCCTTGCGGGCCAGCTTGATGGTGGCCTTCTGGACGCGGTTCTGGCGCAAGCTCTGGGCGATCTCGCCCAGCGGACCGGCCAGTTTCTTGACTCCACCCAGGCTGGCCAGCACCCGCCGGCGTTGGGTGGAAACCACGGTCACCTTGTCGGCCCAGGGCTGCAGGCCTTCCTTCTCCACCCGGAGGAAATGCTCTCCCGGCACCAGCTCCTTCATGAGGATGGGGGTGGTGCCGACCTTGCGGCCATCGAAGAACACCGTGGCGCCCTCCACGTTGGCCAGCACTTCCAGTTCCCCGCGGCTCTTGAGCAGGAGCTTCTTGCGAATACCCTCGGCCACGTTGCGGAACATGGGCGGGTAGCGCTCCGGGTCCAGCACGATGTCGGGTTTGAGCCGGATCACCTTGACCAGCATCTTGGCCCCGTCATCTTCGCGATCGGTTCGGTAGTAGCAGACCGACAGCATCAACAGGGCTTCTATCACCGGCGTGAAGTCACTCAGCAGGGCCAGGGATTTCTGGTAACGGGCCAGGGCCGCCTGGTACGACCTGATGGCCTTGCCGAAGCGAAAAGCCTGGTAGTGCTTGTCGCCGGCCCGGCGGAGCTTCTCGGCCTGCTTGAGTTCCCTGTCGCTGAGTGGTTTTACTGGCGTACCGGTGGTTTCCGGGATGAAGATGGGACCTTTTTGCAGTTGCACCTCGTCGGAGTGCTTGATCTCGTTCTTGAGCAGATCGCCTATCTGGGTGACGACTTCCTTGCTGGCGCCGTCCCGGATGGGCTGGTAGGGGAACACGTAGATCTTGGGGCCGGGGCCAACCGCCGCCCGGGCCACGCCCCTTCCCGCCAGCGGCATAAACCCCATTCCCAGCCAGACCATCAAACCGGCCAGAACCGCCGCCAGCCAGCGGCCTCCGCAACGCCGTGTCATGCTGCCGATCATGTGTCCTCCTTGGTTGCTACTCCAGGGCATTTCCATGGGGCACCTCCGGTTTTCGTCAACAGACGCCGGAGTGACCCGTTGCGATCTCGCACCAGCCCGAGGCTGGCAGAAAGCTAGCACACCAGAGAAATCAGTGTCAAGCCGGCTCTGGACGATTTATCCAGCATTTTCGGGGACAATCACCGGGCAACCAGGACCGTGAAGGCCGCTGTCGGCAGGAGACACGCTGCTTGCGGCCGGAGGTTCGTGGTGGCGGCAGGGAAATGCCCGGCGAGTACCGCAGCAGACGGCCGTCGGTAACTTCAGGACTCCTTTTTCGCCTGCTGCTTTTTCTTGTTCTTGCGGGGGCGGCTCTTTCCAAAGGTACCGCGGTAACGCTTGCCCTTGGCCGTTCGCTTGTCACCTTTTCCCATCTTGTATCCTCCAGCAGTTGCTCCGGCCCGGGTCGCGTACGCCACGACGGGCCCGGTCACCCGGCCGGCCGGTAAACAAAGCCGGGCCAGGCCCGACGGCCTGGCCCGGCTGAACCCGGAAAGAGGCTCTGGGCCCCTTACTCATGGAGCTGATCGGGATCGAACCGACGACCTTCTGAATGCCATTCAGACGCTCTCCCAGCTGAGCTACAGCCCCACAGGCGCTTGTAACAGAACCGGCTCCGCCCCCTTTGCGGGCGGCGTCACAGGGCGCCTTGTTTAGCAATGGAAGAACGCTTTGTCAAGAAGTAGTACTGCTTTTTGCCTTCCGGGTGCTCTTGCGCTTGACGGTGCGCTTGGCGGTCTTGCGGGTACCGCTCTTTTTCCTGCCGGTGCCCTTGCTCGACTTCTTGCCCGTGCCCTTGCCTTTGGTGCTCTTGCCCACTAGCAGTTTCTTGGCAACGGTCTGTAGCCGCTTGGCCAGGTCCTGCAGGGGCTTGGGGGCATCCAGGGTTCTTTTTTCTATCAGCTTGTAGGTCTCCTCGCCCAGCTTGCGCAGCAACCGGTCACGCTCGGCCACCAGCCGGGCATGGTCGCTGCGCAGCCTCTCCACCACCGATCCCAGTTTCAGCGACCTGGCCATCTCCTCGATCTGGGCGCTGGTCCGCGACCACAGTTCCACGATCTGCTGGGCTACCTCGTCTTTGCGGCTCATGGCTTCTCCTTTCTGTATCCCAAATTACACTCGACAAATAGCCTACTTGCCGCACCGTGTCAAGGTAAATTTCACCCTCTTTCCCACCCTTGCGCCCCCTCTCCGTCACGATGGCTTACGCTAGGTACGACCGGCTTTTTCTTTCAGCACGCCCTCGGCAACCAGTCGCTTGTGAATCTGCTCCCGGGAAAGAGGCTGCGGCGGTGCCACCGCCAGGCGCCGCCGCCACAGGTACAATCCCACTGCCAGGGGGATCAGCACCAGCCCGATGATCTGCGACGTCGACAACCAGGGTGCGGCGTGGTTGCCCAGGCCGCCGCGATCGTCGTCTCCCCTGATGAACTCCAGCAGGAACCTGGCCACGGCGTAGCATACCACCATGATCAGGAACGACTGGCCGGTGAACTTGCGGCGGCGATGCAACCACAGGGCCAGGGGAAACAGGGCGAAGCCCAGCAGGGATTCGTAGAGCTGGGTGGGATGAACCGGCAGCGACGCGCCCGCCGCGCCGGGGAAGTTGTGGGAGGCCTGGCTTCCCGGGGGAAAGACCACCGCCCAGGGCAGATCGCTGGGCTGGCCGTGGCAGCAACCGGCCAGGAAACAGCCGATGCGCGTGAAGCCCAACCCCAACACCATGGAAGGAGTGGTGGTGTCGAGCAGGTTCCAGACGGAGGATTTCTTCAGGCGCAGGTAAGCCCAGGCTCCCAGGATGCCGCCGATGTAGCCCCCGTAGGCCACCAGCCCCTCGCAGCGCGAGGAAAACAGCGCCGGGAGAAAGCCGGTGGAAAAGCGCCAGGTACCGGGGTTGGAGATCAGGTGGGCCACGCGGGCGCCCACCAGGGAGCAGACCACCACTACCAGGTAGGCGTTGTTGACCGTCCGGTAGGACAATCCTTCCCGAAGCGACAGCTTCACGCCCAGGTACCAGCCGGAGACGAAGGCGATGCCCAGCATCACCCCGTAGGCATAGATGTGATGTCCGCCCAGTAGCGGCAGCCAGTCGGGAAACGTGAACAACACCGGGTGCATGGCAGGCATCATGCCGCGGCCGGGAGCCGGGGTCAAAGGAAATCCGGCCCCCTCCCCCCCCCGGCTCCGGGCGGCGGCGTGCCGCCGGGCGATTGGTTGGCTGTCGGAAAAAGGTTTGTAAAAAAATTGTAGGCCGCGCCGGGGTGGAAAATCCCGGGCCGGGGAGCCAGGTTGACAGCGCCACTGCACCCGGGCAAACTTGCGCCCGGGTCATGGTGTGGACATGAGCTTGCAGAAACGCCTGCTGATACTATCCGGCCTGATAGCGCTCATCTTTGCCGGTGGCACGCTGGGCTTTTATTTCCTGGGCAACCTGGCCGGTGGCCGGCCCGGCCTGCTCGACAGCCTGTACCAAACCACCATCACCCTGACCACGCTGGGCAGCCGGGAGATGAAGCCGCTGACCGAGTTGTGGTACGGCAAGGTCTTCGTCATCGTACTGTTGTTTGCCGGCATGGGCGTGTTGTTCGTCTTCGCCACCTCGCTGACGGCCTTCCTGGTGGAAGGGGAACTACGCCACATTTTCTGGAGAAGGAAAATGGACAAGCTGCTCGAAAAGCTGGAAAACCACATCATCGTTTGCGGTGCCGGAGCCACCGGGACGTTCGTCATCGAGGAGTTGCTGGGCAGCGGTCACGAGGTGGTGATAGTCGACGCCCAGCAGGAACGCATCGAGCGCATCCTGGAAGCCCACGCCGACAAACGTATTCCCTACGTTTTGGGCAACGCCGCCGACGACGAGGTGCTGGAACGAGCCGGCGTGGTGCGGGCCCGGGGCATCGTGGTGGTCCTGCCCGACGAGCGGGACAATCTCTTCGTCACCGTCACCGCCCGCCAGCGCAATCCCCGCCTGCGCATAATCACCCGCTCCTCAGATGCCCAGGACGAGGCCCGCCTGACCCGCGCCGGCGCCGACGTGGTCATCAATCCCAGTCGCATCGGCGGCCTGCGCATGGCCTCGGAAATGGTGCGTCCCCAGGTGGTCACCTTCCTCGACCAGATGCTGCGCGGCCAAGAGCAGACCCTGCGCATCGAGGAACTGCCGCTCACCGCCGGCTGCTCCATGGTGGGCCAGGCCTTGCGTGACACCAACCTGCGTCGCGAGGCCAAGCTGCTGGTGCTGGCGATTCGCGACGCCAGCGGCCAGCGCACCATCTATAACCCGCCGCCCGAACAGGTGCTGGAAACCGGTGACACCCTGATCGTGCTCGGGCCGGTCGACTCGGTACGAAGGTTGCGCCAGAAGATGCGCTAGCAACCACGAGGAAGGAAACCGCCATCATGCGCTGCCCTGCCTGTGACAGTGAGAATCCTCCCGGTGCCCGCACCTGCGGCTCCTGCGGTCAGCCGTTGCCGGCGGCCGCCGAAGCGGACCTGTTGACAACCGGCGTCGTCTGCCCCAAGTGCGATACCTTCAACGAGATCACCGCCCGCCAGTGCGTGCGCTGCGGAGAACCACTGGCAGCCATCACCGACCTGATTCCGGCCGTGGCCGGGGGAGCCTCGCCAGCGGGGGAAAAAACCGTGGTGGAAAAGGCCACCCGCCCCGACCTGGCCTCGCCGCCCGCCGGGCAGCCTCCGGGCAACGCCTTCACCCCCGTGGCCAGGCCCCGGCGGGCCACCGATTCCCTGCCGGCCGTAACCGCCGCCGGCCCGGCCAACGTCCAGCGTTGTCGCCACTGCGGTGCGCAACTGGGCGGGGGGCAGGCGGAAACCTGTCCCGCCTGCGGCCGCCGCCTGTCGACCCGGCCCCAGGCCATCACCCAGCCGGAAGAAGCCAGCCTGCGCCTGCGCCTGATCAGGGGCTTCGGCCAGGAGGATGCCACCTGGCCCATCGGCCCGGCCGGAGTCACCGTGGGACGCAACGCCGCCCTGATCAACATCGAGGCCGATCCCTACTTGTCACCGGTACACTTCCGCCTGGCCAACAACAACGGTCAACTGTCATTGCAGGATTTCGGCGGGCGCAACGGCACCTTCCTGCGCGCCCGCGGCAAGTCCCTGGTGCGCCAGGGCATGGAGTTCATCGTGGGACGCCAGCGCCTGACCGTGATCGGCCTGGGTGGTCCCACCACCGACCGCCGCCTGCCCGGAACCGGCTCCAGCCGCATCTTCGGCTCGCCCGCGGGCAATCATCTCTACGTGGCCCTGCGCACCCTGCACGCCGCCGCGGACGGCAGCGTACAGGCGGCGCCGGTGCTGCTGCGAGCCGGACCGGTGATAACCCTGGGCCGGGAAGGATGCGACCTGAACTTTCCGGACGACGGGCGCCTGGCCGCACGCCACGCCGAGATCCACGTCAAGGCGGCCGGGCTGGAGATCCTGGCCACCGGCTCCACCGGTGTATTCGTCCGCCTGCAGGGCGAGCAACCCCTGCAGAACGGCGACGAGATCATGGCCGGCGAAGAACTGTTCCGGGTGGAGATTGACTGAACCCTCCCCATCCTGCCGGGGAACTCACAACGACTCGATCAACTCCCTGAACTGGGCGGCGTCGGGCGCCCGGGGGGCGTATTTCAGGTAGGCGCGGAAGCTTCTCTTGGCACGCTTGATCCGGCCCAGGCGCATGTAGCAGGTACCCAGGGCCTTGTGAGCGGCGGCAAACCCAGGGTACAGCGACACGGCCTTGCTGAAGGCCTTGATGGCCCTGGGCAGGCGGTTTCTGACCATCAACTCCTTGCCGGCCAGGTAGAACTGGCGGGCCGCTTCTGGTATCTCCCCGCTGCCGTCGCCCGCGGTCGCCGCCCGGCCGGCGTCGGCGCCGCTGTCCGCAGCCGCGCCGACTGCGCCGGAAGCAGGTCCGCCATCCACCCCGGCGTCGACCGGGCGGACCGCTTCCTCGACCCCGGCAGCTCCGCCGGCGTCAACCACGCCCGCCCCTTGACCGGCATCCGCTCGTTCAACCTTCCGGCCGCCCAGCACGAAGTAGCTCCCGGCGGCCAGGGCAGCCAGTAACACGACCGCCAGCACCAGCCACAGACCCTTGCGGGACGACGTGCCAGCCGGCCGTTGCTCCACCTCCCCTCCGGCCCCCGGCCCGGATACCGCTTCCGGCCGGGGTGCTTCACCGCTGGCCTCGGCCGTGGCGAAGAGATCGTCGTTTCCCAGCACCTGCTGCTGGGCCGGGGCCACCATGGGATTGACCACCCGGGCCAGTTCCTGCTGCATGGCCAGGGCCGTGGCCGGCCGTCCCTCGCGGTTCTTGCTCAGGGCCTTGAGAATCAGCTTCTCCAGCGCCGGAGACACCTTTATCCCGGGAACCTGGCTGGGCGGCAGCGGCGGTTCGGTCAGGTGCTTGGTGACGATGCCCATGGCCGTCGGAGCCAGGAAGGGCAGCTTGCCGGTGACCATCTGGTAGAGGATCACCCCGGCGGCGTAGAGGTCACTGCGGGCATCCAGGGGTTCGCCGCGGGCCTGTTCCGGGGACATGTATTCGGGGGTGCCGCATACCATGCCCACCTGGGTCAGGCCCGGCTCGTTGGTGGATTCCTGGATCTTGGCGATGCCGAAGTCGAGCACCTTGACGAAGTCCCTGGTACCGCGTAGCTCCGAGACCATGATGTTCTCGGGCTTGAGGTCGCGGTGGATGATGCCGGCAGCATGGGCATCGGCCAGGGCCGACATGACCTGGTCCATGACGTGGACGATACGCGCCTCGTCCAGGGGAAAGTCCTCGCGGATCACCCTGCCCAGGTCGCGCCCGGCCACGTATTCCATGGCCAGGTAGAGGGAACCGTCGCTGCTGTCCTGCCCGAAATCGATGACGGTGATGGAGTTGGGATGGTTGAGCCGGCTGGCGGCCCGGGCCTCGCGCTGGAAACGCCCCACCAGTGTGGGGTCGGCATTCATGCCCGCGTGCAGCACCTTGACGCAGACAACCTTGTCGAGACTCAGCTGTCGCGCCTGGTAGACCCGGCCCATGCCTCCCAGCCCCAGCAACTTCTCGATGCGGAACTTGCCATCCAGGGTGCGGCCCAGCAGGGGATCTTCCTGCTGGCCGGCAGCGGGGCGGGGCGCGGCCGCCGCTTCACCCACGGCTGCCCCGCAGGCCGGGCAGAAACGCCCGCCCTCCTCCACTTCTCTACCGCACTGGGGACAGAAACTCATTCCAGTCCCTGTCTATAGCGCGATGACAGCGTCCACGCAATCCTCTTTTGAGAAGCAAAGGGGATCTACAGGATCGATTCGTTCTCCCGCTCGAGGACGAAGAACGACACGAAGATCCGCCGCGGCCCCAGCGCCAGGTAGGCCTTGCCCAGGTAGAGATCGGGGTTGTCGGGATCGGGCTGCACCAGGTAGTCGCGCAGTACCCGGGAAGGATCCCAGGCGGGATTCCGGCGCGAGGCGTAGTTGAGCAGCAGGCTGTTGGGATAGAGGTTGTCGCGCTCTTCCGCCCGTACCGGGTAGACGTCGTAGAAGCCGTGCTTCACCGACTTGCCGTTCTTGACGACGTCGATCCAGGGATCGGCCAGGCCCCCGGGCTTTATCTTGACGTTGTAGCCGCGCAGGTCGGCACCGTCGCGATAGAAGCCCTTCTTGAACTTGGGAAAGCCCAGCAAGGTGGTCAGGGTCAGGGTGTTGAAGCCGCGGAACTCCCAGCCGGCCAGTTTCTCGGCATCCGGCTGTATCCCCTCCCGCAGCACCCGTTCCAAGAAGTCGTTGCTGGAGGTGGCCAGGGTCAGGTAATCGAGTTTATCGCCGGTCATGATCTCCGCCTCCTTGCCTGCGCTCACAGCCAGCCTTCCTGGCGGTACCACTGCAGGGTATCGCGCAGGCCGGGCCGCGGATCGGGGTAGACGAACCGGTAGCCGGTGGCCTTGAGCTTCTCGTTCGAGTAAGTGAAATCACGGTTGAGATACTGGATGGTATCGGCCTCGATGGGACTGGCCGTGTGCAACACGTCGCGGGCCAGGTACTGCACCCAGGTGGCCACCTTGCCCACGCCGGAGCGGATGAGATCGACAGGCACGGGCGGCAGCTTGACGAACAGGTGGCCGGTGAGCTGGGCGAAGAAGCGTACCAGTTCCACCTGGGTCATCTGGCTGTCGTCGTTGACGTTGTAGGGACCGGAGATGCCGTTGCCCTGCTCGGCCAGGTGCAGCGCGGCGCCCACCACGTCGCGCACGTGGATGAAGGGGACCCGGGCGGTGAAGTTGGCCGGTACCAGCGCCGGGTTCATCTTGGCCATGCCCATCACCAGCTGGCCGCCGCCGTAGACGGCCCGGGGCCCGTAGACGGTGGTGGGTCGCAGTACCGCGTGCGGCAGGTCGTGCTTGTCGCAGAACTCCATGACCTCCTTCTCGGCCAGATCCTTGGAGCGCAGGTAGTCGTTGGGAGGATTGGTGGGCATGTCCTCGCGCAAGGGCAACATGTCGGCGGTGGGCAGGCCGTAGACTCCACCGGCTCCCCACATGATGAACCGCTGCAGGTCGCCCTTGCGCTCCAGCGCCCCGAGCAGGTTGCGGGTGCCTCCCTGGTTGACCGCCTGCAAGGCCTCCCAGGTGGCCGAGTACTTGAACAACCCGGCGATGTGGAAGACCCACTGGACCCCCTCGCAAACCTGCTCCAGCGATGCCGGATCGGTTAGATCGGCGGCCACCAGCTCGGCCCCCGCCTTGCGGGCCACGCTGGGAAACAGCCCCCGCTGGCGGTCATCGCCTTCGCAGGCCGCCGGCAGATCGGTGGCCCGGACGCGGTAGCCGTTTTCCGCCAGCAACTCCACCATGTGACTGCCCATGAAGCCGCAGGCACCGGTTACCAGGCAAAGTGGTTTCTCGCTCATCACTACCTCCAAATGTAGTTGTTATACAATATCTTGCCGCAGCCAGTCATATTGTGGCCCGTTGGTCGGATTTCTACCACCGGCTGGCCTCCAAGTCAAGGGTTCCGTTCCGGCCGGGGCCGGTCACTAGTCGGCGGCCTTCCAGCGCCGGTGTATCCACAACCATTGCTCCGGTCGTT
>Ga0164318_10006134_pt1 | contig 11648 bp, 12 predicted proteins | sample GuaBasSedimGuay9_FD_113734 | JGI IMG/M metagenome (GOLD analysis project Ga0164318, IMG submission 113734) | Subseafloor sediment microbial communities from Guaymas Basin, Gulf of California, Mexico - Guay9, Core 4571-4, 0-3 cm | ecosystem: Environmental > Aquatic > Marine > Hydrothermal vents... | reverse complement strand
TTTTTTCATACAATCTTCATTGTCACATGCTAATATTTTTTCTTCCATTATATTTTCCTTTAATTCTTAACTATAAATTATAATAATTATAACTATATTATTATACTATATTACTTAAAACTACGATATTATGTAGCTGTTGTCCTTGAATAGAAAGTTAGGCTAGTGGTGATGGTAGCTATAGTGATTTAGTTTTTTTAGATAAAAATATTTATGATTTTCACTTAAAACTTTTTAAAGTTTAAAGTATCGCCATTTAGTGACAGAAAAGTAGAGAAGATTTCTACTTTTTAGGAGTATGTATTATTGTTCCAATGATCTTTTCAACATTAGTTCTTTTATTTCTAGTTCGTTCTAGCTGAAGAACTCCACCATCCAAAGGACAATAAGTATCATTAAAGAGCTTTTCAATTACTAAATCAGTTACTGCTTCTGTAATATCTAATTCGTTCCTTAAAAAGCCTTCATCATAAGTTTCTAGTGTTATGGTTGAGCTTATTTCATTATAAACTAGTTTAACTTCGCTTGGTTCTTGATTCTTCACTTATAGTCTTCCTTCAAATTGCTTATCTGACCTATAATATTGAGATGCAAAATAAGAAGTCTCTGATATTTTTTTCGATAATTTTATTAGCATTAATAGTTCAAATATATGTTGTAACTTTTCATATGGAATAGAGCCAATTTTTCCAAAGTGCTTAATAAACTTCCTCTTACCCTTAATCATACACCTTAATTCTAATATTTTTTCAGAATTTCGAGTAATCTGCTCTTTTATAGTTTTATCATTTTTTTCTAAATCAAGATTACTTATATAAATAGAATCGATGTCATCAATAAATGTAACCATCTCATCCATCTTTTTTTCTAAGTCTAACTTTTTTTTTAAAAAATCTATTCTTTTAAAAATGTTTTTTCTGTCATAGAGTATTAAATTATTAATTTCTTTGTTAAGTGTCATATTGTCCTCACTTCCGTACAATCTTGTACGGATATTATATCAAAATATTTCTTAGATTTAATCCGTACAATCTTGTACGGATTAAATAATATTCATTTGTCTAATTTCTAAGTTCCCACCATCTTCTTGAATATTCTTAAAAGTATAATATATTGCTCTTTCTGGGTCTGGGTAAGCTGGGTCTGGCGTAATAAACAATGTTTTAAATCCACTTTGGTTTATATATTTTCTAATTAAATCCTGATTCTTATTCTGGAGTTTTGATATTTCATCTATAATTAAAAAGAATGGAGTATCAAGTGTTGTTTTCTTTGCATATCTTCCTAGAAGTGACATAGCTATTGCCACCTTTAATAATATGTTACCACCAGATGAGCTATCATCTTTAATGTTTAACTTGTTTTCAACTTTTTTCCCATTCTCAATATATGACATAGATAAATCAATTGTGTCAAAAAGATTAATTGGAGCATTAGCACCTTTCTTTTTGATTTCCTCTAAGATTACTTGAATATCTTCTATGTTGTGTACCGACTTTGGAATATCGTGATAAAACAATGATTTACTATCCCCAAATAGGCTAACTGTATCTTGTGCTTTTTTAGATAACTCTTGAAGTAATGAGCCAAGAGAATCATTTCTGCTTTTAGAAGAATTGGTATTTAGCTTAATTTCTCTAATTACACCAAAATCTGCTTTAAAAAGTTGTTTATTGATAGAATCCTTTGCTTTTTCAAACTCACTCTCTAAATCATCAAAACTCAGAAGTGTATTAGGTATTGTTCCTTTTAGAAAATTTTTAAGGTCATTATGATTTCTCTCTTTTTCATTGCTGTATTTATTCTTTTCAAAACTATCTAACTCTTCTAAACTACTCATAACATCAGTGAGCTCTAAAATACTAGAAACTTCTCCAAATCTCTCTGTAGACAAATTAATTTCAATTATAGAATGCTTTTCTAACTTTTTAAGATTATCAATAGATGTTCTAAGCTCTGACTTTCTATTGTCATAATCTCTCTTATTATTCTCATATTCATATATAATATCAATTAGATACTCTTCTGTTTCAATGGGGTCAATCTCGCTATCAAATCCAATTTCTTTTGCCCTATCTAGTCCTTTGCTAAATTTATCTCTATCTTTTTCAAGATACTCAAGAGTTTTAGAAAAGGTATTATTTTGAGTATTGATAAATTCTAACAATTTTTTAATTGTGGTCTTTCTTTTTAATAGTGCTCTTTCTTTATTTCCCATTAAAGACTCTTTATTTGGTAGCAAAATAATACTCTCTTTTACTGTATCATATTCCTCAAGGTATTTTATTGCACTGTATATATTTTTCAATTTCTCTTCAAGTAATTCAACTTCAATGGACAACTTTGAAATCATTTGATTATTATCCATCGTCTTGATTTCATTTTGCAATTTAATTATATTATCACTCTCTACTTTTACTTGCATTTTTTTATTTTCTTCTTCTTGTTTTCCTACTAAAATAATATTGTCATCCCTAATTTTTATAGCTTTAGTAATAGTATCTTTTTGTTTTTTGGTTAGCTTTATTAATTCTTGTTTATTATCTAATATCTCCGATTCTAACTCTTTAATATTAATATTAATTTCTAGTATGCTGCTCTTGAATTTATCATCTGTTTTAATAATATCTTTTTCCAAATTTTCATCTAGTTCTTCAACTTGTTTAATAAGTTTTTCTGTTGATAAATTCAGGCTTGATTTTAATCCCATAAGTGTATTTATTTCTTCTTTTTTTGATTTAAGGTCTGCACTCAAACTATTCTTTTTCTCATCCAATTTATATAGTGCATTTCTATATACATCTTTGTGTTGTTTTAATAGTAATCTTTTTTCACTTCTTGATTCGCTTATTGCTAATAATGATTCTTCTTTTGTAGGATATACTGACAAATTTGCTATATCAACCTTAAAACCTATTGGATAATCTGAGTTTATAATCTCTGGCTTTAACTCATCACATGATTTTTTTAATAAATCCTTATTCATTATAGGATAAATTTCTTTTTCCCAACCATCTATCTCATTTGTTAAAAATTCATTAAAGGTATTTCTTTTAGGGTATGCTATCTCTTTTGCATTTAATATTTTATTATTTAACTCTTGTCTCTTAGTAGACAATAATCTAGCATTGTCACTTCTTAATTTGCTATATTTATCTTCATGGGACTCCACTTCTAATTGTCTTTTGTTTTTATCTCTCTCTAATTTAATAATCTTATTTTCTATATCTAGCGACTCTTTTCTTTCGTCCCTGATACTCCCCCTCAGCCCACCCACTTCTTTGGTGTATTTTTTATTTGTAGCAAATTTCTCTTTCAGAATAAGTTGTTCTATAGGATTTTTAGATTCTTTAAGCTTATCTATTTTAGCTTCCAAAACTTTTATCTTTTCAAGAGTTTTATCTTCTAACTCTTCAAATTCTTTTAAAATATCATTTTTGTCACTCTCAAACTTATCTTTCTCTATCTCACTTAACCCATAAATAACTTGTTTAATTTCGTTTGGAATTGTTACTTTTATTTTATATTCTAGCTGTTCAATTTCATCTTCTATTTCCTTTTGTACCGTTGTTTGTTCTTCTTGTAATTTTTTTAGGCTATAAGATTTATTTGATAAGTCTTTTTTTACGCTCTGATGATTGCTGGAAATAATAGTATTATCTTCTATACTGATTTCATCAAACTTATCTTTTAGTATAGTTAATCGGACAACTTCTTTATTAATTTTTTGTATCTTAGCTGATAATCTTTTATCAAAACTCTCAAAGTATTTTTCTATACTTTTTGCCCTTTCTTTATTATCCTGTATTTTCTTTTTTGATTTTTTAATATCACCTTCTTGTTTATTGTACTCGTCTAACTCGTATTGGTATCTATAGCTAATAGCTTTTAGTTTTACAGACATGCTATCTTCAATTTTTAATAAATTATCTTTCAGTTCTATGGCTTTTTTTAAGTATTTTCTGCTTCCATCAAAACTTTTGAAGAAATTATAAGACCGCATAAAGCCATTTAATCTTCTGGTAAAATCTTCATAATCAATTGTGAGGGCATCATCTTTTCTATCGAGTGATTTTTGAATAGCTCTCTTAATATCACTTGCCGTAACAATTGCCTTATCAATATTAAATATATCATTAAATACTTTCAAAAAAACTTTATAATTATCTATCTTAGCAATTTGAAAATCAAGGTACTTCTTATTTTTCCCGTACAATATATCAGTATAGTCTTCAATCGTAGAAGGTCTAACTGTTAGCGTAGCTTTTTTCACATATGACTCAATATCTCTATAATCAAGCAATTTCTCATTTTTAATTATTTCGTTAAAATTAAACACTTGCTTACTAAACCATCTTTTAACCGAATCATTTCTCTTATATGTAAAGATAAAAAAATCCTCAAATACATAAATAATATAAGAATCGTCATGAGGAAAGTAATGTTTTGAAAAACTATCCTGACTTCGAGGGATGCCAAGCTTGCCACTGTCACCATTATATAAAAAATGCAGGGCTCTAGTGGTAGTTGTTTTTCCACTTACATTATCTCCTACAAAAAATATTTCTTTAGACATATCTATATTGGCAATACGAAAATTTGCAGAATTTATTAATATCATTCTTTTAAGCATTTATTCTTCTCCTTTTTCTACTGTATCTACGATTGACAGATAATAAGATATAGAATTTAATACTTTATATTTATCTGTATTGCTTACTTGTATTTTTTCGATTATATTTTTATCTTCAAGATGCTTAAATAGTTGTTCCATCATTCCTTTTTCATCATCTTTATTTTTAATCCATGAAAAATAAGATAATTTATCTCTTATACTACTATCATCTCTTTTTATATTTCCATAATTAACAACAGTATCAATAAATGATATTGAATTTCCCCTGTCTAGCCTAGGGTATAATTGTCTTAAAAATGATATTGCGATAATTAAATCACTATTTTTCTTAATAAAATTTTGTTGCTCTGTTGTGTTGAGTTTGTTTTTCTTTGCTAAATAAAAATAGCCAGCTTCTTCTATTAACCTATACCCTATTTTTTGAACAAGTTCATCTACTTCGTTATAAAAGCTATCTGTTAGTAACATGTTGCTTATTTCACTATAATTAGATGAATTACTAGAAATTATTTTACCTTGCGAAAGTATTTCAAATGCTTTTGCTATATCCATTTTGCTATCCTTATTTGTTTATTATTAAAATTTTTATTGAATACAATATTATTTCTCTCATCTTGCACGACTGTTAAGTATGTTTTAAAGGCATAATTCTTGTCAGTGCCATCTTCTTTAAACTTAATAATCTCTTTGTGCTTTAATATATATTTATAGACATCCTCTGGCTTATCTTTATTTATGTCTTGGTATATATTATCTAGCTTTACTGCCTTAAAAGTTGTTTCATCACTTATTTTATAGGGCTTTTCATTATTTGCTTTTCTTTCCACTTTTTGAACATTAATAACTCTTGATAACGCTTCTAGAAATGTTGTTCTTTTTAATTCCAAGAGGTTAGGTAAATATTGTACAAATCCGATTCTTCTTTCTTTTATTGTATGGTGGTACAACTGAGTATTACTTAACAATAGTGATTTTAGCTCATAGTCTTGTTCTTTTATTATCTTAAATGCAAGAGATGATAATTTTTTATTCTCCTGCTTTCTTTTTTCAGTCCTTAAAATGAAATCACTCAACCTCTTATTATATTGATGTATATTATTTGTAAAAGGAAGCATATCAATACTGATACTGACAAGAATTTCATCTAGCTCATCATCTATACCTCTTAACTCTTTTCCAAATATTTTCAAATTTTCAGAATGAGCTTCTATTAGTTCACCGATTCTACTGTCTACATCTTGAGCATCTTTAATAATACGCTCTATTGATAAATCATTATCGTTTATAATGTCATTAATTCTTGCATTAATTAATATATCTCTTTGTTCAATTTTTTTATATAAAGTTCTAACAAGAGATTTAATTCTATTTAATATATCCAAATCACCAGTACCTAAATAATCCTCTTTTTGTTTAATAAGTAGCTTGATTTCTTCATTATAGTCACCAAATGTATAGTTCGCATCTACTCTCTTAAGCATAGTGTTCGCAAACTGAACATACATATCACTTAACTCATATTTTTTTGCTACTTTCTGGAACACTCCAATATCATCTATTAACTCACTTGGTAGGTTTTCTATATCCTCACCATTAAATGCTGAATCAATAAGATGGCGATTGGCATATAGAGTCTTTATTAAATCTATATGTTTCATTTTATTATCTCTTGTTCCACAACAACATTATTATTTCTAATAAGTTCTAATAACCATTTCAATTCTTTATGACTAGTTGGTAGGCTTTTTCTTTGATGGAGATATAGTTTTTTATTGCCATAAATTTTAAAATATCTTTCTATATCAGGGTGTTTAAAAAACTCTTTAGTTTTACACTTAAAACTATCGTATATTCTTATTGCTTCAATATCATAGTCTAAGAAAAAAACAACATCTTTATCCTTTAAAAACTTTTGAGTTGCCAAGTTGCTAAACCCTGCCAAATAAACAAATTCGGAATATCCAAATTTAGACATAATTGAGTGTATATTTAAAAAAGTTTCTCCATTTTCAACGGCTAATATTTTACCATTTGTTTTTATATCACCAGAATGCTTATAGATGATAGGATTATTATTTTCTAGCTGATGCACAACTATTTTATTAAACACTTTCACTATGCTATTTTTACTATCACCAGAAGCTTCAATATTATCTTCTCTTGTAGTTGCTTTTAAAATATTTTCAATTTCCCTGAATGTTGAAATCTTTTTTGAATTTTCTAATATTTCTTCGCTTATAAATATAAAAAATAAATCTTCATCCAATATAGATGCTTTTTGTCCTCTTTTGGATTTTAAAAATATACAATTATTTTCTCTTTGATAATCAAATGCAACTTTGTATAGGTTTTCTATTTGACTATGTGTTGGATTATTATTATAAAATTCTAATGCTTGTCTCAGAAGTGTTTTATTCATTTTCAACCTTTTCCCACATTCTAATAATTTTTATTATTTCATCATCATCTAATTCATTTAATAAATTTAATAAAGCCTTCATTGCCAAGGGATTTATCTTCCCTCTTAAATAATCAACATAAGTTCTTTCCGACACCCCAACTCGTTTAGCCATATCAGGACGCTTAATAGTCCTATTCTCTTTTGCTTCTAAAGTTCTGTGTATTTTATTTAGTATTTCTTTTAATTCCATTTGTAACTATATCTGACTAATACTTAAATATAGCTATATTATCTAATAAAATAGATAATTAAACTATTAAAATGTGTATATTAAGCTGTAAATTATACATTATACTGTATAATTATAACAATAAAACATCATAAGGACAACAAAATGGCACAACATTTTTTACTATCACCAGAAGCTAAAACAATAAACATTGAAAAGATTATTTTACTGTCAGATATTCAAGCTGAGAAACAATTCAGAATGATTAGATGGAGTGATACAAATGGTAAACCTGTTTGTTCTGAGTGTGGAAGTACATCATATTGGAAGATGAAATCAAGTAAAAGATATAGATGTGCTGACTGTAAACATACTTATAGTGTAACAAGTGGAACTATTTTTGCTGACCATAAATTACCATTAAGAAAATATATCTTAGCAATCGCATTATTCACTCAACATAAAAAAGGTTTAAGTGCAATAAGTTTATCTGAAATGCTAGGTGTTCAATATAAAACAGCTTTTGTTTTAGGGCATAAACTAAGAGCTGTTATTGTTGATAATCAAGATGATTCAAAGTTAGAGGGTGTTGTTGAGATGGATGGTTGCTATACAGGAAGTTATATAAGACCCCAAAATGATATTAACAATAGAGTTGATAGAAGATTAGCTATGAATTTAAAAGGTACAAAAAGATGTCATATAGTTGTAAGACAAAGAGTTGATATAAATGTTAAGAACAATATGAATATAACACAAGGTGCTATAAAAACAAGAATTTTTTCAACAATGGGAGAAACAACAAATGCTATTGAAAATATCGCAATAAATAATATAGAGTTAGGTTCAACTGTTCATAGTGATGGTGCTAAAGGTTATAATGTTCTTAATAAATCGTTTGATTCAATTCAAGGAGACCATTCAATCTCTTATGTTGGTAAAGATGGTGAATGTTCAAATCAAGCTGAAAGTTTTTTTGCAAGATTTAGAAGAATGCAAATTGGTGTTCATCATAAACTTTCAAACCTATATCTTAGTAATTATCTAGGTGAAGTTGCTTATAGAGAAGATTTAAGAAGAAAATCTAATGGTTATATGTTAAATGATATTATGAAAAAAGCTATGAATACACCAACTCATAATGAATGGTGTGGGTATTGGCAAAGTAATAAAAGAACCAATGAAAGATTAGTTGCTTAATCGAATCTATTAATTGAGTAAAGTGTATTATTTCTACCACTTAAATCTTTTCTAAAGATTGATTCATCTCTTACTAGTCTTTCTAATTGCTGAGAAGCTACATTTTTAAGCTTTTGTCTTAGACTACCATTGTTAAGGTCTATTTCCCCTAATCTTGCTATCTCAATATAAATATCATCTCTATTAAAAGGTTCTTTTTTACTTTCAAGTACAACTAATATAACTTTTCTAATATTTGAGAATGAGAAACAATACTCTTTGCCTTTAGGTATCTCTTTTTTTATCCTTTTAGGTTTAATTTCAACTTCAAGGTTTGGATCAAATATCTTTATTGCCTCATCAACAATACTTAATTCATATTCTAATCTTAATAATTCATTTCTTGCTATTATTCTATTACCATCAATCTCTGCTCTTTTATCAACAAGTGCATATAAGACTTGAGGATGATTATTTATCAATAGTCCTGATTCATTATAAAGTGGATGCTTTCCCATGGTTATCTCCTGTCTGTAATTGCTTTTATGTAATACAATTATATCTAAAAGGCTACTACTCATAGGGTTTTATTTAAGGACAACAGCTACATAATATCGTAAAACTATAGTAATTTATTTACTTTAAGCAAACTTAAATATGATTTTGATTATAATCCATCTTCCAGATTATCATTAAAATTATTTAAGGTTAATTTGAGACTATATACCAATCAGGAGGCTATTATGGCTTTAGATCAGGACATAAAACAAGCAATTATTGCTGAGCATCAAAGAGATGCAAAAGACACAGGTTCAAGCGAAGTACAAATCGCTGTATTAACAAAACAAATCGCTGTATTAACAGAGCATTTAAAAACAAATCATAAAGATCACTCTTCAAGATTAGGTTTACTTAAAATGGTAGGTAAGAGAAAAAGACTTCTTAAATACATTAAAGAAACAGATTATACTAAATTTGGTGAGTTAGTTGCAAAATTAGGAATTAGAGCTAAATAGTTTTAATTTTTATATTAAAAAAGGGGATAGTGAATTTCACTATCCCCTTTTTTTAGTTCTTAAAATATTATATTTTAATTATAAACTTAGCACCTTTATACATTTCACCTTCATATTCATACTCTTCATTATGAACTTCTAAACTACCACCAAAATGTTTTACAATTATTTCCATACTCATATAAAGTCCAATTCCTGTACCTTGTGCTTTATGTTTTGTTGTAAAATATGGGTCAAAAACTTTATTAATAATATCATTAGGTATTCCGCCACCATTGTCTTTTATTGTAGTAATTGTATCCTTGCCATCTTTATATATATCTACGAAAATTAGTTTTCTATCATCTTTAGTAGTTTCTAATATATCTTGTGAATTATTTAGTATATTCATTAAAACTTGAATAAATTCACCCTCAATACCCTCAACTTCAATTTCTGCTAAATTTTCTATAACTTGAATATCTTTATTTTTTAGTTTTGAACTCATCAATATGCTTGTTTTTAAATAAATCTTTTTAATATCAAAAAGTGATTTTTCTTTATTTGATTTGAAAAAATCTCTAAAGTCATTAATAGTTTGTGATAAATGTTGAGCAGTATCATTTATCTTATTTAAAATTTCAAGTTCATCTTTTTCTGCACTAATACCTAACTCTTTTTGTAAAAGTAGTCCTGTAGAACTTGTAGATATTACTGAAAGTGGTTGTCGCCATTGGTGAGCAATGTTTTCAAGCATCTCTCCCATTGATACCATCTTTGATTGTTGTGCTAACATATGTTGTTTATCATCTAGTTCTGCAACTTGCTTTGCAACTTTATCTTCTAGGGTATGTGTATATTCTTTTTCATTTTTAAGAATAATTTGTATCATCATATATAGACCAATTAAAAATAATACATACATAATAATAGCTGTTTTTATAGAGTCATAAAAAGTGGTATCAATAGTATTAACAATAGTTGTCTTAGATATTTTTATACTTAAAATACCTCTTAAATCATTAAGTTTATAGTCATAAGATAAAGAATAATTATCTCTAATTATTTTTGGTGCATCCTCTCTTTTTCCATGGCACTTTAGACATGTTTCTGTTATATATAATGGCTGTGCATAAAAGTAACTCGTATCTTCATTGTCTTTAAAATAAAATTCTTTATCTTTATTTTCTTTAAAATAATTTATAATTTTTAGTTCATTATTATTGGCTAGATTTTCAAGATTTCTAGGTCTGTCTGATACGGTTCTTATTAATGTTTTATCTCCTGTAAGATGAGAAAATTTTTCAGATATACTATTTGTTGTTTTCACGGGTAAGAATTGTAAAGTTGTATCTGTAAGTTGAATATGATTTAATGTAAAAACATCTTGATAGCTTGCTCTAAAAGCAGTAATAAAAGCAACTATAGATTTACCCTCATCTTTTACAATCTGTTCTTTTAATTGGATTACACTGTTGTATCTATTATATAATGAGCCAGTTAGTAAAATAAAGATAACAATAGAGAAAATAATAAAAATTGTAATAGGTTTTTTCATATTTAGAGAATACCATAATCTTCATTAAAATACTAATACAACAAACTATAATGATACTTATAATACAATACATTAATTAATTAAATATAGGATTAAAATGCTTCTTACAAAGAAAAGTGAATATGCCATGTTAGCTTTGGTGCTTATTGCAAAAACAGATATACCACAAAATGCGGATACACTATCAACAAACCTAGATATATCAAAATCTTTTTTAGCTAAAATTTTACAGCAGTTAGCAAAAAATGATATATTAAAGTCATTTAAAGGTATTAATGGAGGATTCTTACTTAATATTGAACCTATTGATTTAACTATTTTAACAATTATTAAAATAGCAGAAGAGAAAATGCCATCAGTATTTGAATGTTCAAATGATGGACAATTATGTAGTTCTAGTAAATCTAGTAGTTGTACGCTATTTCCTGTTTTAGCAAATTTACAATTTAAAATAAATGGTTTTTTAGAGAATTTAACACTAAAGGACATAATGTAATGAATTTTTATCATTTATCACATACTGATTTAGATGGGTATGGTTGTCAACTTATAACAAAGAAGATTTTTCCAGATGGATTATATCTTAATGCAAACTATGGTTTAGAAGTAAAAATAAACTTAAAACATATACTTGACACTATACAATCTTG
>Ga0164318_10006133_pt1 | contig 11649 bp, 9 predicted proteins | sample GuaBasSedimGuay9_FD_113734 | JGI IMG/M metagenome (GOLD analysis project Ga0164318, IMG submission 113734) | Subseafloor sediment microbial communities from Guaymas Basin, Gulf of California, Mexico - Guay9, Core 4571-4, 0-3 cm | ecosystem: Environmental > Aquatic > Marine > Hydrothermal vents >... | reverse complement strand
GTGAAAAATTAGTCAAAAATGCATTGAAATACTCTTTTGCCAGATGAAAAAAACTTTTGAAGATATTAAATACCTCTATACGATCCCATATCAGAATAAATTCATTGTTTACAGACCTTTGAAAAAAATTGCGTTTATTGCAAATGCAGCAATGGTTAACCTCATTGAAAGAACCCGAAACATTCCGCCGGAAAACAAAAAAGCAGACTCATCAGCCAATGATTTTTTGGCATCAATCGGATGGTTTGAGCCGGACCCACAAATACCGTTTACAGTGGCTAATCCGAATTTTTACTCTCCGGAAGTCGCCATACTATTTTTAACAACGCGTTGCAACTTTAGATGTATTTATTGTTACGCATCCGGCGGTGAGTCAAAAATTGTGCATATGCCTATAGAACTTGGCCGTCGCGCCATCGATATTGTATGCCACAATGCTATCAAAGCTGGTCAAGATTATTTTACGTTAGGATTTCATGGTGGAGGAGAGCCGACACTTGCTGTTCAGAACTTCAAGGAAACAATTAATTATGCTAAAAAAAAAGAGCTTCCATGTAAAATAAATGTTGCAAGCAACGGTTATTGGACAGCAAGCTACAGGCGTTGGATCCTGGGAAACGTTGATGAAATCAGTTTGTCATTTGATGGAATCAAAAGCGTACATAATCATCAGCGACCGTTGAGTTCCGGCGCTGGTTCATACGATAGGGTTTATAAAACAATAAATGAGTTGGATAGAAAAAATTTTTCATACGGTATACGGCTGACCGTAACGGATGAGAGCATCCCCTATCTTGTCAAAAGCATCATTTTTTTATGCAGAAACACCGAATGCAACACTTTTCAGGTCGAACCTGCTTTTAATCACGGCCGGGCAAAAAAAAACGGCTATTCCTTGAAACAGATAAAATCCTTTGCATCCGCATTTATGGAAGCTTATGATATTACAATCTCCTTTAAAAGGCATATGTATTATTCCGGAGCACGGCCATGGGTAATTACTGATCGTTTTTGCCAAGCTCCTGAAAAAGCCTTGATTGTAGGCCCGAATGGATTCCTCACATCATGCTATGAAATATACAGCAAAGAACATTCACTTTCGGAAGATTTTATTTTTGGGCGACTTTCAGCCCGCGGAAACTTAGAGATAAACAAAAAAAGAAGGCATCGTTTTTTCAATAAAATCAATCAGCGACGCGAACAATGTAAAAATTGTTTTTGCTACTGGCATTGTGCGGGGGATTGCCCATCAAAAACGTTTCCCTCAAATACTGAAAATTCATCTTCCATGAAAGAGAGATGTGAACTGAATCGTATCATTACTAAAGAATTATTGATACGATACATTGAATCCGGAAATGGTGTCTGGCAGGGAGAAATTGAAGATTTCTTCAGTGCAGATGATTGTTATGAGTAAAACAATTAATATTAGATCAAAATCCCAACAGAAAAATTTCAAATGAAACGATTGAAATCTCTCATACAAAAAAAGAAAAAGAATTCACCGAAAATCGTAAATAAGTCTAGACGACTTTTTTTCCATCGGTTTGTCGGCGAAGTAATAAGCCTGGTTGATGAAGTACAAGGTATACCACAAATACGGCTTGACGATATAAAAAAATTACCCGATCAAATGATTCGCAAAATTAAACCGGGTTTCAGCTATAGCTCCTTGTATTTTATTGAAAATAATCGTTTAGTGTTTAAAAATAAAAAATCCAATCAAAACCAGACAATCTATCAATTTGGCAACAGAGAAGTTTATATTCTTAATTGTTTCAACCAGAATAATACGCTGGAAGATATTGGTCACATGGTAAGCATTGAATACAATATTTCTTATGATTCCGCTTATGAATCAGCCAAATCTTTATTTATAATGATGACAAGATATTTAATCTGTCAACCTGCTCATGCTCATGAAGAATAACGGAATGGAAGCGGTTCGCAATCATTTTGAAGACATCTATGTGTTGCCGGTTGGACCGGATTTTCTGCTTTATTCTCCCCTGCGGGGGATTTCCGCCCTGGTTAACAGAAGTGCGCTTTCCAAAATTGTATTATTGTTAAAAGATAATATCAAAGAAGAAACAATTTCTGACACTATTAGTGAGCTTGCGATTGCACTGTTAAGCGAGCCCCCTCGAACTCCGGAAAAACGTACCGGACAGATTATGCCTCCCTTTCTGGGTATCATACCCACACGTGCCTGTAATATGGCATGCAGGTATTGCGACTTTGATTCAAAAAATGCTTCTAAAAAACAAATGGATTTATCCCTGGCAAAATCAGCCGTGGATTGGATGGCAAAAAATGTCAGGCACCTGGGGGGGGGGAAACTGGAAATTCATTTTTTCGGAGGCGAACCCATTGTCGCAGGAGAAGTGGTTGATTTTGTCGTTCACAGGGCCCGCACAGTGGCCGGTGAGATGGGACTAATGCCGCATTTCGAAATTTCCACCAACGGTTTTTTTGATGAAAAGCGCGCTATGTTCTTAGGGGATTATTTTGACGCGGTTATTCTTTCATTCGATGGGTTCAAGGAGCACCAGGATCGTCATCGTCCTGTAAACAGTTATTCTGGCAGTTTTGAAACAGTAAAAAAAACTGCAAGTCTGCTAAGTCATTCCCCCACTGATTTATGTTTCAGATGTTGTGTCAGCCAATATAATGTGACATCCATGGAGGATATATCACACTGGTTTTGCAATAAATTCAGTCCCTCTGCCATAAATTTTGAGACTGTCTGCGAAAATCCCGAATCGCAAAGCGAAAACCTGAAAGCGCCGGAACCATATTTATTTTCCAAACATTATATCAACGCTTGCCGGATAATCAAAAATTATGGAATTAAAGCTGTTTACGCAGCTGCAGAAATGGAATCTCCCAGAAATACATTTTGCCCTGTGGGAAAAGATACTTTGATTGTATCCCCGAATGGACGAATCAGCGGATGTTATCTTCAGGATCAGGCATGGAAGGAAAAAGGGCTGGATCTGGATCTGGGCTGGATTTCAGATGATGGTCGGATGGACATCAATATAGAATCAGTGGAACGGCTGCGGGATTTGGTTATACAAAAAAAAAGATGTAAACGCTGTTTTTGTCGATTCAGCTGTGCTGGCGGCTGCCATGTGAGTCATTCATATCCCGGATGTTCGGTTGAATATGATAATTTCTGTATCCAGACACGTATTATCACGGCGTGTGTTTTACTTGATCAATTAGGCCTGAAAGACCGGGCTGATTTTCTTCTGGATCAAAAGGAACAAATGAAGGCGCTGGCCAGACAGGTATCAGATAAATTGGATGATGTCTGTCTTTCTCCATGCGATCGGAGCCATTCAATCGGTTAATTATGCCTTGCCAACTTAGAATCCAATTCCGGATGGGCGAACTGTGCATGTGACAACGTTTCGGTGAAACCTTTTAAGTTTCCCGACATTAAATCATCGGGCGGAAGGGGTGCCCGTTGCTGGCATCCAAATTAATAACCATGAAATTTCAAATAAATATTCATGCGGAAAACATGTTATACTATCCTGCTCCCTATATCAAATGGTCGGTTGAATCAGATGGCATCAAGGTCATAAATCAACAAACCGGGTTGGTATATACGATTTATTATCCACAAGCAGCCCTGTGGGACTTGATGGCCAGGGAATACAAATTTAAGCTGGTTTTTCGAATGATATGCAAAATCACCGCTGCTGAACCAGCGGCAGCACATCAACTGATCATGGAAAGCATTGAAAAATGGGTGCAAAAAGGGCTTTTGATCAAAAAGGGCGGGCATGACTAATATTTCCATCACCTCAAGTTGCAACCGCTCCTGCAGTTACTGCTTTGCACCGAAAACTATTCCTCCTGAAAAAACCATGCATCCGCATATGCCGATAAAAACATTTATTAAGTCGCTTGATTTTTTGGCCCGCTCCGGCATTGATCAGGCGCGCCTGATGGGGGGGGAGCCCACGTTACATCCAGATTTTCCTGAATTGATCGCCCATATTATATCACGGGGATTAAAACTGCTGGTTTTTTCAAATGGGTTTATGCCGGAAAGCTCTCTTTCCGCAATTTTAAATACACCCGAGGATCAGGTTGTTGTGTTGGCCAATGTGACAGAAATATATGAAAATGATCATTCAAAGCAGCAACTTTTCTCAGTACTCAGTAAACTGGGCCCCCGGGTCATGCCCGGCATAAATATCCATTCACCGCAAGTACGACCCGATTTTTTAATTTCACTCATAGAATCGCTCAATCTGTCTAAAACTATTCGGCTGGGGTTGGCACATCCGGTCTTATCCGGTAAAAATCATTTTCTACACCCCAAGTACTATACACATGTTGGTCGAACGTTGGTCCCTTTTATTTTAACGGCTGCGGAAAAGGGTATTGGCATTGAATTTGACTGCGGCTTTGTTCCCTGCATGTTCCCTGATCATGAGTTAAATTTTCTGAAAAATACATTTAAAGATATCGGCAAACGGTGCAATCCTGTCCTTGATATTCTACCGGACGGAACATTTATTCCCTGCTATCCGCTGGCCGGGATGTTTCGACAAGCCCCCGGAAAAAATGATGATGCGCAATCAATGCGATCACTATTTGAATCCAGAATAAAACCATACCGTAGTCTTGGCATTTTTAAGGAATGTTCCATTTGTAATATGAAGGCATCCGGTGAATGCACCGGCGGCTGCCTTTCAGCGGCCATGCAACGACTTAGATATAAAAACTTTGAATTTAACGTGACGGAGACCTTACCGCATAAAAACTTCTCGTTTTCTTCCATAGAGATAGCAACTTCTGCAACAGGAGAAGAAAAGTCACAACAGTCAAATCCAAAGTTATCAGATGCAAAATGGGCCATTCCATATATCGATCAACCACTTTCTTTCTGGCAGGAAATCATGACACGATTCAGGCCGCATATTAAGGAAGTGTATTTCCCGTTTTCCGATAACATTATTGGCTCCGGTCGACCAGCACAGCCGCAAGCACACTTGAGTACATTTCTAAAACATTCGCCTTTTCCATTATCAGTATTAATCAATCCTATTGCACTTCCCCTGCCGGTGGATGAACTTGCCAGTCCCATAATCACAACACTCACGAAAATGCGTGATGAGTATAATCTTGTTGGCGCAACCGTCGCCAATCCAATGCTCGCCGCACGTATACGTGAGGTACTCCCCGATATCAAATTGACCGCTTCGGTTTTAATGGATATTTGTACACCGATTCAGATCAAAATGATCGAAGGAATTTTTGATGTGCTTGTACCATCCAGCCGTATCATGCGTGACCTTCAGGCGCTTGAAAAACTTGAAAAAGCTTTCAATGGGCCGTTAAGATTAATCGTCAATGAGGCCTGCCTGCCAGGTTGTCTGTTGAGGATTCAGCATTTCCAGGAAATGGCTGACCCGAAAAATCTTCACCCGCATTCGCTTTGCCGGAACATTCTGAATAACCATCCATGGCTACGGCTAACTGGTGCATGGGTGTTGCCCCAGCATTTAAAATTTTACCAGGCGGTTTATGGTGAACTTAAATTGGCCGGCCGGTTGACACTTCAGGATCAAAGGGATTATCTTGAGGTAATTGATGCCTATGTCAATTTTAAGCCCTTAACGCCAGACAGAATAGGCGGTGGCCCGGCATCGCTCAACGAACCATTGACTATTACAGATACGTTTTTTTTACAAACCCTTAAATGCAGGCACCTGTGTTATCATTGCGCTACATGCCGTGAGTATTGGAAAAATAACAGATTTAATATTAAAAATGAGGGAAAAGCATGAGTCAAATTAAAAAAGACGATTGTTTGAAAAAAATTTTGCAAGGAGATGATGAAAAACCTGAAATATATGCAGTGAGGAAACAAAAAGAAGGCATCTTTTTGTCCCGAAGAGCATTTTTAGGATCTATTGGTGCGGGGATGGTTCTTGGCTCCTTTACAGGGTGTATATCTTCCCGGAAAATTAAAAAAATCCATGGCCAAATAAAACTTCTCGATTGTTCGGATTTCAAGGCACATTCAAGTGCTGTTAATTCAGTTGCCATCAGCCCGGATGGGAATACTCTGGTTTCGGGCAGCTTAGACAAAACCATCAAGCTCTGGTCTCTGCCGGAAGGAAAACTCATAAATAAGCTTATAGGCCATTCAAACCCTGTCAGATTACTTACCATCAGCCCGGATGGAAGGCTCTTGGTATCAGTCAGTGGTTATAAAATCAAGCTATGGACTTTACCGAATGGAAAGCTGGTAAATACTCTTACAGGAAATTCATACGAAGTCACATCAATCGCCATCAGCCCGAATGGGAATACTCTGATTTCGAGCAGCTTAGACAAAACCGTCAAACTATGGTCTCTGCCGGAAGGAAAACTCACGAATAAGCTTATAGGCCATTCAAGTTTTGTCAAATTAGCTACCGTCAGCCCGGATGGAACACTTTTAGCATCAGTCAGTGGTGACGCAAGCATCAAGCTCTGGTCATTACCGGAGGGGAATCTGATAAACACCCTTAAATGCAATTCTCACAAGTTTACATCAGCCGTCATTAGCCCGGATGGAAAACTTCTGGTGTCGGGCAGTTTTGATAAAACCATCAAGATCTGGTCTCTGCCGGAAGGAAAACTGGTAAATACTCTGGAATCCCACTCCGGTACTGTTTATTCAATGGCCATCAGTCCGGATGGAACGTTTTTGGTATCTGTTTGTGATGACGGAACAATCGATCTCTGGACTTTACCGGATGGAAAGAAGGTAAATACACTTGGCAATCTACGTATTGATGATAAAAATATTAACGAATTAGTGGCCATCAGTCCGGATGGAACGATGCTGGCCGTAGGGAGTTATGATATTATCAAGTTCTGGTCCCTGCCGGGCGGGGAACTGATCAATGTACTTGAATACCCTTCTGGTTGGGTCAATTCAATCGCCTTCAGCCCTGTTGAAAAAATAATGGCTTCGGGCTGGTCTGATAAAAATATCCGGTTTGTATCATTACCTGACGGAAAACCCAATTGGTGTCTTTACGACCCGGCAATTACGAAAAACAATACTGAGGCGATCACGTATCGTCATTTTAAGCCGGAAACTCCTATGGCCCCCGGCACCCCATCGTCTTCGAATGATTATTATCTCAGGTCGGAAATCCATACTGTCCCCTGTGGTACCCCAACACCTCCGAATGCTGTATGTATCTGTGACTGTGTGAACGATACGATCAGGTACTCTGGCCCGAGGACCGTATGTATCTGCGATACGATTTCCGTTCCTGCGGGCAGACCCATTCCTGCAGGTGCAATTTGCGTCTGCAATACTATAGCGGTCGGAACTTACAAACAGCCTGTCCCAAAATCATCTTCAAAAAAACAATACCCAGCAATTTGCGGCTGCCATTCCAACGGCGGGGGGGGAGGGAGTAGCGGCGGGGGGCGCTACTGTACCTGTAACACGATTTGCACCTGCGAGTCAGTCGGCGGGGGAGGGGGAGGTCACTACTGGTACCCGAACTGATCTGAAAAAATATTTTAAAGCCATGGGATGATTCCAAAATAAAAATGTCTGAAACACCGAGCATAAATAAAATTATTGATTCATTACCGGTTTTCCGAATCCAGTGGCAAAAACTGTGCGTATTGTACACTCCTGGAAAAATTGCGGTGGTTGATACTTTGGATGCAGATCATATCCAGAAATATTTTAACAAATCCGGCCATGGTTCAACTGACAAATCTGTCCGGCAAATTGCGGAATGGCTGAAATCACATGCCCTAAAAACAGTTGAACGTTATTCCCAATGGCTTGACAGTCCGTTTCAGCCGGAATGCCTGACCGTTTATCTCAGCAATTACTGCAATCTTGCATGCACTTATTGTTATGCTTCCAATGGAAGACAAAACCGGCAAAAATGTGGGACACATCATGCGTTTCCGGTAATTGATGAAAAAATATTTTATGCTTGTGCAAAACAGGTGGCAGTTAATTGTGCTGCCAAAGGCATTCCGTTTCACCTGGTGCTTCACGGGGGCGGAGAGCCGACCCTGCACTTTGACCTGGTGCGGCGATTTGTGACCGTTTCACGCCAAATCGCTAAAAATTACGGCATTGGATGGTTTGGCTATATCGCCACAAATGGTGTCCTGTCTGAAAAAAATGCTGCTTGGATTGCCCGGCATTTTGACAGAATTGGTCTCTCGTGTGACGGCCCACCTGACATTCAGAATCAGCAACGTCCCATGAATAACGGATCGAAAAGCGCTTCTTTTATTGAACAAACTGCATCTGTCATCGCCCAATACGGTAAGAAGATTGAAATCCGGACAACCATTACACCGCAAACAATGAGCCGTCAAAAAGAAATAGTTTCTTACCTGTATGAAACCCTCGGGGCATCGACCATCCGTTTTGAACCTGCTTATCGTGTTACAGAAAAAAACCGAAATTATTTTATACCTCACCAAGCGGACCCATTTGCGAAAAATTTTCTTTCCGCCCAGAAAACAGCTCACGACCTGGGGTGTGAACTTTTATTTTCAGGGGTTCGGTTAAGCGAGATTCACGGCCCGTATTGCAATGTGCTGAGGAATGTTCTGCTTCTGACGCCGAATGGCCATGCTGTAAACTGTTTTATGGATATTGCTCCGTCGTTGAATGAAAACAACCATATCATTGGTTCGATTGATCAACAAACAGGTTCCTTTGTTTTAAATAATCAGGTAATCAAAAAATTGCGTCTTGCTGCAATCCAAATTCCTGAAATGTGCCGGGCATGTATAAATATGTTTCACTGTGCACGTGGATGCCCGGACTGGTGCCAATTAGATGAATCTCCTGTCTCTAAAAAAAACATGGATGCAAGTTGTAACAATGAAACGATCCATTTTCGGTGCAGACTGAATAAACTGTTGGCATATCTCTGGATTCAGCATCAGGCACGAAAACTTGTAAATCACCGAAAAATTAGCATTCAAATCGATTCAGAAAAAATGAATCTTGATGGCGAAAAAATTTTACTTAATTTTTTAGCAGATTCCCAGGAGAATATTGATAAGAACTTGATTTTAAAACAATGGAATGCAGTCAAACAACATTACCGGATAAACGACCGCTGCATGCCGGAGCCCCTTTGGGTGAAAAGAGGATTTGAACATGATGGGAGGACTGCCTGGAATCATATCTGCAGGCAGATTACATGCAGATCCCGTCAATCACCCTTAGCCATTTATATTCATATACCATTCTGTCTTCAGCGTTGTGGTTTTTGTGACTGTTATGCAATCCCCCTGGGAAAACAAAACCATTTACGTCAGAAACGATATTTCAGTACCCTGATGTCTGAGATAAGTTCATGGGGGCGTTTGGCAAACTTACGAAATCGCCCCGTATCAACAATCCATTTTGGCGGCGGAACACCGAATTGTATTGATCCGCTTTTATTCGAACAACTCGTTGATAAATGCCGAAATGTTTTCGGAATTTTGCCTGAAACGGAATGGGCGTTGGAATCCACCGGTTTGCTGCTTTCTGAAAATCATTTGAAATGGTTAAAAAATATTGGGTTTACAAGATTACATATCGGTGTGCAGACACTTGAAGAACCGCTACGACATCAAATTGGAAGAAAAACGCCGACAATACTATTGATGAAACAGTTGTCACATGCTTTAAAGATGAAATTTATCACCTCCGTGGATATTGTTTATGGTCTGCCCAACCAGACATCCAAAGGTTTGCTGCAAACTCTTGACCAGTTAACTGATGCAGGGATTCATGGCATTTCACTTTACCGGTTTAACATTTCCCGGCGCAACAGATGGTTTGTAAAATCATGCCAAGGATTCACCCCGGAAAAAGTTTATGATTACTGCCTCCTTCAGGCAGCTGATCAAGTCTTGGTTCGTCGGGGATACAAAAAAAATTATTTTAATCATTATGCATTACCAAAAGACCGAAATATTTATTTTACCCATGCTCAAAGAGGTGAAGATCTTCTGGCCATGGGAACGATTGCGGATGGTATATTTGGTGATTACTGTTATCGCCATCCGGGATACGCAAAATTTCTTGCTTCAACGACAAAAAGCATGCCGGCCCTTGAAGGTGGATTGTGTTTCACTAAAAAAGAGCGGACAATTCATCCTCAGACTATGCAATTGATGGGAGGATATTTTCCTTTTAAATATATAAATGGAGAAAAACTCAGGCGTTTGGTTTCAAAATGGGTAGATTGCGCATTGATCAAGGAATCTGCCGGCAACAATGGTTTAGATCTGACCGCTAATGGCTCATGGTTTATTAGTGATATGATTAGGGAAATGGAAGATATTAATATACCGGAATTACGCCGCAATTTTTGGAAGTCCCCTTAGAAATCGAAAACAAATAACCTTTACATTGTCAGCAGTTTTTCACGGTGACTACCAATTTTTAAACTTGATCCACACTTGTCCAAAAACGGATTTGATTTAAATATTCGATAACTAATTGAAAAAGATCCTCCTTGTGGGTATTGTTGATTTTTCCACAAACCAAACAACACCACAAAACCAAGGAAGATGGATTATGGTACGACATGCGAGCTTGTTCAGTCAACTGATTGCTTTGTTGGATCGTAAAAAATTTCATGGCCTGGTATACCGTCATCATACAGAACGCTTTGCCAAAAAATTTAATTCATGGGATCATTTTATTGCCATGTTATTTTGTCAACTCGCTCAGGCCAAAAGTTTCAGAAAAATTTGTGGCGGCTTGGCCTGTTGCATGGACAAATTAAGGCACCTGGACCGAAAATGGCGTCTGTTTTGTTACCCGTTTAAAAAAGAATGCTGATTATTCAGTAATAAAAAATTTTGCAACCCACAAAAGCAGGAATATTCTCTCAGATCAGTTGATCATGTTCACAAGAGATAAGGCACAAAAGCATTGTTGTCACCCGATGAGAAAAGTCGTGGTCTGGGATCAGATTAATGAGCGACGGCTTGTTTTGTTAACCAATCATCTTGAATTTGGAGCCTCAACGATCTCGGCAATTTATAAAGACCGCTGGCAGATAGAAATTTTTTTCAAAGCCCTTAAACAAAATTTAAAAGTTGAAACTTTTGTGGACACCAGTGAGAATGCCCTTTATATCCAAATTTGGACAGCATTTGTACTAAAAAACAATAACCAGAAACCAGAAAAAATTGTTTCCCAACATAACCAATTGATATTATAACGGCTAAAAACAAAAATTTAATCTTCACAGGTGAATATATATGTTTAATCTTTTGGCAAAAATTTTAAAATGGCTGTTTATTCTGCTCATGCTGGGTATTATTTCAGGTGTTATCGGCATTTGTGGAATCTATTTTTATTTCGCAAAGGACCTGCCTAAAATTTCAAGCTTAACCGACTATCGCCCGCCGATTATAACCAGTGTTTTTTCTGATGATAACCGCAAGATCGCGGAGTTCTATGAGCAGCGGAGAACAGTGATTCCATTGTCGGAGATGCCGGAGCATTTGATCCATGCGTTTATCGCTGCCGAAGATTCACGTTTTTACAAACATAAAGGTTTGGATTTCCACAGTATTTTCAGAGCATTTATCAAAAATTTGAAAGCCGGGGCCATTGTCCAGGGAGGGAGC
>Ga0164318_10006132_pt1 | contig 11650 bp, 6 predicted proteins | sample GuaBasSedimGuay9_FD_113734 | JGI IMG/M metagenome (GOLD analysis project Ga0164318, IMG submission 113734) | Subseafloor sediment microbial communities from Guaymas Basin, Gulf of California, Mexico - Guay9, Core 4571-4, 0-3 cm | ecosystem: Environmental > Aquatic > Marine > Hydrothermal vents >... | reverse complement strand
TTTTCAATTGTAGAAACAGTTGGTATTGAATATCAAGAAGAGTTTGATAATATTGAGTTAGCAGTATTTCCTAATCCTGTTACCGATGTGGCTACTTTACATTATTCCATCACTAAGGATTTGGGAGCAAATTATAAAATAGAGATTTTTAATGTAGCAGGTAAATTAGTTTTTAGCAAAATAGGAACCGCAGATAAATTTGGTGTTCAAAATTTAGAGATTAGTTTGCAGGAATTGCAAACAGGAGTATATATTATTAAGTATTTGGGAGGGGATAAACAAGCATATTCTAAATTTATTAAGAAGTAAGCTTTTTTTATTTTTGACATCCTTAAAAATATTAAAACTATGAAAAAAATAATTGTATTAGGTGCCGGCTTAATAGGCAAGCCAATTGCAGAGAAACTAGCAAAAGATAAAACCTATTCAGTAACTATTGCTGATATAAGTCAATTCCAATTAGATGCCGTTGATAACAATGGCGTTCAGAAAGTTAAAGCTAATCTTCAGGATAAAGTAGAGCTGATATCACTTGTTAGTTCATTTGATTTTATTATTAATGCGGTTCCCGGATTTATGGGCTATGAGTGTCTTAGAAACTGTATTGAAGCAGGAAAAGATATTGTTGATATTGCATTTTATCCGGAAGATGTATTTGGACTTTCTGATTTGGCATTGCAAAACAATGTTAGGGTAATTAGTGATATGGGGGTAGCTCCGGGTATGAGTAATTTACTTGTGGGGTATGCTGCTAATAAATTAGATAAGGTGCATAAAGCTGATATTTATGTTGGTGGTTTACCAAAAGTGCGCACCTCACCTTGGGAATACAAAGCTGTTTTTTCACCAGCTGATGTTATAGAAGAATATACACGTCCAGCCAGAATTGTAAGAAATGGAAAGATAGTTACCGTACCTCCTTTAACTGAAATTGAGTTGCTTGAATTTGATGGTGTTGGTACATTAGAAGCTTTTAATAGCGACGGATTACGCTCGTTGTTGTATACGGTTAAAGCTGACAATATGAGTGAAAAAACACTGAGATATCCAGGCTATGCTACTAAAATTCAACTTTTAAGTGATAATGGTTTTTTTAATCCAGAAGAAATTGAAGTTGAAGGTAAGCTGGTTTCTCCGCTAGAGTTAACCTCAAAGTTGTTATTTAAACAATGGAAGTTGCAAGAAAATGATGAGGATATTACAATTATGAGAATTGTAGTAGAAGGTGAGGAGTCTGGTAAGTTAATGAGATATAGTTTTGATTTGCACGATGAATACCATAATAAAACAGGCGTTCATTCAATGGCTCGAACCACTGGGTATACTGCTTGTACGGCATTAAAACTACTAACTGAAAATAAATTCACAAAAAAAGGAATAAGTGTTGGTGAAATGATGGCTGATGATGAAGATGTTGTTAATTTTATGCTCGATGGATTAAAGCAGTATGGAGTAATTTATAAGAGTAATGTTGAATATTTATAATATAAATAAAAACAAATTTATATAATTACATGGCAGAAATGAGAAAAAAATATGGTGCTTTTGGAGGAGTATTTACACCTTCGATATTAACCATATTGGGTGTTATTATGTACCTCAGACTTGGTTGGGTTACTGGAGTAGCAGGCTTGTGGGGAGTTATTGCAATAATTGTGTTGGCACATGTTATTTCAATTACCACTGGTTTGAGCATATCGTCAATCGCTACCGATAAAAAAATAAAAGCTGGAGGTATTTATTATCTTCTTTCTAGGTCGCTTGGTTTACCCATGGGTGGAGCAATCGGCATAACACTATTCATTGCAACGGCACTTAGTATTTCACTTTATATTGTTGGTTTTACTGATAACTTTTTATCAATACCGGTAATTTCAAACTTGTTTAATATTACAGAAGTAAGCTTGTTTCATGTTAGGGTAACTGGTTCTATTGTGCTTACGGTATTAGTAATTATTGGATTAATTAGTACCGAAACTGCCATTAAAACTCAGTTTATAATTCTGGGAGCAATAGTATTATCTCTTGTGTCGATATTGTTAGGGATATTTGTTTTTAATACCGATCCAGTATCTTCAAACGTATTAACTTCCAAAGTACCACATGATTTTTCATTTGTAGAAATATTTGCAATATTTTTTCCTGCAGTAACTGGGTTTACAGCTGGTGTTGCCATGTCGGGTGATTTAAAAGATCCGAAAAAAGATATTCCAAAAGGAACATTATTGGCCATTGCAGTAGGCTTTGTTGTTTATATTTCAATGGCTTTGATTTTTTATTTTTATGTTGATAATGAACTGCTTGTAAACGATTATAATTTTTTGGTTAAAATAGCATGGCTTCCATTTTTGGTGATTGCAGGAATATGGGGAGCTACACTATCATCGGCTCTTGGCGGAATACTTGGAGGTCCGCGCATACTACAGGCTGTGGCAAGAGATAGGATTATTCCCAGAGTATTAGCCAAAGGACATGGGAAAAATAACGAACCCCGTAATGCACTAATATTTACGTTTGTGTTGGCTGAATTGGGTGTTTTAATTGGTGATCTTAATATTATTGCAGGTATTGTTTCCATGTTTTATTTAACAGCATATGGTTTTATAAATATTTCGTTCGCACTCGAAAAATGGGCTAGTACCGATTTCAGACCGTCATTTAATATACCAATGTGGGTTGGCATACTTGGTTTTGTTGCTACATTTTTTGTGATGATACAGCTCGATATTATTTCCATGATGGGAGCAATGATTATCCTAATTATTATTTATTACATTATAAGGAAAAAACAGCTGCGTCTTGCCATGGGTGATGTTTGGCAAAGTGTTGGAGCATCGGTGCTTAGGACTATATTAACAAAGCTCGATCAGGCAAAAGTTGTGGAGCGTAACTGGAGGGCTAACATATTATTATTTAGTGGAGGTAAAAGTAGTAGACCTCATTTAATTGAATTTGCTAAATATTTGGTGGGAAAGCATGGCATGATTTCAAATTTTGACCTTGTTTTAAATACTACGTCCAAGGTATTATTTCCGAAGCATAAGCAAAAAATTCCGGAGGACGAAATGAGTGGTGATGAAGGAGTTTTTGCACGTAGGCAGGAATGTAGTAATATTTATGCAGGTATTAAAAGCATATCAGCAACATATGGGTTTTCGGGAGTTGAACCTAATACCGTATTATTGGGTTGGGCAAGGCAAACTGACGATCCTGTTGGTTTTGCAACGATGCTAAAATATTTAACCGACCTTGATTTGAATGTAGTACTGTTAGATTATGACGAATTAGTTGGTTTTGGAGATTATAAACAGATTGATATTTGGTGGCGTGGAGGTTCTAACAATGGTAATCTGGTGCTTTCGCTGATTAAGTTTATTCGTCTTTCGTACGAGTGGCGAAATGTTACGGTGAGGTTGATGATTATTAGTAACGATAAACAAAAAGAGCCAAAAATTATTCGTGATACTAAAAGGGTACTTGATAGCATGCGAATGGATGCCGAAATACGAATTATTAATAATGAAAATAGTATCCCTATCAATACGGTTATTAAAAATGAATCGGCAAATGCTGATTTAATATTCTTAGGAATTGCTGATGTGCAAGATGGTAAAGAAATGGAATTTATTGAAAGGGCTGATTCTTTATATCAGGATTTGGGTACCATAGCACTTGTTAGGGCTTCTTCGTTTTTTAAAGAAATTAAGATTGGGGTTTAGTTGGTTTTAAGTTTCAAGTTGATTGAATTCTGCCACCTGCGGCAAGGATTGAAGTGATAGCTTATTGAAATACCAATGTTGATTTTGTTAGTTGGCGGATGCTGACGTAGGAAGCACACGTACAGCTTACAAAAGCACATTTGGTATAAAATAACTATAAACGGAAAGCCTGGTTAGACTACCGTAGCCTTTTTGCGGAGGTAGGCTAAGCCGCCCATAATTATATAAAAATATTTTTTAGAAATTATAAAATGAGTAGCAATAAAGTAGTAATAATTTCGGGGGACAAGGGTGAAGGAAAGACAACCAAAATTGTAGAAATTATTGATAAGCTGAAGAGAAATGATGTTGCTGTTACTGGATTTGTGGCTATTGGCGAGTGGGAAAATGGTGAAAGGAGTAAGTACACAATGCTTGATATTAGAACTGGTAAATCGGCTGTGATTTGTACAGCTACCATGACTAATGGCTATGATAAACATGGTAGATTCTACTTTAATCCGCTTGCTGTTAAATTTGGCGAGAATATACTTTATAGTCAGCAAAATATAAGCCAAGTAGTTGTAATTGATGAAATCGGCCCTTTTGAACTCGATGGTAAGGTTTGGCATAATTCGTTACTACATCATCTGGAAAATACTCAAAACTTATTATTGCTTTCGGTACGTACGAAACTAGTTGATGAAATTGTTGAAAAGTATACGTTAGCTAACGTAAGTGTCTATAATACTCTTGCTAACAACGATGATATTGTTAAAGAAATTATACAAAATGTAATTTGATACTTGATTTTATATATTTTTATTAATTATTTCGTAAAAAATAATCTTAGAAACTAAAATGCTATTTTAATATGAGCATATCAAAAAGATTACCCAAGCGTATTTCGATACGGACAAAGTTGCTGACATACATATTGTTAACTACTATTCTGATATTTGTTGCAACTTTATTTTATATAATTTCAAACACAAATAAGAATGCAATTGAGGATTCTCATAAGTTTGTTAATGCTACGGCACAACAATATGCAAATGCTGTGAAGTCTGAATTAGACTATGATATTGCAACTTGTAGATCGATGGCAGATGCCTTTGGTGGATATGCTGATATTGAGATAGAACAGCGCAATAAGATTTACAATAATATAATGAAAAATATTCTTGCGGATAATCCTCAGTTTGTTTCTGTTTGGACAAGTTGGGAGTTTAATGCAATAGACCCAAATTTTAAGGAAGAAAATGGAAGGGTACGGTACACTTATTATCGTGAAGGGAGTAATTTGCTTTATATGGATGAGATTCTTGACGTTGGCGAAAAGAATATTGGTGGTATTTATTACGATTTAAAACATAATCCGCGCGAAGTACTTACTGATGCTTACTATGATTCGTTTGAAAATGATGTGAATCATCAAATACTTATGGCAAGTATGGCAATCCCATTAATTGGTGAAGGTGGTAAATTTATTGGTCTTGCTGGTGCAGATATTGAGTTGGAGCGGTTTCATACTATGATTGATAATATCACTCCTTTTAAGGAAAGTTACTCAATTATGGTTTCGAGTAGTGGGCAAATAATATCTCATAAGGACAGAAGTTTAATTAATACATCAATCCTTGATATTAATTTAAACTTACTTAAAAGGTCTGAGTTTGAGGCTAAATTAGCTTCTCATAAGGCATTTTCGTTTAGTGATAATATTGTAGGTGAAGATAAACTGTTTGTTTCATTTGCTCCTTTTAATATAGGTAACTCAGATGAAACTTGGTATGTGGTTGTTATAGTTCCTTCGGATATTATGCTGGAAAAAGCGAATAGTACATTTTCTGTTTCGGTAATTGTAGGTATTATTGGAATTATACTTTTAGCACTTCTTATTTGGTTTATTTCAAATTCAATTTCGATACCTTTGATAAAAACAACAAAAATTTTGAAACAATTGTCAACAGGTAATGTAGAAAATTTAGATACCATTAAAGTAAAAAGTCATGATGAGCTGGGAGAAATGGCAAGTGCGTTGGAGACACTTTCCAGCTCATTAAAATCGAATGCTAAATTTGCAATTAATATCGGAACTGGAAACTTATCTCAAAAATATAAACCACTTAGCGAAAATGATGTGCTGGGCAATGCCTTATTAGATATGAGGAAAAACCTTGTGGAACTGAGAACTACCAATGATAAAAATCAGTGGATGCAAACTTCAATAGTACGAATAGGTGATTTGTTACAAGGTGAGAAAACAATTAATGAATTGGGTAATCAAGTGTTGGCAGCATTAGCTGATATCCTTGACTTTCAGATAGCATCAATATTTTTTAATAATAATGGTGATCTTGAGTTATCAAGTTCATACTCCTACAATGTTAGAAAATCAAACCTTAATAAATTCAAATTTGGTGAAGGTTTAGTGGGGCAAGCGGCTCTTGAACAGAAAACTTTAATATATACTGATGTTCCTGATGATTACATCAGTATAAAATCAGGTCTTGGAGAAATTACGCCAAATGTTATTGTAGTTATTCCTTTAATTTATCAGAAAGAGGTAATTGCTGTTGTTGAAATGGGAAGTAGTAAAGAAATAACTCAAACTAAACTGGATTTCTTATCACAAATATCAGAGAATCTAGCAGTTGGCTTTAATTCCATAAACACTCGTACTGAAATGAAAATCTTGCTAACACGAACTCAGGCTCAAAGTGAAGAGTTAAGGGTGCAGCAGGAGGAGCTTGTTGCTTCAAATAAGGAACTCGAAGAACAAACAAATGCTTTAAAAGTTTCGGAAGAAGAATTGCAACAGCAGCAAGAAGAATTACGAGTTACGAATGAAGAGCTTGAAGAAAAAACAAAATTCCTAGAAGAGCAAAAGACAGATATTGTAAATAAAAATTTGAAGCTTGAAGATGCAGGAAAGGATCTTGAACGTAAAGCCGAAGAGTTAGAAGCTGCCAGTAAATATAAGTCTGAGTTTTTGGCAAATATGTCGCATGAGCTCCGCACACCACTTAACAGTTTACTAATATTGTCAGGTAGTTTATCAGAAAATAGAGAAGGAAACCTAAACGAAGAGCAAGTTGAGTCGGCAGAAATTATTTATAAGAGTGGTACTGACTTATTAACAATGATTAACGATATTCTTGATTTATCAAAAATAGAATCAGGAAAAATGGATGTTAATGTTGAAAATGTTAAAATTAGCAGCATAAGCGAAAATATTAACGATTATTTTAAACTATCGGCTAAGCAAAAGAAAATCGATTTTATTACTAGTGTAGATAATAATGTACCAATTCAAATACTAACTGATCAGCAAAAAGTTGAGCAGGTTATTAAAAATTTCATGTCAAATGCATTGAAGTTTACAAGTAAAGGTAGTATTACTCAGCATTTTGAAATGAAGGAAAATACACTTTGTATTTCAGTTATTGATACCGGAATTGGAATTCCTGAGGATAAGCAAAATGCTATTTTTGAAGCTTTTCAGCAAGCTGATGGAAGCATATCAAGAAAATTTGGGGGAACAGGGTTGGGTCTTTCAATTTCACGTGAACTTGCAAAACTACTCGGTGGTAAAATTGAACTTAAAAGCGAGGTAGGAGTGGGGTCTACTTTTACATTTTACCTTCCAATTAATGGAGAAGTTAAAGTTGCCAATGATACTAAACCTGCCATTAAAAAAGCTGAAATTGTGAAGCCTGAGCCAGTTGATGTTGCTGTTGAGCAAACCCCTTCGATGTTTGATGATAGCCGTCCAGACTTTATTGATGATGATTTTGATATTATTGTAGATGATGACGAGGTAATACTTGTTATTGAGGATGATCCAACATTTGCAAAAATTTTATACAAGCAGTGTAAAGATAGAGGATTTAAATGTGTTGCATCACCCACTGGGGAATATGGAATTGTTATTGCTGATAAGATTACACCTCATGCTATTATTCTTGATATTAAATTGCCAGGTATTGATGGCTGGAGGGTGCTGGATTTACTTAAAGAGAATCCAAATACACGGCATATACCAGTTCATATAATGTCGGGCGGTGATGAAACTATTGCTGCTTCGAGCAAAGGTGCCATTGGGTATTTAACGAAACCAATTCAAAAAGGAGTTTTGGATACGGCTTTTGCCAAGATTGAATCGTTTATTAATAAAAAAACCGGTAATTTGTTATTGGTTGAAGATGATGATAATCTTAGGAGATCAATAAAAATACTCATTGGAGATGATAGTGTAAATATTACTGATGCAGCAAGTGGTGCCAACGCTATAAAGCTCCTTAAAGAGAATAGATATGATTGTATGATTCTTGACCTTGGTCTATCAGATATGACAGGGTTTGATCTTATTGAAAAGATAAATAAATCAAATATAAACCGACCACCAATTATTGTTTATACCGGTAAAGATTTAACAAGAGAAGAAAATGAGACTTTGGAGAAATACGCTGAGTCGATTATAATTAAAGGTGTAAAATCGGAAGAGCGGCTGTTAGACGAAACTGCATTATTTATGCATAGAGTAATATCTGAAATGCCTAACAAACAACAATCGGTAATAAAAAGTATGCATGCTAGCGAAGATGTTTTTAAGGATAAAACGGTATTGATTGTGGATGACGATATGCGAAATATATTTGCTCTTAAAAAAGTATTGTCTGATCATAATATGGATGTGTCGCGTGCTGATAATGGAAAGGCTGCCCTTGAAATAATAAAAACAAATCCTAAGTTTGATATTATTTTAATGGATATTATGATGCCTGAGATGGATGGCTATGAAACGATGGAAGCCATTAGGAAGATGCCTGATCAAAAAAATGTGCCAATAATTGCTCTTACTGCTAAAGCAATGAAGGAAGATAGACAAAAATGTATCGAAGCAGGAGCAAATGAATACATGTCGAAGCCAATAGTTATCGAAAAACTTTTATCTTTGCTAAGGGTTTGGTTATATAAATAGATTTATGCTTACAAAACCAAAAATATTAATTGTTGACGACAAAAGAGAAAATCTTGTTGCGCTTGAAGTTGTATTGAAAGGTTTAGATGTAGAATTTGTTAGAGCATTGTCGGGTAATGAGGCTCTGGGTCAGACTCTTAAGCATGAATTTGCCCTTGGTATTTTTGATGTTCAGATGCCTGAAATGGATGGGTTTGAGACTTTAGAAATTATTCATGATGATGCTGATATAACATATTTTCCTGTAATTTTTGTGTCGGCTATCTATAAAGAAGATCAATATGTTCTTAAGGGAATTGAAACCGGAGCTGTTGATTTTATCTCAAAACCAATTGTTCCTGCCATATTGCAAGGAAAAGTACGAGTATTTTTGGATTTGTACAAGCAAAAGAGATTATTAGAATCAACAAATAAGGAGCTTGTAGTTGCAAAGGAGAAAGCCGAAAAGAAAGATCTACTGAAATCACTTTTTCTGGCAACAATGTCTCACGAAATTCGTACTCCAATGAATGGGATTATTGGTGTTGCCGAATTATTAAAACAAACTTCATTAACACAGGATCAGCTTGACCTAGTAAATATAATGTCGGTTTCTGGTAATAATCTTCTTCTCATTATAAATGATATTCTTGATATATCGAAAATAGAAGCAGGACAAATAAAACTGGAACCTAGTAAGTTTGACCTTTATAACTTAGCTTCGGAAACTGTAGTGTTATTGCAATTAAAGGCTGAAGAAAATAAGAATAAAATTGTTTTGGATATCGATAAAAGTGTCCCTAAATATTTTGTTGGAGATGCTGTACGGGTTAAGCAAATACTTATAAATTTAGCTAATAATGCTGTTAAGTTCACAAAAAATGGAACTGTTAGGATAAATATAACTTATTTATTATCTGATGGAAATCGTGATAAAATTGGATTTAAAGTTATTGATGATGGTATTGGAATTCCTGATAATGAAATCCATAAGCTATTTAAGGTTTTTAGTCAAATTGATCAAACAACCCAGCGTGAATTTGGGGGTACCGGATTGGGTTTAGCAATTTCAAAGAGTTTAGTTGAAATGATGGATGGCGAGATAGGTGTTGTTAGTAAACATGGCGTGGGATCTACTTTTTGGTTTAATGTATTTTTTGATAAATCTGATAATGCTAATAGTTCTGTTCCTAATTCAGTTAATACTGTTAATAATATAGTAACTGAAAAGAGTAATCTTAGTGTTTTATTAGTCGAAGATAACCTGATTAACCAAAAAGTTGCAACAGGCATTATTAAGCAGCTGGGGCATAATATAACTATTGCTGCCAATGGAAAAATTGGTGTGGAATTGTACAAGAATAATGAATTTGATGTGGTATTAATGGATATTCAAATGCCAATTATGGATGGGTTTAAGGCTACAAAAGAAATTCGTAGTTGGGAACAGAAAAATAGTAAATCGCCAGGAGTAATTATAGCTTTAACAGCCAATGCTCTTAAAGAAGATAAAGAAAGGTGTTATGAAATTGGTATGAATAATTTTTTATCTAAACCTTTTAAGATTAAAGATATTGAGAAGGCTTTGAATAGTCTTTAATATTCACTCTCAAAGCAAACCTTCTTCATTAAGTGCAAGAAAGTTTTAGTACCACCACCATTTCTGATAATATCAAGCAACTCCAAGTCATTCTTCTTAAAAATAGATCCAAAAATTGTATGAATATTATTGTAACTAAACATGTCAGGGTCGAGAATAGTTGATGGTCCTAAAGTATATATTCTGCAATCTTTGGGAGTAGAATTCACAATATCCAAAAAAGTATTGTTAAAAACAGAAGTTGATGTTAGTATTACAACATCGGCATTGGCAAGAAACTGCTGCTGTTTTTTAATATCAATAATTGCGTCATTGTCACTTTTTAAGTCAAAAATGGAAAGATTAATAGCTGCGTTTTTAAACTTCTCGGTAAGTGAGCCAAAATAGCCAATCATCACAATGTTCTTAAATTCTTTAAAATCTATCTCGTTGAAAATGTCAATTTGCTTATTGTATTCTCTATTGTAGTTTAGTAGTGCATTAAAATATGCAATGGCTATAATACGATGTGAGTTAGATGAGCTATCAAAATTTTGCAAGTCATTAATTGTGATATCAACCTTCCCTTTCAAAGTGGAGCAAACTCCAATATTTCCATTATTAAGTAGCACAGCTACATATTTCTCCCCACAAATAATTTCTTTTATTAGTGATGTGTTGATGCCTAACTTATTGTAGTAGTGTTTAATTGGTTCTTGCATAAGAGTTGGATTACAAAGTAATTATATTGCTTCAAAATTACAGAAAATATTGCTGGTTTCGTTTAATAAAGTATGATCGTTGAAAAACTAAATTTTTGTGTGTATTAGACTTAGTGTACCTTTGTGATGTACTTGGTGCGCCTTTGTGGTAAATTTTAACCGCAAAGTATCACAAAGGTTTACACAAAGTAACACAAAGAAAAAATGGTAATCATATAGCAGGTATTAAACTTAATAGTCGAGTAGTTTTTGTTTCTCGCCTATCCGCCAAGTTGCAAAGTACAGATTGTGAGAATAATAAATACTCAATGTGCGTCTTTCAAGTATTAGATAATGTGTATGTAATAAACCCTTGCAAACTATTAAAACTACAATATCAATGCCAAGCCAAGAGCCACTTGCCAAAAGCTAAAGGCCATTACAAAAAAAGCATCCTCTAATCAAATAGAGAATGCTTTTTAAAACCTATATAGTGTCTTTAAGAAAAACTCTATATTTTTCAAATGGCTTTAAGAAGGCGTCAAGAACAAGGCTTGCGAAGTATTTAGAAACCAGGAGTTTACTTTTGTAAATGACTGGTTCTAAATACAAGTGTAACGCAGTTACTGACGTTTTCCTAAAGCCATTACATATCAAAAAAGATACTAATCTTCCTGATGAGGAGTAACCATCTCAATTACCTCTG
>Ga0164318_10006131_pt1 | contig 11651 bp, 11 predicted proteins | sample GuaBasSedimGuay9_FD_113734 | JGI IMG/M metagenome (GOLD analysis project Ga0164318, IMG submission 113734) | Subseafloor sediment microbial communities from Guaymas Basin, Gulf of California, Mexico - Guay9, Core 4571-4, 0-3 cm | ecosystem: Environmental > Aquatic > Marine > Hydrothermal vents... | reverse complement strand
AGCAATGCGGGCAATTCGCAAAATTTCTTCATAGCGCAGCACTTCCTTGTGGCGTAATTTTTGTTTGGATAGCCGTGGATTGCAATATATACAACGCAGGTTGCATCGGTCGGTGATGGATATCCGCAGATAATTTAAGTGCCGTTTGTAGGGATCAATTAATTTGGTTTTCTGCAATTCTTATATGTTCCTTTTAATGTTGGGTGTGTTTTTTACAATATTCCGGAATTGAAATAATCGGCGGCCTTTCATGGCCGATGATTTTATAAATATCTGCTTCATATTCGCCCTTGGTCAGTTTATACTGGATCATCTCATGGAACAACTCGGTGTTGAGATTTATTTTTTTCAGGCTTTCAATTCGATTAATGAACGTCTTGAGAATAACAAATGCCATTCTGCCCAGTGCTTTTGTGTCCTGGTTGCGGTGCACCCGGCGGTCCAGATCCACCTGGGCGATCACGTCAAGGCCCCATTTTTCATAAATATCTAAAATCATGCTCGTTTCCACGCCGTACCCGATGGGAAATGAAATGTTTTCCAGAAGAGATCGAAACCCTGCATATTCGCCGGACAGGGGCTGGATGATCTGGGTCAGTTCCGGGAAAAATAAAGAAAACAGGGGGCGTATAATCAGCTCGGTGACCCGTCCGCCCCCGGTAGACCGGATTTTTTTCAGGTCAGTGGCGATGGGCCGATCATAGAAGGCTTTGGTGTATTTTATATGGTCAAACATCAGCAAAGGACCTAAAAGAGCATAGGCAAACCGGTGGTGGATGTTTTTAATGTCCGCATCCAGGTAGATGATGATATCTCCTTCGGTGACATGCAGGGCTTTCCAGAGATTCTCTCCTTTGCCGGTAAAATTTTCAAGATGGGGCAGAATGTTTTTTGCCTCATAAACGTCGGCCCCATAACTTTTAGCAATGTCTAATGTATGGTCTGTTGAACCGGAGTCAACAACAACGATTTCATCGATCAGCGGGAACCGCGTCATCAGCTCTGATTTCATGATAATAATTTCTTTGGCAATTGTTTTTTCTTCATTTAAAGTCGGCAGGCACAGGGATATCTTCAGCTGTTTTCGGTTTTTGGCTTCAACCAGTTTTTTGATATCCTTAAATTCTGAATGGTGGAATGTATTGGTTTTTAACCAGTTATGGTTCATCACAGACCCCGCTGTCTATTGCCATGATAACACCGATAATCTGTGCAATGCCGGTAAACATGGGCTTTATTTTCATTGAAGCGTTTTCAAGGTGAACATTTTTACCTTCCGTGACCCCTAATGTGACGGCCGGAATTTTTCTGGCAAGAAAGATGGACAGTTCGGACTCACCGGAATCACTTGCAGGGGAAAGGCCGAGTGCTTTCATGATCGAAACCGTGCTTTTTACCAGCGGATGCCTGTATCGTAATGTCGCAGGTGTCAGATTACTGATAATATTCAGTTCAAGGCGGACATGGTTTTCATGCCCGATCCCGTTGACGATATCTTCGATCTCAGAGTGCATTCGTTTAACCATCTCCTCGGAATCGCTTTGGATTTCAAATCCTAGCCGGGCATTATAGGCGATCACGCCATGTTTAAACCCACCGTTAATTTTTCCGATAATCACCCGGGCGCGCGGCCGTAAAGGGAGTTCCATGGCCAGAATTTCATCAATCACCTTGTTTAAAATAATGATGGCATTCGGCTTGTACCGGTTTCCCCCGCCGTTGGCTGGCAGGACATTGCAGGTGATTTCTCCCCGGATAATACCTTCGGAGTAATAGTTTAAGCGTCCCAGCTCGTCTCCTTCAACAATTACAGCACCCCGGATGGGCCCTTCCCAGGTATCCAAAAGCTGGCGGATACCCTGCAGGTTTCCTTTTCCAATGGATTGGGGAACCCCTGCCAGTACGATATCAGACTCAAATTGAAGATTAAGATGTTTAAAAATAATCGGCAAAGAGGCCAGGACGCCGACACCCAAAGAATTGTCCAGGATGCCCGGTCCGGAGATAGACGCTTTCCGAACGATATAATTATGGTCAATATCTGCATTAAAAAAAGTATCCAGATGGGCAACGACAAAAATGGGCGCCCGGGATTCGTTTGAAGTGCCCTTAATGATACCGATGGGAATATTGTAGTCGCTTGTTGCACTATAATCAGACTGGGCATCGGATAACCGTTCCAGGAAAATTTCAGTCCGGGCTTGTTCGTGATATGTCGGGGCGGGAATCTGGCCGATTAACACGATATTGGAAATAATGACTTCCTGTATTTCTTTGATCTGGTCAATAAAGGAGGGCAGTCTTTTTAAAATGGTGTCCATGGCCGTAACTTCGTAATTTTTTATTTATGGTTTGATATCTTTCCTGATATTCTAAAAATTATATATCACATATGAGAAGCAACAATCAAATCATTAAGTATAAGGGGCATATCGCAGGTGTCTTATTGAATAAATCACACGCCCCCCCAGTATTCTATGGCCCTTCTTATATCACCGGCCAAACCGCATTGGCATTTTGGAACATGATACCGGAACGGGTTGAACTGATAATCAGCATGACAACAAAAAGGGAAATGAAAGAATTCCTCGCGTTAATGCGATTGGATGATAGTGTTAACAAAGATCTTGATTTATCTTTATTAGAAGAAATTAAGACCGGATATCGAAGGCAAAGTATAAAACTGCTGCTTGATTGTTAGAGACGCTGACCAAAGAAAAACTTACTTTTGGTGCATATATTTTTTCACAATCGCTTCGCACAGTCCGTCAATGGTGTAGGATTCTGCTTCAACATGGACGGTAAATCCATTTTTTTCGGCCGTTTCGGATGTAATAGGCCCGATGGACGCAATCGTAACATTTTTTAATAGTTCATTAAACCGGTTTTTCGGTATGAGTCTTTTGAAATTAGTAACCGTGGAGGAGCTGGTGAATGTAACGAGGTCAATATCTCCCTGTGTCAGCTGTCGGACCAGCAGGTCTGTATTCTCTGTATCGTTTATCGTATGGTATGCCGCAATTTCATCGATTGTGGCGCCCATTTTGGATAATTCTTTGGGCAGAATCGGCCGGGCTTCCGCAGCCCGGGGGAGGAGCATCCGTTTTCCGGCGACAGTTTCATTTTTAAAGACGGCAATAATGGATTCCGCCCGAAAGCTTTCAGGGAGTATATCGGTGTTTATTCCATATGATTTCAATCGTTTTGCGGTCACCGGACCAATGCAGGCGGTTTTAAGACTTCCCAGGGTCCGGGCATCTTTTCCTTTTTCTAAAAGGCGTTTGAAAAAGAATTTCACGCCGTTGACGCTGGTGAAAATAATCCAGTCATAGGCGTCAAGGCTATCGATGGATGCATCGATTTGTGAATAGCTCTCCGGGGGAACAATTTTAATCACCGGATATTCCAGGCATTGGGCACCTAATTCGGTTAATCGGGAGATCATGTCACTGGCCTGGGCCCGGGCCCGGGTCACGACAATTTTTTTCCCAAACAAGGGTCGGTTTTCAAACCATTTCATTTTTTCCCGCAAAGAGATGACATCGCCGACCACAATAATGCAGGGTGGCTTCAAATCGGCGGCTTTGACATTTTCGGTGATTGTCGCAAGTGTTCCGGTCACCGCCTGTTGTTTGGTGGTGGTCCCCCACCTGACAAGCGCTGCCGGCGTTTTCGGCACCATGCCGTTTTGCTGGAGTTGGGTCACAATATTCGGCAGGTTTCTGACCCCCATCAGAAAAACCAGTGTTCCGCCATTTTCCGTCAGTGCTTTCCAGTTAATTGAGGAATCTTTTTTGGTCGGGTCTTCGTGGCCGGTAATAAATGTTACAGTCGACGTATATTTACGATGGGTCAGGGGAATTCCCGCATATGCCGGTGCGGCGATAGCAGACGTCACCCCCGGAACCACTTCAAAGGCCAGGCCTTCTTCAATCAATGCTTCGATTTCTTCACCGCCGCGGCCAAAGATAAACGGATCACCGCCTTTTAATCGGGTGACGATATTGCCTTGCTTGGCTTTTTCGACCAGCAGGGCATTGATTTGGGTCTGGGTCAGTGTGTGATCGCCGCCCTTTTTGCCGGCGTAGATTAGCTCCGCATCTTTGCGGGCATATTTTAACAGTTCGTCAGCGGCCAGGTAATCATAAACGATCACATCGGCTTTTTCGATGCATGCTTTTCCTTTTAACGTGAGCAGCCCCGTATCACCGGGACCGGCACCCACCAGATATACTTTATTTTTCATTTTTAATTTCCGGAAAGTTTGTCCAGTATTTCTCCGGCACCCATGTCAATCAGGCGCTCGGCAAGTTCTGTTCCGATTTTTTCCGCATCTGTTGCCGGACCGGTAATGACTTGTTTGATGACGTTTGAACCGTCAATTTCCGCAACCAGGCCGGTGATGGTGAGTTCGGAATCTTTTATTGTCCCATAAGCGGCCATGGGTACCTGGCATCCCCCTTCCAGGCGGTGGAGAAAGGCCCGTTCACCGGTTATGACCAGATGTGTGATCAGATGGTCCAGATTTGATATGATTTTGTCGGTATCTGGATCGTTTTCACGGGTTTCAATACACAACGCCCCCTGGCCCACAGCCGGGAGCAGGGTTTGTGTATCAATATATTCGGAAATTTTATTTTCCATGTTCAGCCGTTTCACACCAGCAGCTGCTAGCACAATGGCATCTAATCCCTGGGTTTTAAGTTTTTCAATTCGGGTGCCCAGGTTTCCCCGCAACGGTTCAATGGCAATATCCGGCCTGATGTTTAAAAGCTGAGATGACCGGCGGAGGCTGCTGGTGCCGATTTTAGCGCCGTGCGGCAATTTTGAAAAGGACAGGTTCTGTCGTGAAATCAGCACGTCATTGGGTGTTTCTCGTTCGGGAACAGCCGCAATACACAATCCGTCAGGGATTTCTGCCGGCATATCTTTCATGCTGTGAACGGCTATATCGATTTTGCCGTTTAGCATCGCTTCTTCAATTTCTTTGACAAAAAGACCTTTGCCCCCCACTTTTGCAAGCGGCACATCTAAAATTTTATCCCCTTTGGTTTTAATAATTTCAAGACTGACTGAAAGTGAGGGATGATGTTGGATAATGGTTGATTTTACCCATTGGGCCTGCCACAGGGCCAGTGCGCTGCCCCGGGTGCCGATGGTAATATCTGATTTCATTTATACCCCGCAGCTTGAGCAATTGGTTGAGTGGCAGCCGGTACAGGAAGCAGCCCCGGCAGATGCGCTGACAGTTTTTCCGTCGCTTCCTTTGCTGACAAAGCCGCATGAGGATATCAAACGTTTAATCTTTTTGTTTCCGCAGACGGGGCATGCGGGCTTATCGCTGCCCAGGATGAGAATTTCAAATTTTTTATCGCATTTTTCACAATTATATTCATAAATCGGCATTGACGAACTCCTGATATTCAATCAATTCAAGGTGCTTATACTATTTTACGTATGATCTCAATAAATCCGGGGTATAAATGTGAATTCGCGTACAACCTATGTAGCGGAAGGCTTTAGCCTTCCACTTTCCCATGACCCGAAGCTCACGGTTTTATGGAGGTCTAAAGACCTCCGCTACATCGTCCGAGCTTATTGAGAAGTTACTATTTTACCAATGCCCGAAAATTTATGAAAAACCGGGATGCATGGTAAAATTTTTTTAGCCCATTCATCTAACAATGTAAATAGAATAACATCAATTTATGGGGAACTGATCAATTTTAACGTTTTAGCGATATATTTAGCTGATTTATATCCTAATTCCTGTGCTTTTTGGAATTCGTCAAGGGCTTCTTCTATGCGGTTTCGGTTTAAATACAGCCGGCCGAGCCGGTGTCTGAAAAGACCATTTTCCGGGTCAATCCCGATTCCCTGACGACAGAACATTAATGCGATGTCTGCATTTTTTTTCTGAATTTCATACATATAGCCCAGCGCGGAAAGGGCTTCAGCGTTTTCAGGATGCAATTTCAGGGATGTTTTATATGCCGTGACAGCATCGGAAATCTGCTCAAGGGTTGTATATGTGTCGCCGAGCAGACGAAATGCTGCCGCTGATTTTGGATTCAGGCCAGTGGCTTTTTCAAGGTATTTTTTTGCGTTTTCGGCTTGATTCAGTTCCAGGTAAATTTTTCCGGTTTGAAAGGCGAGTTCAAAGACCCTGTTGTCAATCTGTTCCGACTTTTGAAAATATTCGAGCGCGGTGGCGTATTCTTTTTTCAGGAGGTGGACGTATCCCGCGTTATAGATGGCCATGTTTTCATTCGGGGCCAGGCGGGTGGCTGTTTTAAATTCAGAAAGTGCTTTATCCAGGTCTTCTTTGATGCCGTAACACACGCCAAGGCTGTTGTGCACATTGACATTATTTTCGTCCAGTTTCAGGGCCAGATAGAATTCATTCATGGCGCCTTCAAGATCGCCTGCCTGATAAAATTTATCTCCACTGATATTTAAACTTACGGAATCAAATGCCACACAGCTGTTAGCACCGAAAAAATTCGCATGAACCAGCGCTTTTTTGGCATTTTCCAGAATGCGGTCTTTTGTGTAGGAAAGGGTTGGGTAAACGGCAAGCCCTATGGAAACAGTTTCGCCGCATTTTTGGGAAAGATGTTTTTTAATTTTGTTGCTCAAAGCAAGGCATTGGGTTTCGTCGGCCCCCGGGAAAAAGCCGCCCAGTGTCGCATGATCCACAATTCCCCAGATGCCGGATGATTCCCCGCAGATAGTGTCAATGGTATCGGCAATATCAGATAGTATATCGTCGGGCTTGATGACATAATGGATGTCGTCTAATCGGATTACCAGGGCCCCAAAAGATTTTAAATCCCTCACAAGGCCCATGGCGGTATCATGAAAAATATTTTTAATTAATATCCTGGGAAATTGTTTTTTTAATTTTTCAAAGGGAATTATTGTCGGCGGGTCATGTTTTTCAGTTTCAGGCACAATATCGGTTTTGGAAAATAAAAATTGCTGAGTTGAAATTTGATCCCGGTGAATATCCTTTGTGCGTTGTGGCATAATCAAGGCCTTTTTAAGCAGGTTCGTATCGCAGTGGCAATTTCCGTCAGCTCTTCTACAGCAACGGTTCGCATATCCATTAAAAATAGTTCATTTTCTATCCGGCCGATAATTGGCGGGGTATTTGCCCGCATGGTTTTTTCGATGACACCGGCATTCATTTTACTGATTTGAATCCCTATGCATTTGGTTGGCAGTTCAGACAGCGGAAGAGATCCGCCCCCGGCCCTGGAAGCGGAATCGAAAATGACCACTGTCAGCCGTTTATCCTCTGGCTGTTCCAGGAGAGTTTTTAGTTTGAATGCTTTTTTTTCAATATCATCAACAGAAGCGGTCAGCATGTTGAGTGTCGGAATGGCGGCAATGGCCTTTTTTTCATCCCGGTAAAGTCTCAGGGTGCTTTCCAGCGCTGCAAGGGTTAACTTGTCGATCCGAAGGGCGCGGGTCAGCGGGTTTTGCCTGATTTTTTTTATGATGTTCCGGTTTCCTAAAATGATTCCCGCCTGCGGCCCGCCGAGGAGTTTGTCGCCGCTGAAGGTCACGATATCCGCACCCGTGGTCACCGACGCTTGGACCGTGGGCTCTTGTAATGGACTATATTTTGAAAAATCGATTAAAGTGCCGCTGCCAAGGTCTTCCATCACCGGCAGGTGATGCTGTTCGCCGAGCGCTACCAGTTCTTTTAAGGGAACGGCTGAGGTGAAGCCGATAATGCCGTAGTTGCTCGTATGAACTTTAAGGAGGAGGCCTGTATGATCATTGATGGCGCGTTTATAATCATTTAAGTGCGTCCGGTTGGTGGTTCCGACCTCTTTTAAGACGGCACCGCTTTTTTCCATCACATCCGGGATGCGGAATGATCCGCCGATTTCCACCAGTTCGCCTCTGGAGACAATGACTTCCCGGTGCCTGGCAATGGTGTCCATGCATAGAAGGACTGCGGCGGCATTGTTGTTGACCACCATGGCCGATTCAGCCCCGGTGAGTTCACAGAGAATGTCTTCAACCGCCGTGTATCGCAGGCCGCGTTTACCGGTCGCCAGGTTGTATTCCAGGTTGGAATACCGGCCGGAGACCATGTGAATATGTTCAAGGGCTTCTTTTGCCAGCAATGATCGGCCCAGGTTGGTGTGAACCACCACCCCGGTCGCATTGATGGCGCGGGTAAGGTTCAGGGTCATGGCGGACGTGACGGATTTTTTAATTCGTTCCAGGATGGCGGTGTCAGTGAAATCTCTCTCATGAATTTTTTGATGGTCTTCAAGAATAGTATTTCTAAGACGCGCCACTATCTGGCGGACGGAGTTGGTCAGGAGTGTTCTGGGGGTATCTCTTAATGTCAGATCCTGTTTTGCAATTTCTAAAAGATGGTCGATACCGGGCAGCTTTCTAAACAGCAACTGCCGGGCTTCATTGATGTTGGTTTGTTTTTTTAAATCAGTGATGGTTGTTTCCGGGGCATGGCGAATTAAAAGAGTGCGCCTGATTAAATCCATTCGGGTTTCAGGTGAATAATTATATTTTTGAATTCATACCATTTCAAGAAGAATATTTTCAACTGTTTTTTTAAGAACTTACAGATTGGAATGAATCAAGCGGTGTGAGGCTTCTGTTTTAGATGCGATTTTCTTTTTTTACAGAAAAATCTTTATGCGATGGCCCTTTTGAGTTATAGATTTAAACAGTTAAATAAAAATTAGGAGAAAAAATGAAGTCACCACAAAATTATATTATATTCCCCCTTGATGTATCAACGGTTAAAGAAGCCGCCCGATATATTGAGCTGCTTTCCGAATCTGTGGGAATGTTTAAGGTGGGGTTGGAGCTTTTTATTCAGGCCGGTCCGGAAATTATCCGGATAATTCAATCGTCCGGCAGTGCGGAAATTTTTTTGGACTTAAAGCTTCATGATATCCCGATGACGGTTGAACGGGCAATGGGGCGCGTGGCTGATTTAGGGGTTAAATTTGCAACCGTTCATTGTGGTGAGTCCTCCCGGATGCTTGAAGCAGCCGTGGCGGGCGGCGGCAGTGCGGTGGGGGTGCTCGGCGTGACCGTGCTGACCAGCATTTCAGCAGAAGAAATTGCCGCCGCCGGATATAAGGATGCCTATTCGTCGGATTTAGCAGCGCTTGTGCATAAACGTGCGGAAATGGCCAATGCTGCCGGTTGTGCGGGTGTGGTCTGTTCCGGGCATGAAGTGAAAATGATCAAAGAAATGTTTGGAAAAGATTTTTGTGCGGTTACCCCGGGAATCCGTCCGGCATGGCAGGCCGGCAATGATGATCAGCGGCGGATTGTCACGCCGGCCGAAGCCGTTAAAAACGGGTCTGATTACCTGGTCATCGGCCGTCCGATACGGGACGCAAAAGATCCGGTGGAAGCAGCCAAAAGGGTGGCTGAGGAGATTGAAGCGGCATTGACGGATTTGTAAAAATTTAAAATGAATCATAGAGATCAAAAATTTTATATGCACCTTAACGTTTGACCGGAGTTAATAAAACTTTTGTTTTCTTTACACGCATCATTCAGGATTTCGCCAATCTTTGTGGCGTATCTTGTGCATGTCTGACTTTTTTTTGGGGCGCATGGATTGCGGGTTTCCCACTTTGATTTAGTCGTTTATTACTGTATAGTAGCTACTGATAAATACATATTCGCTTGAAATTTTATCAAATACTTGGCATAGTAGTGAGAAAAAGTGAATGAGAAACAGCGAGTTCCCCCCCCCCCCAAACCTTGCATTTGGGATTTGATTCGACATGTACAAAGACACACTCAAGCAGATGGAATTTGAAAATTTCAAGCTACCCTTTGGCGGAAAGCTGATAAGCAAAAATCGCTGGGTTCAACTTGCCAAAATAATACCCTGGGCTGAAGTTGAATAAAATTACCTTGTGCAAGCCTTGCCGGAACGGAAATGGGTTCACCTGCCAAGTCAGCGTGTAGCATCGTGATGAGCTTTTTCGTCATGAACCTGATAATTAACTATTAACGATAGGAGGAGAAATGAATCAGGGACAAGTAAAAAGCAAATTGTTTATTATCGTTTTGTCTGTGAGTTTTCTGCTTTTTGGAATATCCTGGGTTTTTGCCGGACATGCTCCCAAACTAAAAAAGAAGGAAACGAAAATCGTGCAGATTCGTGGAAATCAGGCATGGGTCAATACCGGAATCCAGGTACGCCCGCAGGATACCGTTACGATCAAGGCCTCGGGAAAAGTCTATTTTTCAAATGAAGAATCTGTGTCCGGTGTTGATCCTGATGGTTGGGGAATTGAAGATTATATGAATAGCTGGCCCTATAACCATAATTATTGCAATGACCCGGAAATGGGGATGAGTCACTGTGCCCTTATTGGAAACGTCGGGCATCCGAATTTTTTTGTTGGCCGGCGACTGATTTTTTCCGGGAAGAACGGTGCTTTGTATCTCGGAATTAATGATTGCACATTAAATGGGGAATACCGGAACAGTGGTAAATTTACTGCGGTCATAACCGTAAATAGAGGTACGGCACCGACCCGCAAATAGAGGTATGGCACCGACCCGCTAACCGGCTTTGTACTCATTTATTGTCTGAAACCACAATGAACAGATTTTTTATGTTTAGGAGAATTTGATATGGTATCGTTCAGTACAAGATTTATACTTAATTTTAGGTTCAGGGGATTGGTTCTACTCCCTTTTCTTATTCTTCTCTCATGTCCACCGGGCTTTTCCGGCGACAAGATAGAAAATTTTACGGCTGACTATGTTTCTATCGGACCGAAAGGAGATATCACCGGTACCTCAAAGACCTTTTTTACCCCCAATGGCATAAGAATAGATGGACTGATAGGGCCTCAAAATGTCCGGGACATGCCGAAAAGAGATATCTCCCTGCTGTGTCTTAAGGACAAACATAAGCAATATCTGATCAACCATGATAAAAAGATATATGCTGTCATGGATTTTGGTGATCAATCCATGGGAATTAAAGATTTCAAACAGGCCAGGATGATCAAGGTGCTTGGAGAAGAGGGAGTCAGCGGTTACGACTGCATTAAAAAGCTGGTTTCCAATACATTCAAGGTTATGGGAATGACCATGACGCACAAGTCGACTATCTGGGTCAGTGACAGGTTTGATATGCCGCTGCGAACAAAATCAGAGAAGGGCAACGTCATGGAATTTAGAAATATCGATCCCGGTATGCCCGGTAAAGCGCACTTTAGACTGCCTTCCGGGTATAAAAAAGTGGATAGCGTAATGACGGTTATGGGGATCAATATGGGGCATCATGGCTCTATGCATCAGACAATTACCGGCAGTAAAAAGGATACGGGAAAGCTTCTTCAGGAATTAAAAAACAAGTTTAAAGGCTTAAAATTTTGAAAATAAGAGAAGGGTAAGCAAAAAATGGGTGAGAGGAATTGATTCGTTCTGGTCCGATGTTTTGGTTTAGGCATCGCTTTTGTGATGCTGTTTACCGCAGGCGTAGCGACTTCTGCTGCTGTCGGTTCTGAAAAGTAGGGGCATCCCGGAAAAAAATCCGGGGGCTGTCCAGCGAGAGCCTCCGTAAGGATTTCTATCTTTTGTTTTTTTTGATTAAATTTGATTAAAGAGGATAAACTTTTTTT
>Ga0164318_10006130_pt1 | contig 11651 bp, 9 predicted proteins | sample GuaBasSedimGuay9_FD_113734 | JGI IMG/M metagenome (GOLD analysis project Ga0164318, IMG submission 113734) | Subseafloor sediment microbial communities from Guaymas Basin, Gulf of California, Mexico - Guay9, Core 4571-4, 0-3 cm | ecosystem: Environmental > Aquatic > Marine > Hydrothermal vents >... | reverse complement strand
TGTTCACGTCAAGAGCCTCCTATTCGAGCGGTGGTGGACTTCCGGTATTATCATTTCAGGATCCTGTCCGAATGGCAAAACCCATAGTATATCCCATGTATCAGTTATTCAAACCCAGGTTGGTGGGGGAGGAAGGAAAGATCCACATAGTCTGGTGGGATTTCTCCACAGACAAGAATGGGAACAATAATGATGATCTGAAGTCGGATAGACCTTGCATAAAATATACGATGTCAAATAACGGGGGAGCCACTTGGGGGGTTGGGGCTAAGGATAATGTAATAGTGAATACATCCGACCCGGATGGATGGCATTCGGAATCGGATATCGAGGTAGGTCCAGGGGGCACCCTTGCTGTTAGCTGGGTCGATACGACTCTGGGCAGCAAGAACGTCTTCGTCTCGGTATCCACCGATGACGGAGCTACATGGTCGACCCCCGCAAGGGCGAACAGCTTCGATCCCCAGTCGGACAAGTATCCTCCGAGGGTGGCCGTGGACAGCTCCGACGAGGTCCATGTGGTGTGGATGGAGAGGGCCACCCCCACTTCCGACAGGGATATTTTCCATTCGAGAAGCATAGTGAACCAGGCCCCAATACCCGTTTCGAACCTGAATCTCGTCTATGCCGAGGAGTTCGATGCCATGATAAGTTGGGGTTTCAACGTGGAACCGGACTTCAAGGAATACCGGATCTATCTCAACGAAACCCAGAATTTCACAATCGGACCGAACAGCCTTGTGGAGACAACAGATGATCAGGGTACGAACCTCTTCAACTTCACGGAGCTCCATGCCAACAGGGATTATTACGTGAGGGTGGAAGTCGTTGACATGGAAGGAATGTCATCGCTTTCGGAAGAGCTCCACTTCAGGACCCTCCCCATCAACCAACCTCCGGTATTCGTGAGGCCGATACCAACCGTTTACATGCTGGAGGATACACCCCGGTACGGAGCGCTTAACATGTCCCGGTGGGTGGAGAATGAATGGGTCGTTGATGATCATTATGGAGGTATCACGGATATCCATTTCGATATCGAGGCCTATTCCGAGGACCCCAAGGTGGATGCGTATTTCAGGGACATGAGCGAGAGTCAACCCTACTGGCTGCTCGACCTTTTCCCCAACACCCCGGACTGGTACGGCTCGGAGATGTTCAGGGTGATAACAACCGATCCGGGGAAGGACGGCGGTTTCGGATCCCCGGATGATAGATCATCCCGGTCCAACTGGTTCAATGTCACGGTGAATTCCACGAATGACGTGCCCACATGGCTGAAGTACGAGGACCTCTCCACCGGAGCATCGGTTTTGATCCCGCCCACTGCCGCGGAACTCGAACTGCCGGCCAAGGATATCGGCTGCATCGAGAGGCAGCTCTACGAATTTGCCATAATCGGGAGGGACAAGGACAAGGATTTCATCACATTCAGCGTCGTGGACAACGACAGGATAACAGCGACACCTGACCTGCTCGACCCCGGTGCGAGAACGATATTCTCGTTCACTCCGGACAACGACGATGTTCCCGAGATAAACTTCACAGTGATGGCGGATGATGGTCATGATGGTATCAGGATGTTGAAGATCTTCCTTCCCGTGGAGAATGTGAACGATCCCCCGTTCTTCGTTTCGGTGGATGGGGAGAAGGTGGCCCCCACGGACGGCACCGTCAATTTCACGGTGATGGAGCTCGGATCCTTCCACTTCAATGTGACCGCGGATGATATTGATTCGGACGAGAGCCTCTCCCTCAGATCCCTTGATGACAGGGCTACCATTCAGAAGACGGGAGAGAAGAACTGGACCGTCACCTTCACCGCCAGGGAGGAGGACGTGCTTGCAGGCAGCGTGGACTTCCGGCTTCAGCTTCTGGACGTACAGAAAACGGACCCCTCCTTCCTCAACGTTCATGTGGATGTTATAAACATCCAGGATCGGCCCGAATGGATACCGGGTCACGACAGGATAGTCGTGTCCTTCACATACGACGAGAATGACCAGAATGAGTGGCCCGGCGAGAACGAGATCCAGGCGGAATGGGGTGAACCGGTAACCTTCGAGGGCTTCGCCCGGGACAAGGACAATGACCCCCTGAACTACACATGGTGGGTATCCACCCTGGACGAGTCCAGGAACTGGACCGTTTACGGGAAGGTCATGGATTTCAGGTTCTCACCTTCGGTGGGCGGACTGGAGAAACCTGTCCGGGAGAAGTTCAAGATAACCCTGATAGTGAGCGACAGCCACACTGAACCCATTCGGTGGTTCCGCGAGCTGTGGGTGGAGAAGGATGATGATAACGACAACGACGGCCTTCCCGATTCGAGGGAGCTCTACTTCTTCGGGAATCTTTCTCAGGGTCCCTTTGATGATCCCGACAAGGATGACTACGACAATATCGACGAGATCGGATTCGAGATAATCCGGTACGACTCGGAAAAAAGAGGGGAATTCTTCATTCCGAAGAATGAGATGAATCCCTTGGATCCTGATGTCTATCCCGGACATCCGAAACCTTTTGAACCGACGGATACGGATGGGGGAAATGAAAAGGATCCTCTCATGCCAACATGGCTGCTGATAACCATCATCTCCGTCGCGGTCATACTGGCCCTTGTGATCGCGGGTATATGCGTGATATTCACGATTATGAAGAAGAAGGAGAAGGAGGAGGAGGAAGACATCGAGAAGAGGGTCAAGGAAATGGAGAAGAGGCAGGAGGTCATAAAGGGTCTTTACGGTGTCCAGAAGGCGGGGGAGGAGATAGGGCCGGACCAGTCGACCCTCGACGATCTGGAACTGGACCTCGGAGGCCAGATATATCACGAGGAGGGCTCCAGGGCCATAATATCCGAGAAGGAGGAGAAGGATCAGCAGACGGGTCCCAGGTGGGAAGCCGGATCCGGTCCCAAGTTCGAGGACACCGCTCCCGGACTCTCCTTCGGTGAATCTCTCCAGCTCGATGTTGTTCCCGAGGGGGAATCCCCCGTTGACGGTGATATAGACGAGGAAAAGATCAGCGAGACGATGAACACACTTCTGGAAGCTGCGGACGAGTTCAACGAGGATGAGGTGAAGAACGCGGGTGGGGGAAGGGTCCTTGTGGGAGCTGTTCCGATGGAGGAACAGGTGAAGCAGCTGCAGGGGGGTCCGGCATCACCGGGAGGACCGAGAGTCCCTCCGCCGGGGATGGAGTCGATGCCCCAGGGTGTTCCGCCGGGGCAGCAGCCCCCGACGATGAAACCTGCCCCCGTTCCGAAACCCGGTCTTCCCCGGGTGGGTCCCGACAGGAAGGATGAGGATTGAAGCGCTCTTTCATTCCTTCGGCGGATTCCGCGGGACGGAGTGACCTTCGCATCCCCCCTCACAAATGATAGATACAGGCAGTTCGATGCACCTTCATGAAAGGAAGACTGCTGGTCTCCATGACGGGAGCCTCGGGCGCCGGATACGGATACGAGCTTCTGAGGGCCCTCCAACCGTCGAGGGGCCCGTCCGGTTTCCGGGTGGTCCTGACCTGCAACGAGAGGGCCCTTTCCATCCTGGAGGAGGAGAGGGGGATCGGCGGGGATGAGCTTCGGGGACTGGTTGACGAGATGGTGTTCGATTCCGGGATGGAGCATGAGCTGGCTTCGGGTTCCAATTCCTTCGATGCCATGATAATCTGTCCCTGCTCCTCGTCCACTGCGAGCAAGATCCGGGCGGGGATCGCTGACAATCTGACAACGAGGTGCGCATCCGTTGCCATGAAGGAGAGGAGAAGGCTTGTCCTTGTGGTAAGGGAGACCCCGCTGTCAACGCCGGTCCTGGGTGCTCTCTACGATCTGTCGAAATGGGGGGTTGTCATAATGCCGGCTTCACCCCCCTTCTACGGACTGAAGGACCCCACCGGAGAGGAGCTCCAGAGGAACCTTGCGGGAAGGATCATGGATATAGTGGGTCTCGAGAACGATATCACATCGAGATACAGGCCAGGAGAATGAGGATATGAACGAGACACCTCTTGTGAGAAGAAGCTTCATTTTCCTTCCCGGGGTGGGCGCTGCAACGGAGAGGCGGATATGGGGCAGCGGCATCCGTGATTGGGGATCGTTCGTCGAAGCGGAAAGGGTGGCTCCCCTGAACCCTTCCAGGAAGAAGGGCTGCGATGATATAATCATCGAAACCGAAGAGAGGTTGAGGGAAAGGGATCTGACGTACCTGTCCCGTCTCTTCAAGGGAACGGATACCTGGCGTCTGTACGACACCCTTGCGGAGGATGCGGTATTCCTCGACATCGAGACCACGGGAACCAGGAGGACCTCTCCCATCACCGTGGTGGGGGTCTACGGAAAGAACGGATACGATGCCGCCATCAGGGGGAAGGACCTCGACGGGGAGAGGATCTCATCGATGCTCGAGGATACATCGATGGTGATCACGTTCAACGGCGGCTCATTCGACCTGCCCATGATAGAGCATCAGTTCCCGGGGTCGCTCCCCCGCATCCCGCATCTCGATCTCCGATGGCTGGCGCGGAGATGCGGACTGACCGGGGGGCTGAAGTCCATCGAGGTGAAGATGGGCATCTCGAGGCCCGATGATGTGAAGGGCATGAGCGGCGAGGATGCCGTGAGGCTCTGGCGGTTGTTCGAGAGGCGTTCCAACAGAAATGCCTTAAAGCTCCTCCTCAAGTACAACAGGGAGGATATAGTGAATCTCAGGCCCCTCACGGAAATGCTCGTGGAGGAATCGAGAAGGAGGTTGTTCGAATGAAGAATAAAATATTCCGGTCCCGCATGTCCCGTTCACTGATCACCCTTGCCGCCCTTCTCATCCTCCTTTCCTCGTATCCGGTATGCGGGGAGGAAAAGTCCGGTAAGATAAGCATCGACGAGGTCGAGGTGGACCTCGAAAACCGAACCGGGATGCTCTATTTCAGGTTCCAGGCAAGGGGAAGTGCACCGGCCGGTACGGACCATGTCAATGTCACTTTCGGCTATTCGAACAGCACGGACCGGGTGGTTCTCGATGTATGGATCGAGGAGATGGATGCCATGCTGTTCGGGAACGGTATATCCCTCCTTCCTTCCGGTCCGGAAGAGGATCCGTGGAGCTCGTACGTCTTCACGGCAGCCCTCTTCCTTCCCTACATGGGGAACATATCCTCCACCATCGACATCCTGATGGGAATCATCGGAGAACTTGCGGGGAACATCTCCGGGAACGGGGATGCTGTCGATGAGCAGATGGACCCCTACCTCGGGAACATGACCGACACGTCCGATCTGCTGGAGCAGATGGACCCCATCGAGGTCCTTGCAATGCTCAGGGATACGAAGCTCCTCTTCATTGCGAGAGCGGTGGATCAGGAGGGCAGTTACACCGAGGCGGAAAGGGATGTGAAGATGGAGCTCCTGGATGCGGTGTTCGGCTTCCTCGGGGACGAGGGCATCATCGAACCCTTCGATGGCGGACAGGGATCCGGCATATCGGAAACGGACAGTGAGACGGGGAACGAGAAGGAGAGCAGGACATCCATTGTCCCCCTGATGCTCCTCACCGCAGGGATCACGCTGCTGCTCGTCTCCATTGTATCCGTCATCGTAATGCTGATTTCGAGAAAGGGTCGGAAATGACCCTCCGTTGAGGGCGCATCATTTCCTGCCGTGCTGCGGGGAACCCGGTCGAAGGGGATTCCGTGTCATGATCCCCCGGGCTCCCGGATCCCGACAGGGGATGCACCGGAGACCCGGGTATGGAAAATGCACGAAGGTCCCATCATCCGTATTGTAAGTCGATTGTACATGTGCTGTTATTCGAGAAAAACCCGGAGGGGACCTATCCCATGCCGACCGGGGTGCTCACAGTGGAATTGTGAGGATTCGGTGCATTCCACCTGATCTTCATGTAACAAGGTGTTCATCCCGGACCGGTGGAGAACGGGTCTGGTGGGGGAATGGAGAGAAAATATGGCCGGCCGGTCCGGGATGAAGGGTCAGCACGTTCCACTCAATCGTTCTCACCTGATCTTTATCTTCTTCACCTTCTTCTTCTTGGGGCTCTTCTTCGGGAGCTCCACCCTCAGGATCCCGTCCTTGAGGTTTGCCGATATCTTCTCCTCGTCAACTTCCTCGGGGAGAGTGAGCGACCTGGTGCTCCTGAAGCTCCTTCTCTCCTTCAGAAGGAATCTGCCCTCGTCCCTCTTTTCCTCCTTTTCCTCCCTGCCTCCCACCGAGATGGTGAGTACATCATCCTCCAGGGAGATTGAGGTCTGGTCCCGGGACACGCCGGGGAGGTCGACCGACAGTATCAGCTTGTCCCCGGTGTCCTCGAGGTCCATGGACATGATATCGCCCATCCCCGAAATCCTGTCTTCCAGCAGTGAAGGAAGGACAGGGTCCCAGAACAGTCTATCCATGTCCCTTCTGAAGGATGTGAACAGTTTGTCGAAATCATCCCAGAGATCGCTGACCTGGATCTCGGAAGGCGTTTTCTTCACTTCCACCATGTCCTTGTTCCTTCTCTTGAACATTTCCTTCACCTCCTGTGATGTTCCCTTACAGTTTACAACTGCAAGTTGTATAATGTATTTCCAATATAAATATTTTTTGTTGAATCCGCCCCGCACCCCTTCTCCGTCGGAGATCCTTCCCGTTCCGGGAAGAATGGGATAAGGGATTGTCTCCAGGATGAAGCAAAATATAAATATGAAAATAACTATCCGCAACTTAACAACACAAGGTTGTATAGGGCTTACGCAGTTCGAGAGGTGAATGTCCGATGGTAGACGTTGGATGTTCTGCGAGATCGGTCGGGAGTGTCTTTCGGAAACCGGCCGCTTTGGACCATCACGGGCACATTCGATATTATGACCTTTCGGGGGAGCTTCATGCATCGATCCCTGAGAGGGGGGCTTTCGGCCCCGATGTTCGATCTGACACGAAATGAATGCGAAAGAGGTGAGAAAGATGGGAATAGGATTCAAACCACTGGGAAACAGGATAGTGGTGGAACGTATCGAGCAGAAGGAGACCAGGACGGCGGGAGGGATAATCATTCCCGACACCGCGAAGGAGAAACCCACTCAGGGTACGGTCGTGGCCGTGGGCCCGGGGACCCGCAAGGATGACGGCAGCTACATCCCGATGAACCTGAGGGTCGGGGACCGTGTTCTTTTCGGAAAGTGGGGCGGGACCGAGGTGAAGATAGGAAACAAGGAATACCTTCTGATGAAGGAGGAGGATGTGTACGGGATCATAGAATGAGGGAGGTGAGACAGAATGGCGGCAAAGGATATCGTATTCCATGATGAAGCAAGGAGTGCCCTTCTGAAAGGCGTTGACAAGATATCGAACGCGGTGAGGGTCACACTGGGGCCCAAGGGAAGGAACGTAATAATCGGCAAGAGCTGGGGAGCTCCCAAGATAACCAAGGACGGTGTGACCGTTGCCAAGGAGATCGAGGTGGAGGACCCAATCGAGAACCTCGGCTGCCGCGTTGTGAGGGAAGCGGCGGAAAAGAGCGGCAAGAACGCCGGGGATGGGACCACGACCGCATGCGTCATCGCCCAGAGCATCGCCCATGAGGGAATGAAGAACATCACTGCAGGTGCGAGCCCCATTCATCTGTACAGGGGAATGGAGAAGGCCATGATGGCGGTAAGGGAGGAGCTGAAGAGGATCAGCGTTCCGGTAAAGGGCAGAAGTGACATGGAGAAGGTTGCCACCATCTCCGCGAACGGTGATGAGGAGATAGGAAGGCAGCTTGCCGAGGCCCTTGAAAAGGTCGGGAGGCACGGGGTGGTCACGATAGAGGAGGGGAGGACCCTTCAGACAGAGGTGGAGGTGGTGGAAGGTCTCCAGTTCGACAAGGGATACACCTCTCCGTACTTTGCCACGGACCAGGAGTCGCTGATATCGGAGTTGGAGAATCCCTACATTCTGGTTCATGACAAGAAGATCTCCAACATCAAGGAGTTCGTCCCGATCCTGGAACAGGTGGTCAAGACCGGAAAGCCCTTCCTTATCATCGCCGATGATGTGGAGGGCGAGGTGATGGCAACCCTCGTTCTCAACAAGATCCGTGGCGTAATGGACGTCTGCGCGGTCAAGGCGCCGGGATTCGGAGACGGCAGGAAGGCCTACCTCGAGGATATTGCAATCCTTACGGGAGCGAAGCTGATAAGCGAGGATGTGGGGATGAAGCTGGAGAACGTGAGGCTCGAGGATCTCGGTGCCGCGAAGAAGGTGATCGTCACGAAGGACGATACCACGATCATAGGTGGCAAGGGCAGCAAGTCCTCGATAGATGACAGGATAAGACAGCTCCAGGGTCAGATAAACATATCCACATCCGATTATGACCGGAGGAAGCTCGAGGAAAGGCTCGCGAAGATGACCGGCGGTGTGGCCGTTATCAAGGTTGGAGCGTCCACCGAGATTGAGATGAAGGAGAAGAAGGACAGGGTGGATGACGCCCTTCATGCGACGAGAGCGGCCGTGGAGGAGGGCGTCGTCCCCGGAGGCGGGGTTGCCCTGCTGCGGTCCATGAAGGCGGTAGAGTCCCTCGAACTATCCGGTGATGAAGCTGTGGGAGCTTCCATCGTGGCACAGGCCCTGAAGGCTCCCGCAAGGTGGATCGCGAACAATGCGGGAATGAACGGCGACATCGTTGTGGAGAGGATACTCGAGAAGAAGGGGGCTTTCGGGTTCGACGCGAATTCCCTCGAATACGTGGATACCGTGAAGAAGGGTATCATCGATCCCACAAAGGTCGTGAGGCTTGCCGTGGAGAATGCGGTATCCGCCGCCGGGATGCTCCTCACAAGCGAGGTCGCCATAGTTGAAAGAAAGGAGAAGAGACCCTCCCCGAACGCCGAGGATTGAAGCTCCTTTCCGAAGATCGTTCCGGGGAGCTCCGCCGAGGCGCTCCCCTCTCTCATTTTTTGATTCCGTTCATCGGATGGGTCGTGATATGGATGTTTTCGAGAGATATTCTCAATCCGACAAGGAGAAAACGGGTCAGGGTGTCCTCCGGCCTGTGGGATGAGGCAGTGAGAAGGACCGGGCTCGGAAGCGATGATGAGATAATATCCTTTCTTCTCGAGAGATGCGGAAGGTACGAGGAGCTGGAGAGGTCCCTGGATTGTGAGAGGGAAGAGCTGAAGGATATGAAAGGGGAGATGGAGGAACTGAGAAGGGAGACACGGGTCCTGGAGAAGGAGAAGAAGAGGCTCCTGCAGGAGAGGGACACATATTTCAAGAAGACAAGGGAGATGGGGGAGAGGTTGAGGGAACTTGAAGGGCGGATCGCCAAGATCGATGAGGGGAGGGACTGCCGGGATGAGCTTGAAATGAGGGAGAACACCATAAGGGAACTCGAAGGAAAGATCGATGATCTGAGGATGAAGAAGGACGAACTGAAGAAGAGGAACCTTCGGTACCAGACGCGGATCCGCGAACTGAACGACCACATATCGGAACTCGGCCGGACGGAGAGGATACTCAGGGCCGGTCTGTCAGGGATCCGGAGCAGGAATCACGGTGTCCTGCTCATGGTTCCCAGGAATCCGCTGAAGGACCCTCCCAGGCTGGAGGTACTTGATTCCACCACATATTACGGCTACAAGGGTGACAGGCAGAGAATGCTCAGGGAAAATCCCTTTGACGGGGAGCTTTTCCTGATGGAGCTCCCTCTTGTACTCCCCGATACCGGACCGGGAATGATACTCCGGGAAAGGGAGCCGCCGGACGAATGCAGCGAGGGATGATATCCGATGGATTTTTCGGTTTTTTTTGCATTAACGAGGGAACATTTATCTATTCCGTTCGAAGGTTTTGCGGGTAGGAAGAAGGGCACATCGCTGAAGGCAGGATTCCCTTATCCGGTGAATGACAATTGAATCAGCGGGCGGTATCATACATGTCGATGGATCTGGAAAGAAGGAGAAAGACGGCAGGGATCATGTCCATGGTCGTGGGGATCCCCAATCTGGTAATGGCACTTGCGGTCGCATTCGGCGGGATCATTGCCTCCGTATTGTTCGGTCTGATAATTTTCGGGGGACTTGGTAATGACGGAGGAGATAACCCGTTGGGTTCCATATGTCTGGTCCTCATCATTGCGATATTCATCGGACTTCTGATAGTTGCCGTCATTCTCACGGTCATTTCGGTGGCATTTGCCATCCTCGTCTCCGGACAGACCATCGGTGGATTGTATGCTTTCAAGGGAATTCACTACGGGAGATCCCTGGCACTCCTGATAATCGGCAGCATCGCGGCTGTTCTCATGGGGATCATTTTGATGTCCAATTCCCTCTTTTCCGGGTTCGGGGAAACTTCGTATATAATCTCGTTCGCGGTGGGATCGTATGAATTCATTTCCGGGTGCTTATCTGCGGTTTCCGCCTATCTCGTGATAGGATCGAGAAAGACGTTCCGAAGGGTTTCCCGGAAGAAGGCAGGGAAGAAGGGCTGAGGTCCTTTTCAGGGAGCTGCAATGACATCCTTGTCGAAGAACAGCTTGCCGCCAACCGTTATCTTGACGTTGTAGCTCTGGCCGATTACGAGATCCATTCCAGCATCGACCGTCATGTCCGTTCCCGCGTTCAGCTCCCTGAGCGGAATGTCGACGTCGACTCCATCCAGCTTCATTTCCATCATGGAGGTATTGAGGATGTCACCGTCTATTACCGAGAATGTTGCGGTATCATCTCCCCCGTCCAGTTCAACGTGGAATATGAAGAGTACGTCCTCTCCCCCCTCGTCGGGGGAGTTGGCGAAGGCGAAGAACCAGATGGCTGCGGCTCCGGCGATTGCCAGTGTGATGGCAACCATCAGAAGCACCGCTATCACCGGTGATAGACCCGAACCACGGACGCCGGGAGCTCTCATTATCGGAAAGCATTAAGGCATGGGATAATAATACTTTCCGGACAAATCTCAGTAATATGAAACGACCGATTTCCCGGATCATCCGTTCTCCACGGGAATTCCCGCCTCCCCTGTATCGGGGGATCGGGTCATCCGTGTCCGTCATCCACGAACAGGCGGGATATCATCCCCCTATGCCTTTCAACCTCTCCTCCACCTTCTCCCAGATCTCCCTGAGCTTCCCCGAGAGTGCACCATCCGAGAATTCGACAACGGTCCTCTCCGACATCATTGCCCTTGTTGCTGTCTCGTCATATGGTATTCTGCCGACGATCTCCACTCCCCTCTCCCTGCAGAAATCCTCTATCTTTCGGGTATTCTCTAGATTGATATCGAACTTGTTGATGCATGCAACGGCGGGTATGTGGAAATGGTCCGCGACATCAAGCACCCTTTCGGCATCGTGGATGCCGGAAAGTGTGGGCTCTATGATCACGAGGACGAGGTGCACTCCCGTAAGGGAAGCTATCACGGTGCAGCCCGTTCCCGGTGGGCCGTCGATGATGATGAGATCCTTTCCCTTCTCCTCGGCAACCTCCCTGGCCCTTTCCCTCACGAGTGCGACCAGTTTACCTGTGGCTTCCTCTCCCGCATGCAGTCTCGCATGAACGAGTGGACCGAATCTGGTGTCAGAGATGTAGGCCTCACCAGCGGTTCTCTCGACCATCCGGATCGCGTTCACGGGACATACGAGTTCGCATACCGCACAGCCCTCGCATTTCTCCGGATG
>Ga0164318_10006129_pt1 | contig 11653 bp, 11 predicted proteins | sample GuaBasSedimGuay9_FD_113734 | JGI IMG/M metagenome (GOLD analysis project Ga0164318, IMG submission 113734) | Subseafloor sediment microbial communities from Guaymas Basin, Gulf of California, Mexico - Guay9, Core 4571-4, 0-3 cm | ecosystem: Environmental > Aquatic > Marine > Hydrothermal vents... | reverse complement strand
AGCAATCTTTCTTCAGCAAGCTCCCTCGCACGGCCCTTGATTTTCTCTTGTTCCTCTTTCTTGGCCATGTTCACAGCAAGTTCTGTAAGGTCCCGGACCATTGACTCCACGTCTCTACCCACGTAGCCCACTTCAGTGAACTTGGTTGCCTCAACCTTGATAAACGGTGAATTGGCCAGCCTTGCAAGTCGCCTAGCAATCTCTGTTTTTCCCACCCCGGTAGGGCCTATCATAATAATGTTTTTGGGGGCTATTTCATCGCGTAACTCTGGGGGGACCTGTTGCCTGCGCCATCTGTTCCTAAGGGCAATGGCCACGGATCTCTTGGCCTCATCTTGACCGATTATGTATTTGTCCAGCTCAGAGACTATTTCCCTCGGCGTCAGGACTTTCATAAATCTGTCCTCTGGTACGTCATTATTTTTCTCCATGTCCTGCCTCGTGATTCCTCAATATTCGATGTGAGCCGTCGTCCTTTAAAAGGCTGTCCTGGCCTTCGGTGTTCACCGGTAACCAACCCGATCCACTCAAGTCTGCTCTTACTCCAGTTCGTGAATCACAATATTTTCATTGGTATAAACGCAAATGGACGCAGCTATCTTCATCGCCTCTCGTACGACGGCGGTTGCATCAAGATCCGAATGTCCTAGTAGGGCCTTGGCCGCTGCTAGGGCATAAGGTCCACCCGATCCAATGGCAGCCACCCTTTCATCTGGCTCTATGACATCGCCGGTACCGGAAATTATGAGTATGTGTTCACGGTCCATAGCCAAAAGCAGGGCCTCGAGCCTGCGCAGGATCTTATCCGTGCGCCAGTCCTTAGCCAGCTCTACCGCTGCACGCGTCAGATTTCCGCTAAAGGTCTCCAGTTTACCCTCAAGCCTTTCAAACAGGTTGAAGGCATCGGCCGCCGCGCCGGCAAAACCTACCAGCACCTGGTCCTTGTACATGGGCCTCACCTTGGTAGCCTTGTGTTTCATGATGGTCTCGCCCAAACTTACTTGGCCGTCACCGGCCATAACAGCCTTCCCATCCTTAATCACGGCCAGAACGGTAGTGGCCCGTAGCCCAGCGTAGTTCTTTCTTTTTTCAACCATGACCATCTCATTCCTTTCGGAACCGGCAATGTTCTAATAATTCCTATTCACTTCTTGGATGCGCCTTGTCGTATACCTCCATCAGCTTGTCCAGCGTAAGGTGCGTATATTTCTGCGTTGTACTCAGGCTTTCATGCCCTAAAAGTTCCTGCACCGCCCTCAAATCGGCCCCCCCCTCCAGCATATGGGTGGCAAAGGTGTGCCGCATAGCATGAGGGCTGATGTCAGAGCTCAAGCCGCATTCATAGGCGTATTTTTTAATAATCCTGGCAATGCTGCGCGATGTCAGCCTTCCGCCTCGGTAGTTCAAAAACAATGGCGCCCCTTTAACAGCATTATTATCATGCCTTCTTTGACTCTTGGTGGCCTCAAGGTACTCTTCCAATACACCGAGTGCGTGCCTGCCAATCGGCACCAATCTTTCCTTGCCGCCTTTTCCCTCTACCCTTACAGTTCTGTTTTCAAAATCAACACTATCAACATCGAGGCCACTCAATTCACTTACTCTTAGCCCACACGAGTACAGGATTTCAAGGAGGGCGGCATCCCGTAGCCCTAAGACCGAGTCCTTTTTTGGCCTGTCTAAGAGCCGGAAGGCTTGGTCAACCGTAAGGTGTGCCGGCACGTACTTTTTCAGCCTTGGTGTGGAGACCTCGGCGGCCGGGTTATCCTCAACCAGTCCCAACTTTTCCAAAAAAGTAAAAAAGGATCTCAGGGCAGACAGCTTTCTTGCAACTGTGCTCTTTTCTTTTAGTCCAAAAAGCTCAGCCAAGTAGCCCCTGATCACAAGCGGAGTTATTAGTCCGGTCTGCCACGGACTGCCGTAGCTCTTAATGATACCCCTTGAAACCAAAAAGTCACAGAATTGATATAAGTCTATTCTATAAGCCCTTATTGTGTTAAGGGAATAACCCTTTTCTCCTGTCACACGATCCAGAAACTCTTCTACCAGCCCCCGGACGGACCTCTCGGCCATGTTGATTTCTCTACCCCTCTGGACTCGCTAACGCTTTTATACATAAATAGCTTTGGAACGCCTGACGCCCCACCTACTGGCTAATAGCAGGTTCTTAGTCCTGAAAAGTTTTAAATTTAACATATTAGCTAGAATTGGCAATCAAAAAAATTTTTTTGAAACCATAACTTACAACCACTCTTACGCAAGCATCTGGAGCTGGTCGAAAATTTCCACGGTGCCCAACAAAATTCTTGCCTTGACTTTATTTCTCCTGTTGATGTAAGTTTCAAGATCTAGTTTTGTAGAATCTATAACAAGTTATCTATGGGACCAAGTGAACCCGTGGACTCCACAAAGCGGGGGTAAAGGTATAAATAGCCGACTATTTTTTGCCAACAAGTCCGGTAAAGCCCCACCGCCAACAGGGAAAGCCCGGCCTCGTTCTGGCAACCTCTCTTTATGTGGCTTGGTACATATTCTCAATCGCTCGTAGCCAGAATTGTAGGGGCTACCGGGTCAGCGGTTTCATACGGGTTAAGTGTCAGTGAGAGAGAAGGAAACCAAACGGGCAGCAAAAGACTGCCCCAAAGCCGAGTTTTAAATACAACGAATAAGGGGTGCTGAAATGGAAAGGAAGACTGAAATCTTGAGAAACGTCGGATTAATTGCGCATGCTGGATCTGGGAAGACCTCGTTGGCTGAGGCCATGCTTTTTGATGCAAAAATGACCACCCGTCTCGGGAAAGTGGATGATAACAGCTCAGTTATGGACTTTGAACCCGAAGAAATAGCAAGAAAAATTACCATCAGTACGGCCATACATCATGCAGACTGGAAAAAGCATGTTATCAACATCATAGACACACCTGGTGACGACAATTTCCTTTCTGACACAAAACTATCCCTTCAGGCTGCAGACTCTGTGGTGGTGGTAGTGGACGCTACGGGGGGAGTAAAGGTGGGCACCGAGAAGGTTTGGTCCTTCGCAGATGAGCTTGAGCTGCCCAGGATAATTTTCATAAACAAGCTGGACCGGGAAAGATCCGATTTCTATAAAACCTTGGAGGACATAGCCAACCATTTTGAAAAGAGAATCACACCCTTATATTTACCCATTGGTGCCGAGGCAGATTTCTCCGGCATAGTGGATCTCGTTAAGATGAAGGCTTACACCTTTGCCAAAGATGGTAGCGGCAAGTTTGAAACGGGTGATATTCCTGCCGATATGTCCGATTTGGTAGAGGAATGGCGGGAAAAAATGATAGAGAATATTGTTGAGGCTGACGATGCGCTCATGGAGAAATATCTGGAAGGTGAGGAGCTTTCTGCTCAAGACATTGAGAATACCCTGATAATGGGGATGAAGGGCGAATCCCTTATCCCCGTTGTGTGCGGCTCGGCCGTATTGAACATCGGGGTCCCTCAACTAATGGATCTGATCGTAAACGGACTTCCTTCCCCCAAGGACCGCCCCCCCAAAAAGGGCAAAAAGCCCAACACTGACGAGATCGTGGAAAGGATCCCTTCCCCAGACGCCCCATTTTCTGCGCTTGTCTTTAAGACAGTGGCAGATCCATTTGCCGGTAAGTTGACCATAATGCGCATATTCTCTGGAATCCTGAAATCCGACTCAACCGTATACAACGCCAACAAAGACGCCAAAGAAAAATTCGGCCAACTCTTTATAATGGAAGGCAAGAAGCAACAGCCAGTCGAGCAAGGTCTCGCTGGGGACATTGTTGCCATTGCAAAACTTAAAGAGACCCAAACGGGTGATACACTTTGTGATGAGTCTGAGCCTGTAATCTTTGAGCCGGTTGAGCCTCTTCCAGCTGTAATCTCATACGCAGTGGAGGCAAAGGTAAAGGGGAGCGAAGACAAAGTTTTCTCATCCCTCGCAAAGCTTGTAGAAGAGGATCCCACGCTGCGTCTTGAAAGGGATCAGGCAACATCTGAAATCATCCTGTCCGGCACCGGCCAGATTCACCTGGAAGCCACGTGCGACAAGCTAAAGAGAAAGTTCGGGGTTGAGGTGAATCTCAAGCCTGTCAAGGTTCCATATAGGGAGACAATCAAAAAGCCGGTACAAAAGGTCATTTATAGGCACAAGAAACAGACCGGAGGCCGGGGCCAATTTGCAGAGGTACATTTTGACGTTACTCCCCTTGAAAGGGGAGCAGGGTTTGAGTTTGAGGAGGCCCTGGTGGGAATGAACGTGCCTAGGAACTTTGTGCCTGCCGTTGAAAAGGGTATTCAAGAGGCGCTGCAGAGCGGTATCCTCGCTGGATACCCTGTGGTGGATATCAAGGTACGCTTTTTTGACGGCAAGTCCCACGAGGTGGACTCCTCTGAAATGGCCTTCAAGATAGCTGCAAGTATGTGCCTCAAGAAGGCCCTGCAAGAGGCCAATCCCACCCTTCTTGAGCCCATAATGAAAATGGAGATAACAGTCCCCGAAGAGGTAATGGGCGATGTAATAGGAGACCTCAACGGCCGAAGGGGAAGGGTGTTGGGTATGGAAAGCAAAGGCAAATACCAGGTGATTAAGGCGCAAGCTCCTATGGCTGAGGTTCTTACTTATGCTCTGGACCTTAATTCCATGACAGGAGGGAGAGGAACCTTTACCATGGAGTTTTCCCATTACGAAGAAGTACCCGCCAATCTGGCCGAAAAGGTCATTGCGGCTGCCAAGGAAGAAAAATAGATGCAGCTTGAGAGGAAACACCTTTTTCGCGCTGCAGTACTAACTGTTAGTGATAAAGGGGCCTTAGGGCAAAGGGAAGACCGCAGCGGGGATGCTGTTGTGGAACTGCTCACCAAAAGCGGTTTTAATGTGGTGGCAAGAGACATTGTTGCAGACGAACAGGAGGCAGTTAGCCGCATCCTTACAAGCTGGGTCGATGAGGACCGCATTCCCCTGATCGTAACTACAGGGGGAACGGGCCTCACCCCTAGAGATGTGACTCCACAGGCCACTCTATCTGTTATAGATTATGAAGTGCCTGGTATGGCCGAGGCCATGCGGGCGGAAAGCCTAAAAAAGACGCCCTATGCCATGATTTCACGTGCAGTGGCAGGTGTAAGGAAGCAAAGCCTCATAATCAACGTGCCTGGCAGTCCCCGGGCTGCAGTAGAGAATTTATCAGTTGTTATACCGGCACTAGAGCATGCACTCTCAAAACTCTCAGGTGATACAACAGAGTGTGCAGTATAGTGTGGATCAGCTGCTTTCGCGGCCTGCAACCACCTTTGCCGCCCATATACCGCTGGCAGAGGCCTGCAGAAGCCCGCGGGTAATGCCAGCCCCGTCTCCAATGACAAAGAGATTCTTTATAGTGGTCTCCAGTTCACTTGTTACAGAAATTGTATTGGAATAAAATTTCACTTCCACCCCATAAAGCAATGTATGACGGGAGTAAACCCCCGAAGCCAGCTTGTCTAACGCCCTTAACATCTCGGTAATGCCCGTCAGGAGCCTGTAAGGGAAAACAAAACTCAAGTCCCCTGGAGCTGCGCTCTTGAGCGTGGGCTGCGTGAGGCACTTAGAGATGCGCTCACGCGTGCTCCTCCGACCTGACAGCAAATCCCCGAGCCGCTGGACTATGACGCCTTTTCCTAAGAGGTTGGCAAGGCGTGCAATGTACCGGCCATATGCAATGGGGTCATCAAACGGTTCGGTAAAGGCACTGCTAACAAGAACGGCAAAATTTGTATTGTCTGTCTTTCGCCCGGCATAACTGTGACCGTTCACGGTTATCATGTCATCATTTTTCTCGAGCACCACCTCTCCAAAAGGATTCATGCAAAAGGTTCGAACCTTGTCATCAAATGTTTTCGAATAGTAGATCAATTTGGACTCATAAGTTACGTCCGTAATTTCTTTGAGAATAACTGCGGGCAGCTCGACTCTGACACCGATATCAACGGGGCTGGCACTGGTCCTAAGACCGAGCACGTCAGCCTGCGACTTCATCCAGCGTGCTCCGGAGCGCCCAGGGGCAACGATGACATAACGGCCTTCGATGACCTGCCCGTCACCCAGCTTTACCCCCTCTATCGAGTTGCCTTCGGCAATAAGCTCGGTAACCTCACACTCGGTTCTTATCTCCACGGCACCCTGGAGGGAATCTTTCAGGCGCCTTAGGACCGCGCCACAATTTTCTGTACCTATGTGCCTTATCCGCATCGGGATCAATCGAAGGTCTGCCATTCGAGCCCTGTCCGCCAGTTCTTCAACTTTTGGAGAAACATCACCATAGAGAGTCCCCGGCGCACCATGCCTCACAAAGATCTCGTCAGCTTCTGCAAGTAATCTTGACAGTTCCTCTCCCCCTATGTAATCCCCCAGATTGCCCCCGACCTCGGGAGAAAGGGTGAGTTTACCGTCGCTGTATGCTCCTGCACCTCCCCAACCGCAAAGCACATCCGAAGACCTCGACCTGTTCCTGTGTTCTATATCCTTCCCCTTGTCCAGTATCAGGACTTTATCAACTCCTTTCTGCACAAGGGTCAGTGCGGCAAATATCCCGGCAGGGCCCGCCCCAACAATAATTACATTGTAACCCATTATTTCTATCTCCTATCCACCATGGTTTGGCCATTTCTCAGAACACTATGCCCCAGATCCTATATACCACCAACATTGGAATTCCATAGTAATTTAAGCAAATTCTTTGCCAATATTTCTCTCCCCAAACCAAGTGTCAAATAAAAAATAGCCTCACATTGGGAACGATCACCTCCGAACCGTCAAATGTTTCCACAGAGCTTGAGCGCACGCCAATCTTTTGTATCTTACCGAATGTATTATCTATCTCTATGACATCTCCAATCTGAACAGGGCGCTCAAAGACCATGATAATCCCTGAAATAAAGTTGGCAATAATATTGCGCAGCCCAAAGCCAAGACCAATTCCCAGTGCGCCAGCCATGATACCTAACTGTGAGATGTCCAGCCCAAGGGAAGAAAGTGCTAGAAGCAACCCAAAACCGAAAATTGTGTAACGAATCACCGTGGATATGGTAGTGGGAACACCCCTTGGCAGCTTGATCCGCGGAAAGACCTCTAAGTTTAAAAGGATATTGACCGCCCGCCCGAATAACCATGTTATCACTAAGATCAGGAAAAAGTTAAAAATAGACTGGAGTGATATTGCTATGGATCCAAATTGCCATTGATGGCCCATTATCCCTGCCATCCACTTGCCAGCAGTTCCTGCTATACCGTAAATCTTGGCACTCAAGTACACCCACAGACCAAATGCCACGACCCAAATAAACCGGTTTATGTTATCCTGTATTTGGGCCGCATAGGTTTGAATAATGTGTGAGGCTTCAACCGAGCGCCGACGTATAAACAGTGTGGTCAGCCCGATGAAAAGCTGTGCGATCGAATACATCAACAATAAGAGAACAAACTTGAAATATCCCCCACCGTCAGGCGGAACGATAGCCTTACGCTCCCATAAAAATTCGTTATGATGGCTAGAATTAGTGAAGCAAGATGGCATCCACCGCCACGAAGACCATCCGGTTCACGACACCGAACTTTTCACTGGTGTTTTTTACAATAAAAATGAGCACAAACAGCAGGCCTATGAGGTATATATAAGGCATAAATCTCCTGTTCACCATTCCCCGCAATATAAGCAACATGGGAAGCATGGCGATTATCATCGCCAATTGTCCCATCACAAGCGGCCGCCCCTTATAAATAAAAATGATGCTGAAAAGCGACAGGAGGATCGTAGCGCATATTGGCTTGGTGACAAAAGATATAGAGCCTATCACCTTGCTATCACGATGTACAAAAAGCCTTCCACGCTTATCAAGGAAGAAGAAGTAAAGCAGGATCCCAAGTAACAGGAAGGATACCAGTAAATGAACAATCGCCCTATCCAGATTGTTCTTTAGATAGAACCAGGTATCACGGGCCATGTCCGCCACGCCTGGGCCTAGAATTGTGCCATATGGCATTATTTGCTGAAGGCAGGGATAGCGAAGGAGACAAAATACGCAGTGAGGGCAGCCAGGGCAGTTTAATATGCCTGCGGGTGAGCGGCGGGAGCGAGCGTTCATGAAAATCCACTATAAAGAGATAGGCATTTCCCTCCTTTAAAAATGGCTCATTAGGGTTATACCCGCCAAATATGGGAGGAGATTATTAGAAAACAGCAAATGATTTGGATTTAGTGTGAAGGCCTGGGCTTGTGTGTAGCAAAAATCCCGTGGGCCTGAGTTTTACACCCGGCCGCATTCCTTGATTGGGTAAAGTATATTAGTATGTTGTCTGATTTCGGAAAAAAATAGAAAAAAATTGACATTCCAATAAAATTTAATTTATAAATGCATAACAATTTACTGAATATCATTTATTAACTGAATAATATTCATATCAATCAGGTCTTTAGCTTTTTCTAAAAAGCTAAGTGGTTCCTTACCTATTTTGCTGTAAAGGGATTTTATGGGAATCGCGGAGAGAAGGGAACGCGAAAAACGAATGCGGCGCCAGCAGATCCTTGATGCTGCAAAAAAGGTGTTTTCTGCAAAAGGGTTTAGCTGCGCCACTATTGAAAGTATTGCAGAAGAGGCGGAACTGAGCCCAGCCACCCTTTACCTGTATTTCAAGAATAAGGACGAGCTTTACGCTTCCCTCAACCTAAAGATGCTCGAAGTGCTCACGAAAAAAATAGAAGAAGTCTATGCAAGGAAAGAGCTCAGTCCTGAAGAAAAAATACCTGCACTGGCAGAGGCCATGTACCAGGTCTATGAATTTGATCCTCTCATACTGATCAATGTGCTTCAATTTCAGTCGAGCGAAGCGCTTAAGAATTTATCCCCTCAGCTTTTGGAAGAGATAAAAGCTGACTCGGCCAGGGCCCTGAGGACCATAGCCAGGATTTTTCAGGACGGCATGCAGGAAGGGCAGTTTGTGCAAGAAAATGCCATAGCCCTTGCTGATATTGCTTGGAGCCTGTTCGGTGGGTTGATCCTGTGGGAAGAGGGAAAAAGGATTTTTGATTCAAAAAAGAACTATTTGAAACCCACATTACAGATTGCTTTTGAGATTTTGAAGAGGGGGGTCAAAAGGCACCAGGATGCGGGCAAGAGGACCAATTAGAAAAGATAACATGACCTACTGGGGAACCTGACCATGGATATGAAGCGAAATTATTACGAGGACGTTCAGCTCTTCAGTTCAGGAGTAGTTGTATTCTGGTTCTCCGTTTTGATTGTTGCCCTGGGGGTATATCCCTTTGTGGTGAAAAATTACTATGTTTACATGGCCAATTATATGGCCATTAATATCATTGTGGCCATAGGACTGAATTTGTTAGTGGGGTACACCGGACAGATTTCTCTGGGGCATGCAGGATTCTTTGCCATAGGGGCTTACGGTACTGTAATCTTGATGGCAAAGGTTCACCTTCCTTTCTTAGTGGCTCTGCCTCTGGCGTCACTTGTGGCTGCCCTTTTTGGCTTTCTTTTGGGATTGCCTGCACTCAGGCTCGAGGGGCCATATTTATCCATTGCAACGCTGGGTTTTGGCCTTACCATTACTCAAGTAATTGGGCGCATCTCCCTGTTTGGGGGGAGGCAAGGGCTTCATACCCCAGAGCTCACCATTGGACCATGGCACCTAACCACAGATAGGGATTTTTATTTTCTGCTTATCACCATTACCGTCCTTTTAACCATTACTGCTAGAAATATCGTAAAGACCAAGGTGGGGCGTGCATTTATTGCCATCAGGGATGCGGATATTGCTGCAGAGACCATGGGGGTGAATCTGCTTTACTATAAGACACTGGCATTTGCGGTAAGTGCCTTTTATACAGGTATTGCTGGTGGACTTTACGCATTTGTCCTTCGCTTTATTGAACCTGAGATGTTCAGCCTACTCATGTCAATCATATTTCTTGCAATGGTGGTGGTGGGAGGCCTTGGATCCATACTAGGATCCATAGCAGGGGCCTGCTTGCTAAGCTGGCTTGATCTGGAGCTCAGGAATATACTCAGTATTCCATACCTTGGTGAATGGCTGGAGGCGCTGTCAAAGAGTTATTTTTCCATTACCGGGGTTTCAAATATACAGTTCATTATTTACGGTCTGATAATGGTAATGATCATGTTGTTTGAACCACTGGGTATTTATGGGTTCTGGATCAGGACAAAAATTTATTGGAAGACATGGCCCTTTTAATTTGGCCCATGGAGTTATTTGGATCCTGGCTTCCCATTTTTGACCACCATAATTCTCTAAAAAGGATTGCCTGATGATTGATTTCCTTCAAATGATTGCCAGTGGGATTGCCGTTGGGAGTTCGTATGCCCTCATGGGGCTCGCCATGGTAATTATTTACAAGACCTCTGAAGTGGTCAATTTTGCCCAGGGTGAGATGGCCTTGCTATCTGTTTTTTTGACTTATATGGGCCTGGAATATTACCACATTCCCTATTACATTGCTTTTCCTGGAGCCCTTGCATTTGCAGTATTTCTGGGATGCTTTCTGGAATTCGCTGTCTTGAGGAGGGCAAAAGAGCCAAATGTGCTGGGGATGATAATAATCACCATTGGCCTTGAAATGATCCTCTTAGGGTTCGTATCCTGGAAATTCGGTGCTGACCCAAAGACCATGCCTTTTCCCGTTTCACCCTATGATAGTGTTATGATTGGAGAAGTATTTGTAAGTGCGCTGGAAGTGTTGACCTTTGTAGTGGCCCTTACAGTAATGGTGATCCTGTTTCTTTTCCTCAGGTATTCCAAGTTAGGAGTAGCTATGAAGGCTACCCAGCAAAATTACACAGCAGCCAGGTTAATGGGGATAAAAACAAACAGAATCCTCATGATTACATGGGGGATATCATCCCTGGTGGGATGCGTGGCAGGTCTCCTAATAGCCCCTGTTACCATGCAGCCATATATGATGTGGGACCCCATGTTAAAGGGGTTTGCAGCGGCTGTGATGGGGGGAATGACTTCTCTCCCTGGCTCTGTGTTCGGTGCCTATATAATTGGAATAATAGAAAACCTTTTTGGCGGTTACGTTTCCATAGAGTTCAAGTCTGTTGTGGCATTTATGATTATCGTCCTGGTCCTGTGCTTTAAACCAAGTGGCCTGTTTGCACGCCATTACGTAAAAAAGGTGTAATTCTGTTTGGTGTAACAGAACTGAATAAAAAAATTGATGAAAGGAGTGGGGGTATGAAAAAGAAAACCATTTTTGTTTTTGTTTCAATTTTGGCTTTGGTGCTTTGCCTTCCATTTGCTGCAATGGCTGAAGAAGGCGTGACAGACACTGAAATACACATTGGCCAGTGGGGCCCTCAGACAGGTCCTGCTGCACCCTGGGGGGCTGTGGCAAGGGGGACTGGGGTGCTTTTTAAGATGATAAATGATGAAGGCGGTATTCATGGCAGGAAGATCGTATATCATATGTTTGATGATGCCTATAATCCTGCCAAAACCAAGGCGGGGGTAAAGGAGCTGCAAGAGAGTGTTGGTATTGTTGCCTGGGCAGCAGGAGTTGGCACTGCATGCGGTCTGTCTGTGTAGGATTATTTGATGGAGCGCAAGATACCCTGGGTTGGCCCTTCT
>Ga0164318_10006128_pt1 | contig 11653 bp, 8 predicted proteins | sample GuaBasSedimGuay9_FD_113734 | JGI IMG/M metagenome (GOLD analysis project Ga0164318, IMG submission 113734) | Subseafloor sediment microbial communities from Guaymas Basin, Gulf of California, Mexico - Guay9, Core 4571-4, 0-3 cm | ecosystem: Environmental > Aquatic > Marine > Hydrothermal vents >... | reverse complement strand
TATTATCAAGGCCTACGTTAAGTACCCCTCCGTCATCTTCCATGGCGTGGGCTGCATTGGCACAAAGATTTATGAGAACCTGGCTGATCCGGGTCGCGTCCGCTTTTACGGTATCGTATTCGGCAGAGATGTCTTGGTGTATTTCTATGGTTACAGGGATCGAAGAACGAACCAATTTAAGCGATTTTTTTATTACAGGGGACAGGTGAAGCGGTTTCAACGCCCCATCTGTTTTTCGGCTGAAATCCAGGAGCTGTTTCACAACTTCCCTGGCCCGGATCCCGGCGGCAAGGATTTCCTGCAGGTTATGATGCGCTGAATTTCCTTCCGGCAGCTCCAGCAACGCCAGTTCGGCGTTTCCGATGATGATCCCAAGCATGTTGTTAAACTCGTGGGCGATGCCCCCGGCAAGTGTACCGATCGACTCCATTTTCCGGGTCTGGCGAAGCTGGGCCTCAAGCAGGGCCTTTTGTTCTTCAGCTGCTTTACGGTCAGAGATATCATAAAGGATCTCAATATAACCCGTGAGTTCCCCCTCAGCGTTTTTCACGGTATCGATCCGGGACATCATCCACCGTTTTACACCCCCAATCTCGATCAGATCTTCAAATTCCGCGCCTTTGCCTTTGGCCGCAACATCCAGAAATCTCCGTTCATACCGCTCAGCCTCGTTTTCGGGGAATATATCGCGCAGGGACTTGCCTTTCAGGGTTTCCAAGTCCATCTGCCAATCCCTGCACACACGGTTATTCGCCATAACAATCTTAAACTCCGTGTCGAAATGGATGACTGCCGCCCCAACATTTTCCAAAAGGATTCTATAGTTTTTTTCACTTTCACGCAGATCCTCTTCCACCTTCTTCAATTCGGTGATCTCATGGGCAATATGCACGGAATCGATAACATTTCCTTCAGGATCCGGAAGCGGCGATACGCTGACCGAATAGATCCCCTTCAGGCGCTCTTCGGCCACTTCGGCCCGGTGCCCCCGGCCGTCCGTCAACAATTTCGCGTGGGGGCAGAAGGGAGGGGGTTCCCGGGTCCCGTGAACATGCTCATAACAGGTCAGCCCAACGGCTTCCGCAGGGGAAACCCCCAGTTTATCGGCCATGGCCCTGTTGACCCGTTTTATCCGGTAATCTTTATCAATAATCGCGATCAGATCCGGCACTGCGTCAAAGGTCAGCTCCCATTCTTCCTTCTGTCTGCTGAGTTCAGCCTGCCGGATCCGCCGTTCATTGATAAGGCGCCTGATCTGCTCGGAAGACAGCTTCCGAACGTCCTGCTCGTCTTTGATCAGTGCCCCCAGTATCTCCGCACATTCACGCAGTTCGCTCGCAGCCCCGGATTCTTTCTCTTTCATGAATTACCTCCAAAAAAGCCACAGACCCCCCACATGGACACACACGGACATTTCTTTTATCTGTGTGCGTCCGTGTGGGTGGCGGAAATGAACCTGACATCTGCTATCCGGCCGGCCTGATGCCCATCGCCTGCAGTTTTCCCGACACGATCTCCCGGTCAAACGGCTTGACCACGTAGTCGTCAGCGCCGGCCTTGATACAGTTCAGGACGATGTCTTTTTTGGCGTGAGCCGTAACCATCATGATCTTCACCTTGCCTGCACCCTGCCCCGAGTTTATCCAAAACATTCTTTCCGCTTCCCTGATTTTCAGCAAGGCCGTGATGCCGTCCATATCCGGCATGGATATATCCAGTGTAATCAGATCGAACGGATCTCCTTTACCCAGTGACGCATGGAACCTGTCCACGGCTTTGCGCCCGGTTTCCGTGGTTTCGCATTGACCGAAATGCGACAGGATCATCTCCATCTTTTTCCGGCTGACCGGCTCATCATCAACGACCAGGAATTTCATCGCTGCTTTACCGTTTTTTCAAAACCCACTTTTCAACGGTCTGATACACAAGCTCTCTTTTAATGGGTTTGGTTATATAGTCATCCATGCCCGCCGCAAGACATCTTTCCATATCTCCCTCTATTGCATGGGCAGTCATGGCCACGATCGGGATGTGGGCGGATGGCGCAGCCGGTGCGTTTTGCTTTTCCCATTTACGAATCTCTTTTGTGGCCTCAAACCCGTCCATCTCGGGCATCTGGATATCCATGAAAATCAAATCAAAGTCATCGGGAGCCGCCACATACATTTCCAGGGCCTGCCTCCCGTCACCGGCGACCGCGACATGGTAACCCGCTTTTCCAAGCATCAGTTTGGCCAGCTTCTGATTGACGGGGTTGTCCTCCGCCAAAAGAATCCTCACCCCGTGCTTTATGTCTTCCCGAACCGAATACTGGGTCGCGATTTTCTTCGATTCGGTCGTCTTTTTCTTTTCTGTTTCATCTCCGGCAGCCATAACCCGCCTTAACATCCGGTAAAGCTTTTCTCTCCGGACCGGTTTGTTCAGAAACCCGTCGAATCCGGCCTGTTCACATTGTTTTGCATCCCGGTCCATCAGCGAGGACAGGGCAACCAGAGGAAGGCGCTTTATGCAAACCCCGCTATTTTTCAGTTCAAACTCCCGTATGGCCCGGGCCACTTCATACCCGCTCATGCCCGGCATCTGGATGTCCGAAATGCAGACATCGAACCGCTCACCCGCTTTCATGGCAGTTTCCAGCGCGGGTATCACCGCTTCCGGGGCCCTCAGGGCCGTCACATCCATGCCGGCCAGCCGCAGGTCATGGCTTAAAATGTCCAGATTCAGTTGATTGTCATCCACGATCAGCGCCTTTTTACCGACAAGGGACGTCTCGACAAAACATTCAGCCTCTTTCATCCCGACTTTACCAAACCATCCCGTAAAATGGAATGTACTGCCTTTTCCCTCTTCACTCTCCGCCCAGACATCTCCGCCCATGCGGTTGGATATCCGCTTGCATATGGACAGTCCAAGACCGGTCCCGCCATATTTCCGCGTCGTTGAACTGTCCGCCTGTTGAAACGCTTCAAAAATGGATTCAAGCCTGTCATCCGGGATCCCGATACCGGTATCCCGGACCATCGCGTGGAATTTCACGCGGTCTTCCGTTTCCTCTTCAACATCCAGCGAAAGTTCGATCTCTCCGGATTCCGTAAATTTCGGGGCGTTTCCCATCAGGTTCATCAGGACCTGCCGGAACCGTAGCGGATCTCCGTTGACCTTGGCGGGCACGCTGTCCCCGATCCGGCACAGGATCTCGATGGGCCTGGCCCCGATCTTCGGGCGGATGAGATCGCATACATCATAGACCAGAATTTCAGGATCAAAATCAATCTCCTCAAAATCCAGTTGGCCGGCCTCAATTTTTGAAAAATCAAGGATATCATTGATCAAGGCAACCAATGCGTCCCCGCTCCTCTTTATGGTTTCGACGTAATCGATCTGGGTTTCATCAAGCGTCGTATCCAAAAGCATATCCGCGAAACCAATGATCCCGTTCATGGGGGTTCGAATCTCGTGGCTCATGTTGGCCAGAAACGCGCTCTTTGCCCGGCTGGCCGCCTCCGCCCTGCGCCTGGCCTCGGCCAGTTCCATATTTTTCAATTCCATCTCCTTGACATGTTCCGCTATTTTTTCAGCATATGTTTCAGCCCTTTCCTTGGCCTTTTGCAATTCCTCTTCAGCCTTTTTTCGTTCCGAGATATCCCGGACCACGGCCTGAACCACTTTTTCCCCGTTCAGGACCATGCGGTTCAATAACACCTCTGTAGCGAATGGCGTGCCGTCCTTCCGCTGGTGCACCCACTCAAACCGGTTGACGCCTTTTTCCATAGCTGTCCGGATATGTTTTTTCGCGAGGGTCATGGAGTCCGTGCCGTCGGGCTGGGTAGCGGGCGAGAGATCGGCCGGGTGACAGGCGCAGAATTCCTCCAGGCTTGACAGGCCGAAGATCCTGAGGGTTGCCGGGTTACAGTCCGAAAACCCGTTTTCATCCAAAAGCATGATGGCATCGTCGGATGTCTCGTACAGGGTGCGGAACTTCAGTTCGGATTCCCGGAGCGCCTCCTCGGCCAGCTTGTGCTCATGGATGTCAATAGCCAGTTCGTAACGCACCATCCGCCCGTCCGGCCACTGGATGGCCTTGTCCGTACAGCGGTACCACCGGTTGTTGACACGGTTCCGGGATTCCCAGGTATGGACCTTTCCCAGGTTCTTTCCAAAAATCATAGGATTGGTGCAAAACGGACAGGGGGACGCTCGATGCTGAAGCGCTTCATAACACTTCCGTCCGACCCCGTCACCCCAGTTTTTCCGGACTGTTTCGTTCACGTAAAGCAGTTCATAGGTATCCGGATCGGAAATATAAATGGCCTCATCAATGTCATCAAAAACGGACAGAAATTCCTTCATTGCCTGCCGATAAGGGTCTTGTTCACGCTGATGGGCCCGGGCATCGGTTTCCAGCCTGTCCACACCTGTTTTCATCTTCATCAATCTCATCCTCCCACACTCTCTTGATTGACGCCTTGATCCGCCTGAAGCCATGATACATCCGACAGGTAAAAAAGGACCATGAGCCCCTTTCCCCGGAACCTTCCCGACAAAGGCAGAAAATCGATGTTGTACAGATGAGAGGCAATATCATAATCCCTGAAGTGTTTCGGGCTGTTGTCCTCCATGGCGCGGACGAGATGTTGTTCAAGATCCTCGCCAAAAAAACATGAAAAATCCCGCCCGACTTCAATCCTGTTCCCCTTGATCGAGAGTGCCTCGGCTTTCCGGTTCACCATGACGATCATTTTGTCTGCGCTCACGCCTATTATCGGGACCGGGAGATCTCCCAGCATGGCGTGGGAAAGTTCAAGCGCCCGATTTTTCAGTTCCAGATCAATCGTCCTTTCCTGGACCATCTTTTCTAAATTTTCATTAATCCTTTTTAATTCCGCATTTTTCTCAATCAATTCTTTATTCAGGGCCATGTTCGTCTGACTCAGTTCATATTGATCCAGTGCCTGCCTGATCTCAAGCTTCAGGCCCTGATCATTCCAGGGTTTTAACATGAATTTGTAGATATGCCCCTTGTTGATAGACTCGGTAATTGAATCGACGTCCGTGTAGCCGGTCAGGCATATTCGAATCGTATCCGGGTACCGTTCCTTTACCTGGGCCAAAAACTCGGCGCCGTTCATTCCGGGCATCCGCTGGTCGGAGATCACCAGGTGAACCCGGTTCTCTTCAAGGATCCTCAGCCCCTCTTTCCCGCTGGATGCGGTAAGAAGCCGGTACCCCTCGTTCCTGAGCAGCCTTTTCAGAGAACGTAATATATTTTCCTCATCATCCACACATAAAACGGCATGTTCCTGATCGCTCATCCGTCTATTCCTCCAGGAAACTCCCACAGGCCACCTGGATTTCGTCCAAAACGTCGGGGAACCACTCGGAGGCCAGTTGAAACATTTCGCCTATTTTACGGTCCGTCCCGGCATCCATATCCGAAGGACGGACATTATGGTCCGGATCCCCATCGTACTGATTTATAATTACATCGGCCGCATGGACAATTTGGAGCATTTCGAAATCCGCCACGTCCGTTGCCAATTCATGGTGATACCGGATAACATCTACAAGAGCCGCAGGAAGCTGCCATTTTTCGGCCAAATAACTTCCGATCATGGCATGCGTAACAGGGAGTTCCCTTTTCTCCGCGTCATAAAATGTCAGCCCGTTTTCGCCAACGGATCTCATTACTTTTTCAAACAGATCCTTAAAATACCTGTAAAGAACGACCTTGCCGGTGTCATGCAATAATCCGCCGGTAAAGGCTTCTTCAGGAGAATGGAATTCCGTCTTTTTGGCAAGATACTTACTGGTTACCGCCACGCCGAGTGAATGGGACCAGAAACGCTTGATATCGAATCCTTGTCCAGGGCCTTTTTCTGAAAAAGCCTCAATAATGGAAAGAGTGACAACAGCGTTTCTCACCGTATTGAAACCCAGGATGGACACGGCACGGGAGATGTCGCTGATCCTGGACGGGAGCCCGTAAAATGCTGAATTGACCAGTTTCAGGATCTTCGGGACCATGGCCTGATCTTTTTCTATGGTCTGCACCAGTTTTTCCATGGGCGTATCGTAATCCTGAAGCAGGGCGTTGACCTCCATGGCAACGGAAGGCAACGTGGGTAAATCGTCGACACGGTCAAGAGTTGCCAGAATTTTCTTTTGATCCATGGTATCCTCCCCGAGCCCTCTCTACTTTCTACCGAATGACGGCCGGCACCGGTTATTCCGGTCCCGAACAAAACCAACATAACAATCCCGGCTCAACCGGGCCGGTCTGACATCATCATTATTTTTTTCGATGCAACAGGCACTCCTCCCTCGCTGGTTGAGCGAAAACGGCAAGTCTCATTCCAACGAAACGAGAATCTGACTTTCAACAAGTCCGCCGTTAGCCAACCTCCGGATGGTGGTTATCGTAGATTCCTTGAGCCGCGTGCCCTTGACGAGCAACAGCCTGTTGTCCTTGAGCCGAAGATCCTCTTTCAACACCATTCCTTCCTTGAGTTTCCTGATATCCACGAGAGAAAAGTTTGTAATTCCCTTTTTCCGAAACGCGTCAATATTCGCATTTCCAGCGTTAATCTTTATCAGCTTCGAAACAACTCCCGGATGGTATTTCTGATGGATGCCGTTTTTCAGGCGCTTTTCGGCAATTTCCCGGATCAGCCTTCCCGGGTCCTCAATGGCCTGCTTTATAACTTCGGCATCTAAAACTTTCTTGGCATTTATCACCAGTTCCTGAGGATCCCTCGATCCCAGATCCACCATCTTACAATAGTCCGATGCCACACCTATGATCTGCGACCCCACGGGGATTTCATCACCTTTAAGCCCGTTGGGGAAACCGGACCCGTCCACGTTTTCATGATGGCAGAGAATCATCTCGGCCACAGAAGACAGCCTGTCCACTGACCCCAGACAGGTTGATGCGATTACCGGATGGGATTTGAATATCTTCAACTCACTGTCAGCCATGTCCTCCACATCTTTTTTCCATACCACCTCGGGCAACCCAAGAAGACCGATATCGTGAATCATCGCAGCCATCTCGATTTGATCGACCATATCGGCTTCAAGTCCATATTCCCGGGCCATCTCTCTGGAGAGTTGCGCCACATGGGCCATATACTCCCCCAACACGGGGTTAAGAGTCGAAACCAGGGATGACAGCAGCCGGATCGTTTCAAAAAAACTCTTCTCCAGCCGTCTGTTCAGTTTTTCGAGTTCCTGATTGCTCTGCCGGATCCTCTCGGTTCGCTGCTCGACTTTCTTTTCAAGGTCCCGGTTCAACTCACTCAATTCCTTGTTCTGCTGTTTCGTAAGGGCCATGAGCCTGCGGTTTTCCAGTAGCAGTTCATACTGTTTGAGAGACTGCTGCACCTGGAGCACCAGGTCATCATCATTCCAGGGTTTGGTCAGATAGCGGTGAATTTCTCCTTTATTAATGGCATCGACAATGGCGTCCATGTCCGAATAACCGGTCAGAAGAATCCGGATGGCATCCGGAACGATCTTTTTGGCCTTTTCGAAGAATTCCGCGCCGTTCATCCCGGGCATCCGCTGGTCGGAGATGATGAGTGAGACCGGCCTTTCGGTAGCCTGGAGTGCTTCCAGGCCTTTCTGCCCGCTTGAAGCCGTCATGATCAGATGACCTTTCCTGCGAAAAAGCCGCTTAAGGGCGCGGATAATGGATTCCTCATCATCCACAAACAGCATGATATGCTGGTATTTAAGTGCCATTTTTCACCTCGGATATCCTATAGAAACGCCATACGTTATGAGATTAGCTCGTTTTTATCTTGGCGTCCTTTGCAGTTGACGCTTTTTTTACCCGGCCGACGCGGCATTAACAGCTTTCCGCCGGTATCCTGATCCTGAACGTCGTCCCCTCACCCACTTTACTTTTAACATCAATGCTTCCATTGTGCTTCCGAATGATGTTATAGGCCACATTCATGCCGAGACCGGTGCCTTTTCCCACCTCCTTGGTGGTAAAAAACGGGTCAAATATCCGGGGGAGATTTTCCTCCGGGATTCCTGATCCGGTATCACTGATGGAAACTTCTACGTACCCATTAACCTTTCGCGTCGAAATCCGGATCTCTCCCCTTTCCTCTATGGCTTGGGCCGCATTGACCAGGATATTCATAAATACCTGGTTGAGTTGCTGGGGGTATCCTTCAACAATGGGAATGTCGCCGTAGTCCTTCCTGACGTCAGCCTTATATTTTAACTCATTCCACACCACGTTGAGTGTTGATTCCAGGCCCTGGTTGATATCCACGGATTTTTTCTCGTCCTCGCCGGGATGCGCAAAGTCTTTCAAATCAATGACGATCTTTTTGATTCTTTCAGTCCCTTCCCTGCAGTCTCTGATCAGGTCATCAATATCGTCCAGGATAAAATCGATATCGATTTCAGTTTCCCGCTTCCGGATTTCTGTTATCTGTTCGGCGAGTGCGGGGGGAGAAAGCCCATCCGGAAGTACGGTTCCCAGATCAGAGATCAACTTCCGGTATTGTCCGATAACGCCTTTAATATCACGCTGATATTCAGAAAGGGTGGTCAAATTACTATTGACAAAACCCGTCGGATTGTTGATCTCATGGGCCACACCGGCAGCAAGCTGCCCAATGGATGCCATTTTTTCGGATTGAAGGAGCTGTTGTTGCACGTTATGGATGTTCTCCTCAAGCTGGATGATCCGTTCACCCGCTTTTACCCGGACCAGGAGTTCCCTGCTGGAAAACGGCTTGGTCAGATAATCGTCCACGCCCGCGTCGAATGCTTCGGCCATGTCTTCGATATTTTCTCTGGCCGTGACAAGAATAATATAGGTATACTGGACATCATCCAATGATCGAACATTCCGGCATAACGAAACCCCGCTCATTTCCGGCATTATCCAATCAGAGATAATCAGTCTCGGGCGCTTTTCCCGGAACAACTCCCATGCCTGCTGCCCGTTATTGACCAAAAGAACACCGTATCCGGATTTGGAAAGAATTTTTTTAACCAAGGCCGCTGAAACCGCGTTGTCTTCCACAACAAGTATTTCCATGTTTACACCTCTTTCTTGTCTAAAGGCTCGGGCAAAATTAACTTGTGTCCATCCATAAAAGAAATTCGGGCACGGGTGGGTTTCCGATCCGGAAATGCGAATTTTTGCGCGATCCCTGCCGACCCCTTATGCCAGAAGCGCATCCAGCTTTTTGATCAGGGCATCGGCATCCACCGGTTTTTCAATGAAATCGGTTACCCCGTGGAGGCGCAGGTTGGCATCATCCTTCAGGGCCTGATACGCTGAGCAGACAACGATCGGCACATTCTCGTCAATCTCCCGGATCTTGGATACCAGCGCAATACCGTGCATCTTCGGCATCTTAATATCCGTGGCAACAAGATGGACCTGATGACCATCCATGATTTCAAGGGCTTCTTCGCCGCTTGAGGCCGTGAGAATCTCCCAGGGTGTTTTTCTCAACATTCTCGCGTAAGCGTTCAATATTTTCTGATCGTCATCAACAAATAACACTTTCTTTTTTGACCGTTCTTTTTCTGCGACCAGCCTGTCCAGGCATTCTTTCAACCCGCTAATATCATTGGATGGAAATGTGTTTTCGTCTTCAAGGGAAGACCGCAATCCGTCTGCCAAACCCATTTCGGCTGAATAGAGAAAGACCGGCAGGTCCGGATACGCCTTCCTGATCTTTGTGAAAATATCAAACCATTTCCAGTCCACCAGTGAGGGTTGAAGGAAAGCGATATCCACGACACCATCGCTGACAGCCATATGCGCACCCGCGTCTATGCGGAAAGAAACGCTGTATTTGTCGTCCTGGAACGTCTTTTCGGCCTGTTTCCCGTGATCCGTGTCTTCCGAATAAAGATGAACAATTACCTTCGGCTTTTCCATAGATGTCTCCTTCCCTTGCCAACGCCGTCCCGCCTCCAGGCGGGATAAACCCGGCGCTCCCGCAGGGTAAACTGTTTTCAAAAACCGCAGCCTTTATGGCCGCATTTAAACCGATGCGTGACATGCAAGCCCGGAACTTCGATAACTCGTTGATATTAATAACATAACTTCCTTTTTTGAAAACAGTTTATGCTGGTTTAATAATGAAACCTTTTCATCATTTTTTCCAATACGGCCTGTACGTCCAGAAAATCACTGTCCACAAAGCTCATAAACCGTGGATGGAGCCTGGATCCATGGGAGATGGTCTCTTTATCCCTTCCAGGCAGGATAAGGATAAGGGGGATATCGTCGAGCAGATCCCGAATCAGAAGCACATCCACAAGTTCCTTGCGCGTGGCGGCCAGAAGAATCGCCACTGATAAATTATTATGAAATTGCCGGAGACGGGTGGAGAGACTTTCGATTGTTTTACAAATCTCCACACGCTCCTTGCCGACCGTCCCTTCAATAATTTTGTAAACCCGTTCCCCGGTCTGTTTACGGGTGCCTGGATAAAAAAGCAGCGTCATAAATCCCACTTCCCGGCTGTCTGTTTCAAAACGATTCCTTCTGCTTTGCAGTGATAATCCAAGATTCGTGCCAAAAACGGCATTCATTCGGAAAAGTCTATATTCTCAGTAATATCAATTGGCTATAAACATATATGACATGAACTGTCAAAATGAAGGATTGGACCGGAATTCCTGGAACAAAGAAAATTTCTTGATTCCAAGACACCGTCTTGATTTCAAGACGGTTGTGGGGCTTGGCAGTCAAACCGGCGGGTAATGTTGTATTTTTTAAGGCGGGCATACACCACCGCACGCGACAAACCCGATATTGCACAGATCTGTCTGATGTCACCGCCCGCAAAGGAGACCAGAGACTGGAAATACTGCTGCTCCGTCTTCTCAACCAGGGATTTCAGGGTTGGAAACGGCCTTGCAGAGCCCTTTGTCTCACCACAGGGTCTGGCCCGGGTGTTATTGGAAATTGAAGAGCGGGTCAGCCTGACCCGGATTTTTTTGGGCAGATGAACCGGAAACAGGGTGGGCTCGTTTTGTGCCGTGGACAGTGCGTTCTCAAGCGCGTGAATCAATTCGCGCACATTGCCCGGCCAGGGATAGGCCAGGAGGGCTTCGATGAATTCCGGAGAAAGCCCCTTCGTCCCCATCCCGTAACGATCACAGAGCCTTGTCATGTAGTGAACGGTCAACTCTTTTATATCTTCCTTCCGTTTCCTGAGAGGCGGCAGATCAATGGTTGTGGACCGCAGGCGGAACAGGAGGTCGCTTCTGAATCTTCCCGCAAGGACCAGGTCGTCAAGGTTTCGATGGGTCGCAGCCACCAGTCGGAAATCACTGTATACCTCCCTGCTTCCTCCCAATGGGCGAAAACGATGTTCCTGAAGGACCCTAAGAAAAGCCCCCTGGACAGAAAGAGGGAGTTCTCCCACCTCGTCCAGGAAAAGCGTCCCCCTGTGGGCCATCCGGATCAGGCCGGTCTGCTTTTTGTCGGCGCTGGTAAAGGCCCCTTTTTCATGACCGAACAGGGTGCTTTCCACCAGGTTTTCCGTCAGGGCCGCGCAATCGATGACAATAAAGTTCTCGCCTGCCCGCGGGCTGTTTTCGTGGATGGCCCGGGCAAAAAGCTCTTTTCCCGTTCCCGTCTCTCCGGTAATCATCACGTTCG
>Ga0164318_10006127_pt1 | contig 11654 bp, 7 predicted proteins | sample GuaBasSedimGuay9_FD_113734 | JGI IMG/M metagenome (GOLD analysis project Ga0164318, IMG submission 113734) | Subseafloor sediment microbial communities from Guaymas Basin, Gulf of California, Mexico - Guay9, Core 4571-4, 0-3 cm | ecosystem: Environmental > Aquatic > Marine > Hydrothermal vents >... | reverse complement strand
CTTGTGGCATAATGTTAAGATTTAGAATAAATATAGATTTTGGAGAGATACTTATATCAATTATATCTCTACCATTTTTATCTTCGATAAATATATTATTCCCATATTTTTTCAAATGAGTTGCCAAATTTATTTTTTTCAAGAAAACGCCGGAGTGTATATTTTTTAATTTAAAGTTCTTAGAAGAAGATATTATGCGGTAGGCTTTTTTTAAGAGTCCGAGAGTTGAGGCTTCATCCGGCCTAATCTGTCTTACTTTATCGCCAAAGAAGCATAAACAAATTTTTTCTTTTATAAAATATATATGTAGAGAAGAATCTCTGCGAATTCCATGAGATATTAAAAAAACGGCTGAGATACTTCTGCAAAGATATGGGTAATATATTTTTGATATAAGGTTTATATAGCTATCTACTAGTATAAAAAAGGTTCTCATATCTTCCAGAGTATTCTCTTATTTCTTTTCTTTGAAATAGATTTAAGATATTTTTTCATTAGACGATAGCTTTTTAATAAGTCTTTTACATCTCTGGAAGTAGTTCCAGAGCCTCTTGCTATTCTCTTAATTCTAGAGCTATCGATTATAGATGGATTAATTAATTCCTGCATAGTCATTGAATTCATAGCCGCCAACCATTTTTTAGTCTTTTCCTCACTAATTTTTTCCATTAATGGAGAGGAAGAAATTGGGATAGGTAGAAGATCGATTATCTTTTTAAATGAACCCATTTTCCTAATAGATTCTAGTTGTTCTCTAAGGTCCAGTAAAGTTATTTTTCCACTCATAAAGCTTTGTATTCTTTTAGATTTGAGCATTTCATATCTTTTGAATCTTTCAATTAAGGAGGATATATCGCCCATACCAAGCAATCTATTTACAAACCTTGGAGGGTCAAATATTTCTAAATCTTCTATTTTTTCACCAGTACCAATAAACTCGATTCTTGCTCCAGTAGCCACAACTGCAGCTAAGGCTCCGCCACCTTTTGCGGCGCCATCCATTTTAGTTAAAATAATGGATCCAATTGGAGATACCTTGTTAAAAAATTCAGCCTGGGTTCCCGCAGCTTTGCCTATAGTAGAATCTAAAACCAAAATAACTTTATTTGGCTTAATATTAAGCCACAAGTTTTTCATTTCTTCAATTAATTTTTCTTCATCTTTATGCCGACCGGCAGTATCTATGATTATTACATCCATATCTGAAAAAACTTTTATTCCATATCTAACTATGTCGAGTGGAAGACTTTTATCTTTCCAGTAGACTGGAATATTAGTTTTTTCTAGTAGTTGGGCTAGTTGGGCATAGGCTCCTGGTCTATAGTTATCAGCGCATATTACACCTACCTTATAACCTTTTTGAGTAAGAAAATATGCTAATTTAGCTACAGTAGTAGTTTTCCCAGAACCCTGGATTCCAATTAACATTATTATATATCCTTTTCTTCTAGGTATATCTAAAATATATCTGCTTTCCCCGCCTAATATTCTTATTAATTCGTCATAAAGTAGTTTTAAAATGAGTTCACGTTTTGAAAAGCCTGGTGGAAGTTCAGCATTTCTGACCCTTTTTCTAATACTTTCTGTTATATCGAGAACTATTCTTACATCGATATCTGCTTTCAATAAGGCCCTTTGTAAATCTCTCATAATTTCATTGAATGTTTTTTCATCTATTATAGGTGCTTTTCTAATTTTCTTTATTAAAGAAATTAAGTCTTCTCTCAGATTTTTTATTTAGATCACCATTAAAGAAATTTTTCTAGCGGTCCCCTAATAATTATTCCTTTACCGGATTCAATTCTAAATACGTATTTTCCAGGCTTTACAGGAGCCCATCTAGCTTTTCTAATATATAATATTCTATATATTCTCCCCTTAATTTCTTTCATTTTTAATATAATTATTCCGCTAGCTAAAAATTCTTCTACACCGAATCTACTATATTGGTTACTTCCAGTAGGTATTTCACTGGTCATTATGGTGGTGACGTTACCCAATTTTTCTAAAGAGAAGACCATTTCTCTTAAAAATTCTCTTGCATATAAAACGTTTTCAGGGTTCCCGTACATTAACGGTGCTATCGGATCTATTACAAGGCGTCGTGCACCGATTCTCCTAATATTCTTCAAAATTATATCAATTACAAATCTGGGTTCTATTTTTCCTCTTTCATCTTTAAGATAAATTTTACTGAAATGTGTACGCATGTCAAGAAATCTTAATTTACCAGCTTTTACTAGATCATATACATCCCATCCAAATCTTTTCATACCCTTTAACAAATGTTCGGTGGGTTCATCTATTGCTAAATATATTCCCGGCTCATTTCTAAGTGCACCATAAATAAGAAACTGTAGAGAGAAAATAGTCTTACCTGCGCCAGTTTCTCCTGCAATTAAATAGGTTTTACCGCTAAGAAAACCTCCATGTAGTAATGCGTCTAAACCAGGTATTCCGGTGGGCACATAAGATAGATCTTCTATAGGTGAAATTATTTCTGAAACGGGTTCTGCTGGCCTTTTATAAATCGTTTTACTAATATTTTCTCTAGATGGATTAAGACAAGGGGGTTCATCCGGGTTTTTTACAAATGTAAATAGCTTTAAACAGTAACTTGTTTGAGGTGAATAGAATGGGCAATCATAACATTTTTTATGAAAACTATTCATTACAATACCCTGATATATAATTATATATCGATTAAAACCTCACTACATAATCATACAAATTCTCATAATTATCTTTTATGCTTAAAATAATAGATAATGTTAAGCAATTTTTGAAAATCTTGGTTTTATATCTATCCTTATACCCATTTTTCTACCTATTCTCTCCAATTTTCTTCTACTTTTGCCAGGAATTATACTTAGATATTCAGCGTCAATATAAACTATTACTTTATTCTCACTAATCATCTCTAAATCTATATCTTCTTCAACCACATATTTCTTTAATGACCTAGCTATAGCTCTTCTAAGAACCTCCATTTTATTAGAAATATGTTTAACCCTTTTTCTCCTTATAGGTACAACAAATGTTCTTTCTCCAAAGACATATAATTCATATTCTGGTTCGTTGGTTAGAAAATCGCTTACCACTACGACTGGTCTCGCCAAATCTTCCTCTTTAAGTCCATATGGTATCTTTATAGTAGTTGATACTTCATAGACCTTAGATATAGCGCCGTTCTCTATAAATATAACAGTATCTATAATAGAGGGAATTACTCCTAATTCAACTCTTCCGATAAAACGTTGGATTGCATCTATAGGAGTTGTTGCATGTATTACGCCGATCATACCTACTCCTGCCAGTCTTAAATCAGCAAATAATTCAAAATCTTTTGTATCTCTCATTTCATCAAATACTGTGTAATCTGGGCGTGATAGTAATAGGACATCATGTATTTCTTCAGAACTGGCATAGTTTTTAGAGTATTGGGTAATTGTATCAGGGAGCTGCATATCTCTAGGAGCTTCAATTGTCTTAACAACTTTTCCTTTACCTGTATAGTATTCCGCTAAAGCTTGTACAAATGTTGTTTTCCCCATTCCAGGCGCTCCAGCTACTAATATTCCCTCAGCTTTTTCATCGAGTCTCGAGAAAAGCTTATCTGGAATATTATAATCATATATACTCAATTTTTTAACAGGTCTTACAGCCGTTATCTCTAATCCATCTGAAAAAGGTGGTCTTGTTATCACAATCCTATAATTTTTAAGCTGAATTATAGTTGAACCTAATCTATCTGCCTCGATAAAACTATTCTTACTATTCTTACTTACCTCAAAAATATTTCTTATAATATCCTCCATTTCTTCATGTGTCATAGGGCTATTTCTAATAATCTCAAATCTCCACCTACCAGGAACGCCTCGTTTAACATAAGGTAGAACATTTTCTTTAAGATGTACAGACATAACATCCTCATCAAAAAACTTTTCTAGAATAAAGATATCCCTATTTCTATCCTCAATATATATTGTCTTTATACCTTCGGCTAAAGCAATATTATACTGAATTTTATCACATGTAATTAATATACCATTCCACTCAAGTGCAAGCAATCTAATAATCTTATTAACATCATTCTCATCTTTAATCATGATACCTCTACAGGTACTTGGTATTTCACCAACATATTCTAAGCCAATACCCTCATTTTCACATGAAATTCTAAGCAACCTAATTTCATCTAAACCTATTATACCTTGACTCTTACCCTCCCTAGCCATTTTTTCAAGATAATCTACAATAGCCAAATGAACTACAATTTTTCCAATATCCCTTTTATTTCTGATGAATTCCCTTAATTTACCAGATACTATTGCAGTTATATCTGGTAAAAATATTTCTTCCAACATTTTCTCCCATACATATATTATATCTTATCTCTCTACATGATTGAATCAGACATATATATTAATCTTTCCTTAACACAGTTTAACAAATATTATTGATAAACAAATAGGCATAAAAATAAAAAAATATATGAAAAAAATTCAAAAAATAAATGATAAACAATATAAATAAGTACATATACTAATATAATTGCTCCGTAACGGCGGCCCGACTCGACGAAAGCAAAAGCCTGGAATGAAAAGTCGGTCTCCAGTTACGGAGACAATATAAAATAATGAGGGTTCAAGAAAACTAGGTGGAAACCTAGACTCTTGAACCCGACCCAATAAAGCCGCCACCCAACACACCCCACCTTGAGGCCGCTCCCAACACCGGTTGATCCTGCCGGACCCGATTGCTATCGGGATGGGACTAAGCCATGCAAGTCAACGCCCTAGATAAAGGGCGTGGCGCACGGCTCAGTAACGCGTGGCTAACCTACCCTCGGGACGGGGACAACCCCGGGAAACTGGGGCTAATCCCCGATAGATGAGAGCACCTGGAATGGGCTTTCATCTAAAGGGAGATAGTAGAATGATACTATCTCCGCCCGAGGATGGGGCTGCGTCCTATCAGGTAGTTGGCGGGGTAACGGCCCGCCAAGCCTATAACGGGTAGGGGCTGTGAGAGCAGGAGCCCCGAGATGGGCACTGAGACAAGGGCCCAGGCCCTACGGGGTGCAGCAGGCGCGAAACCTCCGCAATACGGGAAACCGTGACGGGGTCATCCCGAGTGCTACCCGCAGAGGGTAGCTTTTCCCTGGTCTAAAAAGCCAGGGGAATAAGCGGGGGGCAAGACTGGTGTCAGCCGCCGCGGTAATACCAGCCCCGCGAGTGATCGGGACGATTATTGGGCCTAAAGCATCCGTAGCCGGCCCAACAAGTCTTCTCTGAAATCCTACGGCTCAACCGTAGGGCTGGAGAAGATACTGTTGGGCTAGGGGGTGGGAGAGGCCGAGGGTACTCTCGGGGTAGGGGCGAAATCCTATAATCCCGAGAGGACCACCAGTGGCGAAGGCGCTCGGCTGGAACACGCCCGACGGTGAGGGATGAAAGCTGGGGGAGCAAAGGGGATTAGATACCCCCGTAGTCCCAGCTGTAAACGATGCGGGCTAGGTGTTGGATGAGCTTCGAGCTCATCCAGTGCCGCAGGGAAGCCGTTAAGCCCGCCGCCTGGGGAGTACGGCCGCAAGGCTGAAACTTAAAGGAATTGGCGGGGGAGCACCACAAGGGGTGAAGCTTGCGGTTCAATTGGAGTCAACGCCGGAAATCTTACCAGGGGCGACAGCCGGATGATGGTCAGGCTGACGACCTTACCTGACGAGCTGAGAGGAGGTGCATGGCCGTCGCCAGCTCGTGCCGTGAGGTGTCCGGTTAAGTCCGGCAACGAGCGAGACCCCCGCTCCTAGTTGCTACTCAGCTCTATTTAGAGCTGAGGCACTCTAGGAGGACTGCCGGCGCTAAGCCGGAGGAAGGAGGGGGCTACGGCAGGTCAGTATGCCCCGAAACCCCTGGGCCACACGCGAGCTGCAATGGTGGGGACAGCGGGATCCGACCCCGAAAGGGGAAGGCAATCCCTAAAACCCCGCCTCAGTAGGGATCGAGGGTTGCAACTCACCCTCGTGAACGTGGAATCCCTAGTAACCGCGTGTCACTAACGCGCGGTGAATACGTCCCTGCTCCTTGCACACACCGCCCGTCGCTCCACCCGAGCTGGGGATAAGTGAAGCCATGTCTCTAAGGAGGCGTGGCTGAACTTATCCCCGGCAAGGGGGGAGAAGTCGTAACAAGGTGGCCGTAGGGGAACCTGCGGCCGGATCACCTCCTATTTTATTTTGGGGTGTGGGTGAAAGCGGCTTTATTGGGTTTATTAGTTATATGCAACCCAAAAGATTCATCTTTTGGGTGAAGGGCTGAGTAGCATAATGCTACTATGAATGCCATACATAGGAATTCGCGTAAAGGACATAGTGCATCAGCTTTATATAGCTAAGCTACTTGGTGGATGGCTCGGCTCAGGCGCCGACGAAGGACGTGGCAAGCTGCGATAAGCCCCGGGTAGGTGCATGCAACCGTCGATCCGGGGATCTCCGAATGGGACTTCCTGTTACGGGTTAAAAACCCGTAACGCTCGGGATCCGAGTGGGAACCCTCCGAACGGAAACATCTTAGTAGGGGGAGGAAAAGAAACCAATAGGGATCTCCTGAGTAGGGGCGACCGAAAGGGAGGGAGCCTAAACCGAATCCAGAGACTTAAGTCTCTGGAAATGTGGGGTTATGGGCATCGACGTTTCTTCTTCCTCTCAATGAAGTCGAAGTAGGCTGGAAGGCCTCGCCGTAGAGGGTGACAGCCCCGTAGACGTAAATTGAGAGGAAGATGTCGATGCCCGGAGTACCATGGCTTGGTATTGCCGTGGGAAGTTGGGAGGCATCGACTTCCAAGGCTAAATACGTCCTGAGACCGATAGCGAACAAGTACCGTGAGGGAAAGCTGAAAAGTACCCCGAGAGGGGGGTGAAAAGAGCCTGAAACCAAGTAGCGACAGGAGGCACAGCTCGAAAGGGTAGATCCTTTCCGAAGGAAACTCGGGTGACCGAGGAGTACGAGGAAAGGGGACCGGGGTTGTGCCTTGCGTCTAGAAACACGAGCCAGGGAGTTCATAGCCGTGGCGAGCTTAAGAACTATTAGTTCGAAGGCGGAGGGAAACCGAGGACCCGCAGTCAATACCTCTACCATATAGATCTAGATAATCCGGATTTGTGAAGGATTATTCAGATCTATATGGCAAGTATTGATGAGGGGTCGGGTCTGAAAGGGCCTAAGTCACGGCTATGAGACCAGAAACCGGACGATCTAGGCCGGAACAGGGTGAAGCCGAGTGAAAGCTCGGTGGAGGCCCGAAGGGGTTCTGACGTGCAACTCGTTCCCATGATTCTGGCCTAGGGGTAAAAGGCCAATCAAGTCCGGTGATAGCTGGTTCCCCCCAAAGCTGGTCTTAGCCAGGCCCGCCCGGAGGTGGCTAATGGGGTAGAGCACTGATCGAAGGATAGGGGGTCGAAAGACCCCGGCCTTCTTTCAAACTCCGAATCCATTAGCACCGTAGATGGGCGGAGACGGGTTCTAGCGGATAAGCCGCTAGGCCGAGAGGGGAACAACCCAGACCGAGGTTAAGGCCCCTAAGTGCCAGCTAAGTGTCAATCTGAAAGGGCATCCTCGGCCTTAGACAGCGAGGCCGTAGGCTTAGAAGCAGCCATCGGCTAAGAAGTGCGTAACAGCTTACTCGCCGAGGCCGAGGGTCCCGAAGATTGCCGGGACTAAGCTGGCTGCCGAGACCTCGGAGGTCCTCCCGCTGGGAGGAATCTGGTAGGGGGGCGTTCAGGTGGACTAGAAGCCGGGTCGTGAGATCCGGTGGATCCGCCTGAATCGAATATCCTGGCGGTAGTAACAGCACGGAGAAGTGAGAATCTTCTCCACCGAAGGGGCCAGGGTTCCTCGGCAATGCGTCTTCAGCCGAGGGTTAGCCGGTCCTAAGGTGGGGCGTAACTCGTACCCACCGAAAGGGAAACAGGTTAATATTCCTGTGCCGTGGAGGTACGATCGCGGTAACGCAGGCCCTATTCCTGACGCTTCAGGGTAGGGTGAGTGGAGTTGTCACTCCATCTAACCACTGAAAACCGGGGAGTGCCGTAATGGCGAGAACCGGTTGAAGGTGGGAATGGCCTGCCGTTTTTAGGCGGGTTCACCCGAGCCCTGGAGCCCGTGAAAAGGGAATAGGGAAGGAGCCTCCACGTCCGTACCGAGAACCGACACAGGTGCCCCTAGGTGAGAAGCCTCAGGTGTCTCAGGGTAACCCAGGCTAGGGAACTCGGCAAATTGGCCCCGTAACTTCGGGAGAAGGGGTGCCTGATTATCAACCCTATAGGGTTGATAATCAGGTCGCAGTGACAAGGAGGACCCGACTGTTTAATAAAAACACAGGTCCCCGCTAGCCCGTAAGGGTGTGTACGGGGGCTGAGTCCTGGCCACTAGCGGTCCGTGAACCCCGGGTTCAACCGGGAGAAGCGCCGCTGAAGGCCGGGAGTAACTCTGACTCTCTTAAGGTAGCCAAATGCCTTGCCGGGTAAGTTCCGGCGTGCATGAATGGATTAACGAGGTCCTCACTGTCCCAGCCTGGGACCTGGTGAACCCGCAACCTGGTGCACAGTCCAGGGACCCCCGGTGGGGCGAGAAGACCCCGTGGAGCTTTACTGCAGCCTGCCGTTGAGATAGGGTCGTGGATGCATAGTGTAGGCGGGAGCAATGAATTAGATTCTCTGGGATCTAAGGATGCGACCATGAAACACCGCCCATCCACGGCAATATCTCTAACTCGCTCTTGCGGGGACAGCGGCAGGTGGGCAGTTTGGCTGGGGCGGCACACCTCTGAAAAGATATCAGAGGTGCCCAAAGCTCGGCTCAGATGGGTCAGAAACCCATCGTAGAGGGCAAGGCTAAATGCCGGGCTGACTGCACCCTTAAAAGCATGGGGTGCAGGGGGGAAACCCGGGCCTAGCGAACGCTCATGTCCCTCTCGGTGAGGGCTGGGCATGACAGAAAAGTTACCCCGGGAATAACCGGCTCGTCGCGGGCGAGAGTTCACATCGACCCCGCGGTTTGGTACCCAGACGTCGTCTCTTCCCATCCTGGCGGTGCAGCAGCTGCCAAGGGTGGGGCTGCTCGCCCATTAAAGGGGAACGTGAGATGGGTTTAGATCGTCGTGAGACAGATCGGTCTCTACCTGCCGGGGGCGTTGGCCGCCTGAGGGTATGGTCCGCTCAGTACGAGAGGAACGGCGGGCCGCGGCCTCTAGTGTACCGGTTGTCTGACAAGGCAAAGCCGGGCAGCCACGCCGCAAGGGATAAGGGCTGAAGGCATCTAAGCCCGAAGCCTGGCCCGAGACGAGGCGGCCATTCTCTGGCATTGGAAATCGGCGACGATTTCCAGCCAGAGACGAGGGTTCCCGTAGAAGACGGGTTTGATGGGGTGGTAGTGTAAGCACCGAGTCCTTCGGGACGAGGTGTTTAGCTAGCCACTCCCAATAACCCGAGTATATAAAGCTGATGCACTGTGTCCGCGTATTGAATTCCTATGTATGGCATATTGGATATGATGATGGAAGAGACTTTTGATTTTCGATGAAGAAATGAGCAGCCACTGATAGTTCAATTATTATAATTCTAAATTTTTCTTAAGTCTCTCTAGTGAGATCTTATCTATGCTTATATGCGTAGTTTTTCCTCTGATTCCTTTACTTGATATTTTTGTATTTAATATTCCCATTTTTTCTAATATTTTTATATATTCCCATATCTTTGTTCTTTTCCTTGGTTTGAGGTTATATGATTCGCATAATATATTGTATCTTTCTATTACTTCTCTTGTTGAAACATATCTTGTTTTTGAGTTTTTCAATGCATTTATCGTGGCAATTAAAATCATTTTCTCATGTCTATCTAAATTTTTTATGTCCTCTATCCTTATAGGACTAATAGTACTATATACTTCTCTTACGTCTTCTATTTCTATGAAACTTCTTCCCTTTCTCTCTGCTCTTATACCTGCTTTCCACAATATTTCGATGGCTAATCTGGCATCTCCAGGTCCACCCTTTTCATATCCAGTTAAATCCCCTATTAATTCTAATATTTCGTCTGATACAGCTTTTTTTCGCATAGCTTTTTCTACAATTATTCTCTCTTGAAGAATATCTATAATTTCTGTTGAAGTATAGGGAGGAAAATCTATTTTATTATGCATTAAATAACTTTTTATGCTATTTTCTAATTTTTCGAAAAAGCTAGGGTTTCTACTTATAAATATAAAGTTTATTCTAGATAGATCTTCTTCCAGGAATTCATCGTTTATTCTACTTAAAAAGTATATGTTATTCTCACCCTTTCTCTTACTTAAATAATCGATTTCGTCTAATGTTACAAGTATAAATATATTTTCATTACTTAATGTACGAAATATTAAATGAAAAATATCATAATAAGAATAACCTCTTAAAGGTATTTTTAAACCTATTTCTAATGCAATTTTCTGAGATATTGGATATAAGGATCTATCTTTGTGGCAATTTATATGAATATATTTGAATAATATACCTTTTCTATGCAAATATTTTTCAAGTTTTTTCCCAAAAAACTTTGCCGTTACAGTTTTTCCAGTACCGATTCTTCCAATAAAGACAACTTTCTGTGACACTTTCCCAGGTTTCTTTATAACGGGTCTAAAAATTTCTGCTAGACGATTTAATTGATTATCTCTGTGAGGTAATCTGAGAGGGACGTACTCAAGAGAGGAAAGCCTATCTTCATTTATGAAAATTCTAGAATGAGTATCCCAGTATTCCCATATATCCATATTTCTCACATCTATATTATCAATAATTATTTAATAATCCATTTATCATTAAATTTATTTATCAATCAGCTGAGATATTTTGTATCTCATATCTCTTATTAACAAGTATTTAACATTAACTTAAACCTAATATAAAGCCTAGGATAAGAAATATTATGATAAAACTAATCTTAAAATGAGAGGTGAATGTATGCTTATTATAGGAGGTCCTGCGTCAAATAATCTTGAAAATGAAATTGCAGATATAATCGGTATGAGAAGTCTGAAAGTGGATTATAAAATTTTTCCAGATGGAGAGTCATATATACGTTTTCCGGAAAAATTAGAGGAAGATATAGTTTTAATCCAATCCCTATTTCCACCTCAAGATAAGCATCTAATTGAACTCTTTTTAATGATAGATACTGCATATAATTTAGGCGCTGAAAGAGTAATCGTAGTTGTACCATATATGGCATATTCGAGGCAAGATAAACGGTTTCTTGAAGGTGAGGCAATAAGTATAGAGAGCATTCTAAAAATTATTGAGAAACTTGGTACAAAATATTTTCTTACAGTAGATATACATAAGGAGAATAGTCTTAAGATACTCAGCATACCCTATATAAATATTGTTCCCACTGTACTTTTTGCGGAGAAGATACAGGAGCTTAACCTAGATAATATAGTAATTTTGTCTCCGGATGCTGGTGGTATAGGAAGAGCGAGAGATGTCGCTGAGAAAATCGGGTGCGAATATGATTTTCTTGAAAAAAGAAGGGATAGAATTTCTGGAGAAGTTAGGTTAAGACCTAAAAATATAGATGTTGCTAATAAAAATATAGTGATTATAGATGATATAATTAG
>Ga0164318_10006125_pt1 | contig 11654 bp, 9 predicted proteins | sample GuaBasSedimGuay9_FD_113734 | JGI IMG/M metagenome (GOLD analysis project Ga0164318, IMG submission 113734) | Subseafloor sediment microbial communities from Guaymas Basin, Gulf of California, Mexico - Guay9, Core 4571-4, 0-3 cm | ecosystem: Environmental > Aquatic > Marine > Hydrothermal vents >... | reverse complement strand
GCTCATAAGGGCCGTGGACGGGAAGGCGATGGGGGAACTCAAGGGCCGGGGGAAAGTGACCGACAGGGACCTTGGGCTCAGCCTCCTCGGAAGGAGGCCGGAGAAGGACAGACAGTTCTACGGGATAGGGGAATTAAAGTTCGGCTCGGAGGAGTTCAGAGGGACGATCTTGGGGAAGGCCCTGGAGGAGGCCATCGCAGGGTTCGTGACGGAGCTGGGTAAGGTCCTTCCGGCCCCGGAACACCTACGGAGGAAGGCTCTGGTGGTCTTGGTGGAGGACGGGGTCGTGTACCTCAACCTCGGGTACGAAGATGGCGTCCGGCCCGGAGATAGGTTCTGGGTGTACGAGGAGGGGGAGATAATAAGGGACCCGGTGACGGGCGAGGTGCTCGGAAGGGCGGACCCGAAGAAGGTCGGGGAGGTGCAGGTCACCGAGGTGAAGGCGCCGCACCTCTCCAAGGCGAGGCTTATAAGGGGGAGGGCGGAGAAGGGGGACGAGCTTAGGCCGGAGTGAGGGATGTTCCTGACGACGGTCGTGGTCTGGGCGCTCGTTGGGACGGCTCGAGGCGCGCCCGAATACCATTTGAACTTCTCCCGCACGTGGAACAGGTTCAACTGGACCCATAGGTTCAACTTTAACCCGAGGCTCGGGGAGAAGCTTTCCATCTCCTCCTCCTTCGGGCTCTCATCCACCCTCCACCGGATGAAGGAGGGAGACAGGTGGCAGGACAACAGCTCCTCCAACATATCCCTTTCGTACCCCCTCTCCGAAAGGTTCCGCCTCTCCGTGAACGTATCCACGACCAAGAGGAAGGACGACCTCTCAAGGAACCGGAGGCCCATCCTCACCCAGCGCTTCTCATCGAGCATATCCTGGAAGCCTCTTTCCATCTTGAGGATATCCCAATCGACGGGGGGAACTTCCGACAGCAGGATGGGGGTCAAGGACAGGGGGATGACTTACAGCACCAACTTCTCCCTCTCCCCCGAGCTCGGCGGGAACTGGAGCGGTTCCTTCTCCTTCTCCAAGAGCGGCAACACCCTCAAGAGGAAGGACAAGAACATGAGCATAAACGCCTCCCTCAGGTACAGCGCTTGGATTAAACCCTCCTTAAACTTCTCCGAGAGCCGTCAGCTCAGGAAGTACTACAGGATGAAGAGGGAACGGAGGTTGTTGGAGAGCATAAGGAACCGCTCCCGCAATATAAGCGTAAGTTTCTCTCCGGTAAAGTTTTTAGGTCTTAAGCTTTCCGACCTAAAGGGGAGCTATTCGTACCGCAAGATGGAGGACAGCGCAAGCAAGGATTCCACAAGCGCGAAGTTCGGTTCGGACAGGAAGGTGAGCAGCTGGAAGCTGGAGGGGGGACTCTCGTGGTCGCTCTTGGGAGGAAGGCTGCCGATGTCGTACAAGGTCTACTACGAGAGGGAACTTTGGGATGCGGTCAGATATTCACTGGACAAGTTCACCCGGGACCTCCATATGGTCCTGCAGGCCGGCTTCGGCATCTCCCCCTCGGATTCCATGACAGCGTTCCTCTCCTCCGAAATCCGCCGCATAGATACCCCTGACCCCAAGGAGTACAACGATTGGGACCACCTGACCCACGACCTGAGGCTCTCGTACAGACACAGCTCCGAAGGACTGAGGCTGACCTGCACCTTCACCACCCACCACAGCCACACTGTCTACCTCTCCTCGAAGCGCTCCGCAGGGAACAACTGGAGCAGGCAGTATTCCATCTCGGCGGACCTGAGCTACAAGGTTTGGAAGGCTTCCCTCTCCCAGAGGTACGAGATAGGGGCAGATTACAAGGTATACGACTACGACGACCCCGAATCTCCCAAGAGCACCGTGACCAGGAGGGCCTCGGCCTCGGTTCGCTTCACCCTTCCCTTGGGAAAGCTGTCCTTAGGGGGCAACTACAACTTCAGGACCGGGGACAGCGGAGCCTGGTACAAACGGAGGGGGCTCCAGGTCCTGACCAGGGAGGAAGCCTCGCATACCTTCGGGATATCCTGCTCCTATCCCCTGGCAAGTTACGTGCCCTTCTCCTTCTCCTACTCGTGGAACAGGAGGCGCCAGAGCACGACCGGAAGGCCGTACATATCTGGCTCAAGGGGCTTCCGCACGAGCGTAGGCTATGCTCCAGGAGGGTCCAACAGCCTGAACATGAACTTGAGCAGGACGGTGCAACGCTGGGGCAGGGAGAAGGTCCGCTGGAACGTGAGCATGAACTTCACCCATAAGTTCTGATGAAGTCCGATCTGGAGCACCTCAGAGCCAAGATGGAGATCGACCCGGAGGAGGTAACTTCCGAGCTTGAGGAATTCCTGAGGCGCTCGGTGGAGGAACTGGAGAGGGACGGGGTCGTTCTGGGCCTGAGCGGGGGGTTGGACTCCTCGGTCGTGGCCGCCCTCTGCGCCAGGGCCGTGGGACCGGAGAAGGTTCTGGCCCTGATGCTCCCCGAGAGGGATTCCGAGAGGACGCATTACGAGGACGCCTTGGAGGTAGCGAGGTGGCTCGGGATAAGGGCCGAGAAGGTGGACATAACCCCTGTCCTGGGGAAGCTCGGGATATATAGGCTTTGGCCCTTGGGTTCGATCGTGCCCAAGGGACTTAAGGCCAAGCTCGTCAGGAAGGCCCATAGGCTCTACGAGGAGAAGGTAGGGGAGACGCCCTTCTCCAAGGCCCTCTTGGGGGTCAGGGAGGGGGACTTCGGTGCGGTGATCAGGAGGGCCAACGCATACTACAGGGCCAAACACAGGATAAGGATGGTCGTGCTGTACCTCCGGGCCGAGAGGGAGAACCTCCTCGTCGTGGGTTCGGCCAACAGGACGGAGTACAGGCTCGGATTCTTCGTAAAGCACGGGTGCGACCATGCCGCGGACGCTATGCCCCTTCTGGGACTCTACAAGACCCAGGTCAGGACCTTGGGGAGATACCTCGGTGTGCCCGAGAGGATAATAGAAAAGCCCCCTTCGCCCGATGTCCTGCCCGGGATAGTGGACGAGGAGGCCTTGGGCATCCCCTACGAGAAGCTGGACCTCGTGCTTTCGGCCTTGGAAGAGGGGTGGGATGGGAAGAGGACGGCCGAAGCTTTGGGGCTGGAAGAGGGGGATGTGGAGAAGGTGAAGCTCATGTCGGAGCGCTCCGAGCACATGCGCAGGGTCCTGATGCCACATGGGAGGGAGGATGGGCCTTAAAATTACCGTCTTCGACGGAGCTAAATGCATAGGTGGTTCGAAGATCCACCTCCTCGCAGAGGGCACGGGGATATTCTTGGACTTCGGGGTGAACTACAAGAGGTGGGGGGAATATTACGAGGAGTTCCTGAAGCCCAGGCCCTCACGGGGGCTCCTGGACCTCCTCATATTGGGTATGGTACCTCCCATAGATGGGATCTACCGGAGGGACCTATTTCCTGCGGACCTGAGCGAGGAACCTTCCCTGAAGGTGCAGGTGGACGCCTTTTTTGTGACGCATTCGCACATGGACCACTGCGGGCACTTAGGGCTGGTGGACCCCGGAATACCTGTCTACACGTCCACGATGTCGGCCGTGATCCTCAAGGCCACCAGGGACAGCGGCCGGTCGGACTTCGACAAAGAGGTGGCCTACGTAACCCCCAAAGACAGGCTCGGCGACAACCCGAACGTGCTGTACTCCCAGAGGAACTGGAGGGAGAAGCCGTATGTAGGCAGGACCTTCTACGTGGTGGACGAGGAGAACCTGAACCCCGGGGTAAACGCCTTCTGGACGACCCCGCCCAATCCGTCGGAGAGGGGAAGGGAGCTCGAGGCGGTACCCCTGTCCCCGGCCTCCGGGAGGGTCGGAAACCTGAAGTTCAAGGCGTTCCCCGTGGACCACTCGGTCTACGGGGCCACGGCGTACGCCTTCGAGACCTCCGCAGGATGGGTGGTATACACCGGCGACTTCCGCCTCCACGGCCGGAACGGTGGACTGAGCCTGGACTTCGTGGAGGAGGCGGCCGGGCTCAGACCTTTGGTCCTCATAACCGAGGGGACGAACGTGGGGGAGGACATCGGGGTAAAGGAAGAGGAGGTCTACGAGAACTGCCTGAGGGCGGTCGAGGCTGCGGAGGGCATAGTGGTCGCCGACTTCGCGCCGAGGAACATAGAAAGGCTCCTGACGTTCCTCGAGATAGCCAAGGAGAGCGGCAGGGGTCTTGTGGTCTTAGCTAAGGATGCTTATTTGTTGCATGCCATGAGGCTCGTAGACGAAGGGATACCCGACCTCCTTTCCGACCCGAACCTTTTCATCTACGAAGAGCTGAAGGCGAAGCCGGACGCCTGGGAGAAGGAGCTCGTCAGGAAGCTTTACGGGAGCAAGTATGTCCCGGCGGAGAGGATAAGGAGGAACCAGGGCGATTACATCCTATCCTTCAGCTTCTGGGATGTGAAGCATCTACTGGATGTTAGGCCGAAGGGAGGTATCTACATCTATTCGACGAGCGAAGCGTATACTGAGGAGCAGGAGATAGACGTCCGTAGGCTCTGGAACTGGCTGAACTTCTTCGGAATAAGGCCCATAGGTTTCACCTTCTTGGAGGGAGGTTCTTCACGTCCTGAGCCAATATTTTGTAAAGGCTATCACTCCTCAGGTCACATCTCCGGGGAGGAGCTTTTGGAGGTGATAAGGGAGATAAGGCCGAAGTACCTGATACCCGTCCACACCGAGGACCCCGAGTTCTTCGTCGAAAAACTAAAGGGGGAAATCCGTGTCCTCCTGCCGGAGGAGGGGGTGCCTTTGGAAGTTTGAAGCAGTGCGTAGATAAAGTTGCCTATCCTGTGATGTCCTGAAATTCTTGACAAGGAATAAGATTGGGTTTATATTTTGTAAGAGAACCTTTAGGTTCGGAGGATACATGGGTAGAAAGATATTAAAAAATAAGCCTCTCGTAGAGGCAATCTTTGAAATAAGATGGGATTTACAGGAAATAGCCCAAGGGATTAGAATAGATCCGCATTATAAGATATTGATCGGCAGAATGTACGATAGGGTAAGGGATGAATATCCCTTTCATGAACAACTGCCTACTGCGACCATGCCGGACGAGATAGCAGGATATGTCGTCCAACACCGTTTCCGTAGAGGGAAGGACGAGTGGCCTCTTATTCAAATAGGCCCTGGAATTATGACCTTGAACGATACCGAAGGATACTTGTGGGAAGACTTTGAGAAAAGGATACATAATATGCTGGAGGCACTTTTCAAAGCATATCCGGATGCGGAGGACAACCTGAAGGTCAATTGGCTATTACTAAGATATATCGATGCTGTTGATTTTAACTATGACGAAGATGACATATTTTCCTTTTTGGATAGGAATTTGAAGATAAGTATAAGTATATATGAAGAACTCTTTAAGGAGACAGGGGTCGGTAGTTTGCCCTTAAGCTTTGACTTAAGATTCTCCTTCCCTGCTACAGATCCTAAGGGCGCAGTGCACTTAAGGTTCGTTCGGGGGATCAGAAGGAACGCTGATGCCTTAATATGGGAGACACATGTCCAGTCCGTCGGTGACGACGCACCTAAGGATAAGGAAGAGATTGCTACATGGGTGGCTAATGCTCATAGATTAACTGACGATTGGTTCTTTAAGATGATAGAAGGTGAGCTATTAAGGAGGTTTGAGTGATGTATCAGACGACACGGGATATTACGTACCCGCATCATCTAACTTTTTTCTCCTCCAGTCCGAGCGCGGGCATAAGGGAGATAGATATCTCGGATATGGAAGATAGCTCAGCCTTCGTCTGGTCGCATAATCGTCCTGAAGGATTCTATCGTAGTCTATCCTCGTTGATTGAGACCGATATATCCTCAATCTGGCCACGTTTTGAGGTAAAAAGTGAGACATTCATAGCCACGGAGGCCCTTCAGGAAGCTCTTCCTACAGACGTAGAGTACGATGTAACGGTCCACATGCCCCCGAAGATGAGATATCCTGTAGAACTGGAAATAAAGAGTATAAGAAGGGGTGAACCTAAGATAGTTGTACCAGAGGGCATTGAGGTAGGACTTTGAGGCGTTATCCTTGGTACGAAATAGTAGATGGAGACGAGCCGTTATTGCAAGGTGATTTTATAAGCTCTTGTCCTGTAATTATTCCACCTTCAGTGATACAACCTGGGAAGGTAACCGCAGAGGTGTTTGAATATGATGTAGTCATCATGAGTCAATCATGTGATCTTGTCCAGCGAAAGCTCGATTTAGTCTTAGTTTGTCCTCTATGGCCTTTGAGTGAATTTGAAAAGAGGAATGATTTTTTCAAAAGTAGCAGAGGAAAAGAAGCTCTGAGACAAGGGAACGTTCCTGGATACCATCTCCTAAACAGGAGCGAATTAGAGGGATTTGAGACGGAGTACTTAGTTGTCGATTTTCGCAATGTTTACAGCGTTCCCTTCGACTTCCTTATAGAGTTGGCCCGAAGGAAAGGTAAGAGGTTGCGTCTATTGCCACCTTACAGGGAACACTTATCACAGGCTTTCGCAAGGTTCTTTATGAGGGTCGGATTGCCGGTCGATATACCTCCGTTCAAGTAACAGAAAGTCTTACAGGAGGAAAGGAGATGGAAAGGCTTACAATAAAGTTTAATGAAGAAGTAATTGAATGGGAAACACTTCGTTTCAGATTTGAGCGATATCTTAAGCGAGAAGCAGGAATATATTCAGAGCCTGGAGCTAAAAACACTCGCAATCTAATAATCGCTCAAGTGGAGGAGTTTGTTTTTAGGAAGGCAAAGGAGATTAGACCCTTATCAATGGAAGCTTTATATGACGAAGTGAAGCAGATAGCTGAACAGTTCGGGGGCGAGGAGTTAATAAAGACGTTGACCACTCGAAGAAGAGCCATTCCTCTTTTCTTTAAGTTCCTAGAATCTAATGGGTATAAACCAAAAGAAGCGGAAATCACAGAAGAGAAAAAGGTTGAAGAGCCTGCTGGAGCTGTCGAAATTGGAGAAGAAGAAGTTGAAGCCCCCATACGACAACGTCAGGCAATAGGTCGTGTCGCTCCTACTATGAAATCACCTGCCAAACCATCAGAATTTACATTTTGGGTTTCAGAAGATGAAGAAAGGAGAAGGTTTCCTATTGAGCCCGGGAGATTGGTTTCCGCTTCAAATGGACAAGTTGCCGTTATAGGAATAATCAGCGATGTTGAGACCCAAACTGATATTACATCACCTGTTGAAAGCTTCTATGGTCATGCTGTAGGAGACCCAGATAAGGATATGCCTACGGAGCCTATAGTGATAACTACGGCTACTGTAGAAGTAATTCATCGTTCGGATAATAAAGCAGAACCTATAACTGGTCAATGGAAAGTATACCCTGCTGATGGGGAGGAGATAGTACAAGCCTATGGAAGGGAGCTAAGGGACGAAGATGAACTTATCATAGGCTTCAGTTATGATTGGGAAGGAAAGCCAGTTCCTATCCCTGCTAATATCCGTCATATTTTGGGATATGAAGCTGCTCATGTTAACATCTCTGGGGCAGCAGGGGCTGCGACTAAAACAAGTTATGCCTTGTTCCTCATTTTCAGCATATTAGCCTACTATCAGAAATTTCCAGACAAGGATATCAAACCTGCTGCTATTGTATTCAATGTTAAAGAAGCTGATTTATTGAGAATAGACCAACTTCCGGATTGGGATAAGGATATAGAACCTAAAGCTCATGGTGGTCCTTATAAGGATTCCGCCTCTCTCTGGAAATTCCTTCTTAAGGAGATAGAGGAACCTTACTCTATAAATCCTTATAAGCTTAAGGAAAGAATTAGATTCTGGGTTCCTCAGGATAGTAGAGGAAATTATATTACCTTAAGGCCTTCTTCCTTCCCTATGGAAGGCTTTCGATATTGTGCTTTAGATTTGGCTGAAACTCGCTCCCTTCACCTTCTTCTTGATCCGGAAGATCTGGATGATAAGAGCATGGCTGTAATCGCTTCCCTTACGGATGAAATTAGGGAAAAGAAAAAGACATTTGAGGAAGCTATTGATGTACTGAAGTTCCAAAGAAGACCTACAAAAGGTGAAGAGGGATGGATACCAATTGGTGATACTTATCATCATAGTGCAACAGTTTTTAAAGTAAGGAATCGCTTGGAAAATGCTATTAAGTACCAACTTGCTGATTTCCTTATGCTTAAAGAGCTTACCCTAAAACGGGTTATAAAGATCTGGGAGCTCCGTCCTGGGGATCTATGGGTTATTGATATAAGCCGTCTTCATGATAAAGGTCAAAGGCTTATATTCCATTGGATAATGAGGGCCATCTACGACTTCTTAGAGAAAAAGAGGGTCAAACAAGAAAAGACGAAGTTCCTTGGTGATGCAGTGGATGTTAATTTAACCGAATTTCCTAACAGAGTCGTAATTTTTGTTGATGAGATGAATAAATTCGCTCCCCGAGGTGCCGGAGCTTCTCTAATTAAGAGAGATGTTGTTGAAATAGCTGCACGAGGACGTAGCGTAGGATTAAGTTTGATAGGAGCACAACAGCTTGCCTCAAAGGTTGATGAAGAAATTCTCGCTAATACCTCTACCTTAGTAGTAGGTAGGTCTCATCCTGTTGAAATTAGAAGGGAAACATATGATTGGCTCCCAAGAGGATTAAAGAGTAGAGCTACAACTTTAGACCGTGGATGGATGATCGTGTGGCATGGAGCCCATAAGAGACCAGTGTTTATTCACTTTCCTGAACCTCTGCATAGTCTTTATGAGAAGATAAGAAGACAGGAATAAGACAGTAGGACAAATGGAAGGGAAGAAACTTCTTTTTGATTATCTGAATAAACTTTCAAAAGGAAGACCTATCTTTGATCCCGTTCCTGAAGAGTTACAGAGATACCTTCCTAACTTTGATGTGCCGTCTGAAGACGAGGAGGAAGACTATTATATTGAGCTTCCTAAGGAAGACTTTGGTCCCGTCAAAGTTGAGGATAATGTTGAGCCTGTTCATTTTTCAGCTTTTCTTGACGGAGTTCAGCGAACCCAGGTTTATCACCGAGAAACTTTACCCAATGGGGCAAGGGTACCAATCTTTATAGCTCATATTGCCGTAGGAGTTGTCCTTAGAGAGGATAAGAAACTAAAGTTTGATGACGAACTTTTTGAACATCGTTATCTCCTTGTCTTACCTTACGAAGGCATTAAAGAAGAGACTAAGGGAGCATTTCCTGAGCCTCCTCTTAGAAAAGGAGACGATGAGGAAATAACTTGCTTTGAAACTGAAAAAGAGGCTTTCTGGAGCGATATTACCATGTGGCTGGGTGGAAAAGGAGGAGAACGTCTATCTGGTGAGAAACTTTTAGAAAGTTACAAGATTAGAGCAAGAGCACGGACAAGGGTGGGAGCATGGCGTCAGATGCTTGAGTTATACGTCCTTAAACGCTTCGTAGAAAAATATCCTAATAGATGGATTTTAGTGGACGGCCCTCTTTATTATGATTACCGTTGGACTGCAAGACTTAACATAGGAAGAGAGGAGTTTATAGATAAAGCCAAATATGTGGTTGGTTATATCAAGGCTCCAAGAGAAAGGCCAAAGAACCTAAGTTTAATTCTTAAACTTGACCTTAGCCAAAGAAGTCCTGTAAGAAGATGGAGAAAAACTTCGGTGCCTAAAGAGGGACATTTTGGAGAGGAAAGGAAAACACCTTTTCCAAGATCTCATCTTAAGTGGTACATTCGCCAAAGGATCCCTCCACGAGGTTGGACTCCTCCAGATTACATAGGACTGGCGGCGATTGATATAGATATAATAACACTGGGGTTAAATGAAGAGGGAGATAATTTAACACCAGATAAATTTGAAACTTACCGTCCAGTGATTGACTCTATAACCTCAGGAATTTGGCAAGAACGTCTTCCAAATCCTAGTTTTCCAATGGATTTTTCTTATTATGTCCGTCTTTATCCCATAGAGAAATTGGAGCGAACTCTCCATAGTTGCCTCCTCCCACCTCGCATGTTGGCTACAGCTGGAATTTGGAGACATACTGTATAAAGACCTCATGTTTAATCCCAATGGAATAGGTAAAGCGTTTGGAACCTGTGGAGAATTCTTGCAAGTCTCTCTTATGGTAAATGATGACGAGATCACAGAGGCAAGGTTTTGTACTAATGCACGTAACAATATCATCCTTTGCGGAGAGATAGTCACAATTTTGGCAAAAGGGAGTACTATCTCTAAAGTTAAGGGATTGACAGCAGATAAGATTTTGGAAATAGGGGGCTTGTCTGATACTGAGAGATATTATGCTGAGTTAGCTGAGAAAGCCCTTGGAAAAGCAATAGAGTCTTATATAAATTCGAATCTTAAGGGAAATTCTGAGCTATCAATCTCTTATAAAGAGAGAAAAGAACATCTCAACTTCTTACAATCTTTGCCTCTTAAGCAGAAAATAAGGTTGACAAATTTCGTCATAAAGGAAGCTCTGGATAAACATGAACGTCCTGTAATTGCGTGGTCAGGAGGAAAGGACAGTACCGTCCTCCTATTTTTATCTTTAAGACAGAAACCCGATATAGATGTAGTTTGGATTAACACAGGGGTAGAATATCCTGAGTGTGTCAAATTTATTCGTAAGATAAGTTCTGAATGGAAATTAAATTTCCATGAGGCTAAACCAGAAATGACTTTCTGGCAGGTTGTAGAAAAATATGGATATCCCTTCTTTGGGAAAGGCAATAGCCGAGGATATTGGTTTAACAGAGTAAATTTGTGGAAGAGGAAAGGAAGGAGCGAATTGGCTCGTGTCATTGAGGTAACAAAGGCAAGTACTGAATGTTGTCGAGTTCTGAAAGAAAGGCCAGCAAGTAGAATGTATCAAAAGTTAAACGCTGATTGTATCCTCTTAGGGAATATAGTCTCTGAGAGCCATCAAAGATTTCTTATTTGGGCTAAAAAGGGAGGATATTTTTATAGTTCTTCCGAAAAACGCTGGAAGGTCTGGCCATTAAGCATATGGACCGAAGGGGATGTATGGAAGTATCATGAGCTTTACAATATTCCCTATTGTTCCATCTATGATAAAGGTCATCGGCGCAATGGTTGTTGGCCTTGTTTAATGGATATAAAATTTCCCGATAATCATCTCCAAAGTCTACGTCGCTCTCATCCTAAACTTTGGCGTTTTCTTATTAGAGATAAGGGCTTAGGAGAAGTTATCCTTGCTTTAAAACAGGGATTAGATGCAAAAGAGTTAAAGGAAAAAAGGGACAGATTAAAAGCTCAAGTTGAGGAGTTAATTGAGAAACGACCTTGCTATTTTGATAAGCTATAAGTTTGAATCATAACAAGAGATGTTATCTTTAAAATAAGTTGCTCATTAACCCTTATCTCTTTTCCTCGCTTAGCGCCTTAGGAGGTAAGGGCTTCTTTTTCCTCGAATTCACAAATCTGGTGTTCACCCCTGGGGTAGGTTTGACCCAAGCTGTCAAGAAGCGTCACAGGGGGAGGGTTGTTGGAGTTCAGGTGCGGACGGTATTGGGAGAGGAAGGGATAGATTGCCCTTATCCTGTGCACGAGGAGAGGCTCAACGGAGTGTTGAGGGACCGTTTGAACGCCTTGACTCGCAGAACTCATGGTTTTGCCAAGGATGAGAGGACTTGGGATTGTTTGGT